>OQVS01002413.1_pt1 | contig 11920 bp, 13 predicted proteins | sample 1691601 | NCBI WGS metagenome assembly OQVS01 (sample SAMN03418268, study PRJEB22391) | human gut metagenome | biome: human-gut; feature: organic feature; material: feces | host: Homo sapiens | place: Tanzania | collected 2013-01 | reverse complement strand
CCACCAAGGGCGAGAGCAGTATGGAAGAGTATGCCACCGTGCTCGGTGAATTGAGGATGTTATCTCAATGCACGAGATAGGTATTCATAAGAATGACCCTGCTGCATTTGAATATGTCAAAAATGCCATTCATGCCGAGGGCGTCGGCTATGTATTTGAGGACGCTCTCTACGCAATAGAAACCGCCAAATCGGCAGGCTATAAGGTGATCGGCATTGAGGATTATTCCAATGAGGACGACAGGGACGAGATAAAGAAAATCGTCGATTTCTATGCCGAAAATTACGAACAGGTTAAGGAATACTTTAATCTTTAATACAATTTAATCTAATTAACCGAGAAAAATCCGACCCTTGAAATTCAAAGGTCGGATAATTTTATTGAATTAAAATAATCAATATTTGTATGTATTCTGCTGAGTCCATGCGCCGTGGCAAGTTGCTTCGGGCTTGTAAACCTTGATATCGGCTGTTCCTGCGCCCTTAAGCGGCTGGTCGATCGAGCTGCTTACGAGCATTCCGTTTGCGCCGACTGTTGCCTTGAGTGTGATACCGGGATATTCGATATCCGCTCTTGTGATAGCGATAGGTCCGAGGTCAACGTTGCCTATGTCAAGGGGAGCGGCGCACTGTGAAGCATACTTAGGCTTCGGGTTCTGGAGCGTAGCCTTTTCGGCAACTGTTACGATAGTAACAACATAATTTGAACCGCTCTTAGTAATGCTTGCCGACTTAGCTCCTGCCGCCTGAAGCTGTGACTTCGGGAGGTAGTCGCTTGCCTTTGTTTTGTCTGAGGAAACGCCATTAACAAAGGACTTGCTTTCGGTTGACGGCTTTGCATACTTCTCAAGAACATATTTGTTTACGAAGTTCATAATAATATCGCTGTCCGGCTTCATTGTGTCAACCTTGATTGTAATGTTTTCCTTCTTCGTAACAGTAAGCTTCGGAGCCTTGGCTGTGGCCTTGATAGAATTGTTGTAGTAAGCAACTATCTGCTCCTTGGAATACTTCGTCGGGTCTGTTGCCGCTGCCGAGCTGCCGCCCGATGAGGCAGAGCCGCCGGTTGATGTACCTGCCGAAGAGCCCGAACTCGGTGTGCTTGCGTCAGGTGTTGCCGCGTCCGTTGTGCCGGCATCCGGTGCTGTTGCGTCGGGTGTTGCCGACGGGTCAACCGTTGAACCGCCCGAGGAGCCGCCGGTCGCTGAGCTTCCGCCGCCGGATGTGCTTGCGGATGCAGGTGTGTGTTTTGCCGTTTCAACCATAGCGTCACCGTATTTGCCGATGGCAAGCACGGAAGAAACACAGACTGCAATAACGCAGATAACGGCTGTCACCGATTTAATAATGGTTTCTTTCATGTTTTTGTAACCCCCATTTTTTATTTTTAGCTTACGCTAAAAAGCTTCATTACATATTCATAACTATGACCGCACAGATGATGCACAGAACAAACATTATGAAATTGAGATTTCCGGAAATGTAGTTTTCTTTCTTTTTGTGGATTCCGTCAAGCAACACCACGGAGGCGATTGCAAGAATAAAAACTCCGAAAAAGATTGAAGTGAATTTTCCGAAAAACATTGAGATAAGAAAAGCGAGAAAGGAAATCATTGAAAAGATTGTGACTATAAGCCACGGAACGGTTATCTTTTCAGTGAAAAATCCAGAGTCCGTTTTCTTCTTGTTGTTATCGCTCAACATTTATCACTCCTGTCTATAAAATGATATCAAAAATTCCGCTTTTCGTCAAGGTTCTTTTACAATTGACAAGGTGTACAAATTGCACAAATTTTAGCTTTAAATTATGTTTAACTTTAAGAATTAAATCTGTGACTTTTTTATAAAACTGTGTTATAATACTAAGGGACTGAATAAATTTTATTTACTTTCAATAAAATATCAGTCGGAAGTCGGAGGTAATCGGTTGTTTGAGCAGATTATAAATTTTGAAAGAATGGAACAGGCTGTCAGTCTTTTCGGCAGCTTCGACGAAAATATTAAATACATAGAAAAGAAATACTCCGTCTCGGTCGTGTGCCGAGGTGCGGAAATGAAGATAAGCGGCGATGCCGAAAACGTTTCGCTTGCCGTCAGAGCGGTGAACGGTTTGCTTGATTTAATCAATAAGGGTGAGTCGCTCAATGAGCAGAATGTCAGATACGTCACCTCTCTCGTTGACGAGGGTGATGAGGATCAGCTCAAAAGCATGAACGGCAACTGCATCTGCATGACGACGAAGGGTAAACCCGTTAAGCCGAAAACGCTCGGCCAGGAGAAATACGTTCAGGCGATCCGTGACAATACGATAGTTATCGGCGTAGGTCCTGCCGGTACGGGTAAAACGTATCTTGCCGTTGCGATGGCGGTCAGCGCATTCAGAGCCAAGGAGGTCAACAGAATTATCCTGACACGTCCTGCGGTCGAAGCCGGCGAAAAGCTTGGATTTCTCCCGGGTGATTTGCAGCAGAAGGTTGACCCGTATTTAAGACCGCTTTACGATGCGCTTTTCGATATGCTCGGCGCCGAGAATTTTCAGCGATATCAGGAAAAGGGAAATATCGAGGTTGCACCGCTTGCATACATGAGGGGACGAACCCTTGACGACAGCTTTATTATTCTTGATGAGGCGCAGAACACGACGACGGAACAGATGAAAATGTTCCTGACCCGTCTCGGCTTCAACTCGAAAATGGTCGTTACGGGAGACATAACGCAGATCGATCTGCCCGACGGCAAGCGTTCGGGATTGGTCGAGATAACCAAAATACTCAAAAATATTGAGGATATTAAAACCGTTAAATTTTCAGAGAAGGATGTTGTACGTCATAAGCTGGTGCAGGATATCATCAAGGCGTACGAAAAGTATGAGGAGGCAAAGAAAAGACGATGAGCGATAAGATTAAGGTTATTATCACAAACGATCAGAAGGAAATTAAGATACCCACAGGTGTCAGAATGTTGATTCGCCGCTGCTGCAATGCGGTGCTTGTTAACGAGAATTTTGAAGGCTCGGCGGAGATAAGCGTTCGATTTGTCGATGACGAGATCATCCATGAGCTTAACCGTGAGTACAGACACGTTGACAGAAGCACGGACGTGCTCTCTTTCCCGCTCGGCGAGAACGGCGTTTACGACATCAACCATGACACGGGCGCAAAAATCCTCGGCGATATCGTGATTTCAATGCAGCACGCCGTTATGCAGGCCGACCTTTATGGTCATTCGCTTCAGCGTGAAATTGCTTTCCTTACTGTACATTCAATGCTTCACCTTCTCGGCTACGACCACGAGGCCGAGGGACTTGAAAGAGTCCGTATGCGTGAAAAGGAAGAAGCTGTTCTCACTCAGCTCGGACTTAAAAGAAACGACAGCTACTATTCGGAGGACAACTGATGACAAAAACCGCATTTATTGCCATTGTCGGCTGCCCGAATGTCGGAAAATCGTCGATTCTTAACCGTCTGCTCGGTCAGAAAATTGCCATTGTTTCGGACAAGCCGCAGACGACGAGAACCAAAATTATGGGCGTTCTGACCGAGGGCGACACTCAGCTTGTTTTCACCGATACTCCCGGCTTCCACAGACCGAGGACGAAGCTCGGTGAAAAAATGGTTCAGGCTGTTTCGGACAGTGTTTCGGGCGTTGATGCCTGCCTTTTTGTCGTTGAACCGGAGGGTGAGTTAAGACCTGCCGAGCTTGAGCTTATAGAAAAATTCAAGAAGCTGAAAATGCCTGTTATCCTTGCGATAAATAAGGTCGATACGCTTCCCGACAAGGAAGTTTTGATGGCGAGAATTCTTGAAATTTCCAAAACCTACGATTTTGAAGCGGTCGTTCCCGTTTCCGCTCTCAGGGGGATAAATATGAACGAGCTTCTTTCGGAAATGAAAAAGCTTGCCGAGGAAAGCGTGTTCTTCTTCCCGGAGGACACTTTGACGGATCAGCCCGAGCGTGTTATTGCGGCGGAGATCATCCGTGAAAAGCTTTTGAGAAATCTTGACAGAGAGATTCCGCACGGCGTTGCGGTCAGTATTGAAAAAATGCGTGAACGTGAGGACTCCGACATCATGGATATCGAGGCGGTTATTTATTGCGAAAAGGACAGCCATAAGGGAATAATAATCGGCAAGAACGGAGCAATGCTCAAGCGCATTTCCACAAGAGCGAGAGAGGACATGGAAAAGTTTTTCCAGTGTCACATCAACCTTAGATGTTGGGTCAAGGTCAAGGAAGGCTGGCGCAACAGAGAGGGTCTTATTCATAATTTCGGACTTGACTGATAAAAAACGGGCATCAAAATGACGGTGGATTTTTTTACCGCCGTGAAAAATAAATAAACATCTGATCCCTGCAAATAATTTTATTTGGAGGGATTTTATATGAATAACAGCTTTAAGGATCTTGCCGCATGGGATAAATTTGCATCAAGCGGAAAGATTTGCGACTATCTTCAATACAAGCATATTTCAACACAGGAGAACAAGGATGAAGTTTCGGACGGAAGGACTGATAATCAGGGAGCAGCAGACGGGAGAAGATGACCGTCTGGTAACTCTGCTTACCCGTGACCACGGCGTTATCAGAGCCTTTGTAAGAGGAGCCAAGAGGATAAAAAGCAGGTCGCAGAGCGCAACCGGACTTTTTGCCTACGGAAGCTATTCTATTTACAGGGGCAGGGACGCCTATTCGGTCGATGAGGCTCAGCCGAAGGAGATATTTTTTGATTTAAGAAACGACATCGAAGCTCTCGCTCTGGCGCAGTATTTCTGCGAGCTGGCAGGGGAGCTTGCTCCCGTTGAGGACGACGCCGACGAATTTTTGCGGCTCATCCTCAACGCCCTACATATGCTGATGAACAAAAAAAGACCGCAGGCTCAGCTCAAAGCCGTTGTTGAACTGAGGCTCCTCTGCCTTTCGGGTTACTTGCCCGACCTCGTGGTTTGCGGCGACTGCGGCGAGGAATACGACGGCAATTTTCTTTTCAGCCCCGTTGAAGGTCTTATCTTCTGCGAAAAATGCAGACACAAGCACTCGGGTGTAATGCTCACGCCGGGAGTGCTCCGTGCAATGAGACACATTTGCTACAGCGAGGACGAAAAGCTGTTTTCTTTCACCCTCGGCGAGGATAGCATGAAGATGCTCGGCGAGGTGACGGAAAGATTTCTGCTGACGCAGACATCGAAAAAGTTTAAAACACTGGATTTTTATAAAGCAATGGCAATATCGCAAAATTAAGGTGTTGCCTTAAGAAAGGATGAGCAAAATGAACCGACAGTATCCGGCACTTGAACTGGATAAGGTGCTTGAGCTACTGGCTCAGCATACCTCATGCGAGGATGCTCGGCTTGCTGCTCTGAACCTTGAACCGCAGACCGACCTTGCGTCGGCGCAGGCACTTATGAATCAGACGAGGGACGCACATATGCTCCTTGCACGCTTCGGAGGCCCTGCATTCGGCGGTCTTATAAATGTTAATAACGCACTTTACCGTGCCGATGCGGGAAGCACGCTCAGTCTCAAGGAGCTTCTCAACGTTGCGTCTGTGCTTCATGTAATAAGAACTATTTCACAGTGGAGAAGCACCAACGAAGGCGTTGCAACAGTGCTTGACGTGTATTTCAACGCGCTCATGCCGAACAGATTCCTTGAGGATTCAATTACGACGGCGATCATCTCCGAGGAGGAGATTGCCGACAACGCTTCGCCGACACTTGCCGATATCAGAAGAAAGATTCGCGCGCAGGAATCCAAGGTCAGAGATCAGCTCGGTAAATATACGCACAATTCAAATTTCTCGAAGTATCTTCAGGATAATATCATAACAATGAGAAACGGACGCTACGTTATCCCCGTCAGGAACGAGTACAGGGGAGAGGTGCCCGGTCTTGTGCATGACACCTCGTCGAGCGGTGCAACGGTTTTCATTGAGCCGATGCCGATAGTTGAGGCGAATAACCAGATTAAGCTCCTTAAAAATAAAGAGGAGGACGAGATCGACCGCATTCTTGCCGAGCTTTCGGCCAACGTCGGCAGCTTCGCGGATTCGATTAAGAATAGCTACGAATGTGCTGTCGAGCTGAACCTTATTTTTGCAAAGGCTCAGCTTGCCTATGCCATGAGAGCAAGCGTTCCTCAGCTCAATAACGAGGGCATAATCGAATTAAGACGTGCAAGACATCCGCTGATTGACAAAAACAAGGTCGTGCCGGTTGATATCAGTCTCGGCACGGACTTTGATACGATAGTAATCACCGGTCCGAACACGGGCGGTAAAACCGTTTCGATAAAGACGATCGGCCTTATGTCGCTGATGGCGATGTGCGGACTCATGCTCCCTGTTGACGACAGAAGCAGAATATCGGTCTTTGACCATGTGCTTGCCGATATCGGCGACGAGCAGAGCATTGAGCAGTCGCTTTCAACGTTTTCGTCGCACATGACTAAGATAGTTAAAATTCTTGAACTTGCCGATGATAAGAGCCTTGTGCTTATCGACGAGCTCGGAGCGGGTACGGATCCGATCGAGGGTGCGGCGCTTGCTGTTTCGATTCTTGAACAACTTCGTAAGCAAGGCGCAAAGATTGCGGCGACAACTCACTACGCCGAGCTTAAATCCTATGCCTTGCAGACCTCGGGCGTTATCAACGGAAGCTGTGAATTTGACGTTCAGTCACTCAAGCCTACCTACAGGCTTCTTATCGGTATTCCCGGCAGGTCAAATGCTTTTGCGATTTCAAAAAGGCTCGGGATAAGTGACGAAATAATCGAACACGCCCAGGAGCTTGTTTCAAATGAAAATGTTCGCTTTGAGGACGTTGTGGACAGGCTTGAACAGAGCCGTGCAAAGATGGAAAAAGAGCGTGAGGAAGCCGAAAAAATCCGCGAAGAAGCCAACCGTGAGCTGGAAAAGGCTCAGAAGCTGAAGGAGGATATCGAAACGCTCAGGCAAAAGGAGCTTGATGACGCAAAGAGTCGGGCGGTAAGAATAACGGAACAGGCCAAGCGTGAAGCTTATCAACTGCTTAACGATCTCGAAATGCTAAAAAAACAGCAGGCAAAGGAGAAAAACGCCGCCGAGATGGCTCGCCGTGCAAGGGCAGTTATAAAAAAGGATCTCAATGCGATCGACACTGCCTCCGATCCGATAGTTTCTCTCGGCAGCGACGAGGACTATGCTTTGCCCAGACCGCTGAAAATCGGCGATACGGTAATAATTGCTGATATCGGAAATGAAGCGACCGTTGTTACTCTCAAGGATAAAAAAGGACTTGTCACCGTTCAGATGGGAACGATGAAAACAAGAGTCAAGGAAGAAAATCTGCGGCTTATCGAGAAGAAAAAGAGCGTTGAAAAGAAACGTACCGTTACCACGGGCAGAATGGAAAGCCGCATGAATATGAAGGCTCAGACCAGCGTTGACCTTCGGGGAATGACGGTCGAGGAGGGTATATTGGAGCTTGACCGCTACATTGACCATGCGCTGAGAATGGGAATAAATGAATTCACGGTAATTCACGGCAAGGGTACAGGTGTTCTGCGCTCGGCGGTCAGGGATTATCTGAAAAAATCAAAGTATGTTAAAACTTCACGTCTCGGCACGTTCGGAGAAGGAGAGGACGGAGTAAGCATTGTCACACTCAAATAGCAGAGATAAATTATTCATGGCGTTCACAATGCTTGTTTTCGGCACCTTAGGACCTTTCATAAATAATATAAGCTTTCCTTCGTCTTTCATTTCCTTTGCGAGGGCGATTATAGGAAGTCTTTTCATCGGAATATTTATGGCTGTCAGCGGTCACGGTTTTGACGGAAAGGCGATAGTGAAAAATTTGAAGCTGTTGATTCCGTCGGGAATAGCTATGGCTTTTAACTGGATTTGCCTTTTTGAAGCCTATAGATTTACGGGCGTAACGGTCGCAACGCTGTGCTATTATATGGCGCCTGTAATTGTTGTTGCGGCATCGCCTTTTATTCTCAAGGAACGTCTGACGGCCGTAAAGGGACTAAGTGTCGCTGTTGCGGTTATCGGAGCGGTGCTCATATCGGGAATTGTTACAGGCGCAACAAAAAGCTTCAAGGGAATTCTTTTCGGGCTTGCCGCCGCAGCTTTATACAGCACGGTTATTGTTATAAATAAGTTCGTTCGTGAGCTTTCGCCCGTTGAAACGACTTTCGTTCAGCTTTCGGTCGCCGCGGTCACGATGATTCCGTACGTCCTGCTGACTGAGGATGTGACAGGCTTCAGCTTTGATACGAAGTCGGTTATACTTACCCTGATTATCGGCTTGTTTCACACGGGATTTGCTTATGTGATTTATTTTTCGTCCGTGCAGAAGATCCCAGCACAGACTACCGCTGTTTTCAGCTACATAGACCCCGTAACGGCGATTATCATTTCCGCCGCCTTCCTCGGTGAAAGACTGGATGCCGTTCAGATAGTCGGCACGGTTCTTATCCTTGCCGCAACGCTTTTCAACGAGCTTGCTCCGTTGATAAATGAGAGGCTCAGGAAGGGCTGAGAGGTATATGGACTCCTCCTCCGGTGGAGCTGTCACGGCTTGTCCGTGACTGAGCATGCAAGTGCGGCAAATAAATCAACAACCATATCCCGAATAATTTCATCACGAAAGGAATGTTCTTTATGAAAGACCTTATAATTATCGGCTCGGGCGGTCTCGGACGAGAGAGCGTATGGACGGCTGAGAGAATTAACGCCGTCAATCGCGAATGGAATATTCTCGGATTTATTGACGATAATATTCAGGTACAGGGCAAGCTTATCGACGGATACAGGGTTATCGGAACGACTGCCGCGGCGGTTAAATATCCGGATGCGTACTATGTTTGCGCTGTCGGAAGTGCCAAGATAAGAAACAGAATCATAAAAAAAATAAAGAGCATTGCCGATGTGAGGTTTGCAACGCTTATTGACCCTGCCGCCGTGTTCGGCAAGGACAGAGTGCAGATAGGCGAGGGCTGTATTATTTGCGCCAATACTTATATTACGCTTGATATCAAAATCGGCAATCATGTTTATATCGGCGCAAATTCAACGGTAGGTCATGATTCGAGAATTGACGATTTTGTTACAGTTTATCCCGGAGCAAATGTTTCCGGAAGCACGTATCTCGGTTCCGGGTGTGAAATAGGAACAGGGTCAAAAGTTATTCAAGGTCTTTCGATAGGAATGAACTCCATCATCGGTGCAGGTGCGGTCGTTATAAAAAATATTCCGCAGGATTGTACGGCTGTCGGAGTTCCGGCAAGAATCATAAAGATGAATCGAAATATATAAAAAAAGGACGGTATCAAAACTCATCAGTTAAGATACCGTCGTTATTATTTTGTGAAACTCAGAAGCCGATTATGTGACCTACAAGATCACGGATAATTTTCAGAAGATTAAGAAGAACGTTTTTGAGACCTGCAAAGAAAGAATGACTGTCAGCGCCCTTGTCGCAGTTGAATTTCATTTCAACCGTTAATGTACCGTCCTGAATACGAACGCTTGACGGATCTTGACCGTTAACTGTTACCGTAATAGAATCGTCAAGCTTGTAACCGTCCTTAGGAGCTATTGTAATTTTTGCCGTGTATTCTCTGCCGTCCTCATAGACATAGTCCGAATCTGCGGCTGAAACAATTCCGTTTGTCTTGGTGTCATACCATGTGAAAGCCGTTACGGTGATGTTTTCGCTGCTTGCAATGTAGTCTATGCTCGGCTTCTGACCGGCAACCGGAGTGTTGATTGTGAGATCAATGCTGCCTGCGATAATGTAAACGGGTTTGTCGTCAGCCGATACGGCAACGCTCATTATACCGAAAACGGTTATGACGGCAATGAGAATTGCCAAAATCTTTTTTGTTGTTTTCATACTGATTCTCCTTTATTTTTTTGACGGCTGATAAGTCTTGACCGTCTGTATTTTATTTTATTATAACATAAAAAATTTTTTTGTCTATATACAGTATCAAAAAATGTCGATTTTGATGCAGTGCGTCTTGATATAAATATGTATTTATGATATAATCGAGCGGTAATTTGTAAGAAGGTGAGTAAATGTTAAAGGAAAGAGCATCGGGAGTTTTGATGCATATTTCTTCTCTTCCGTCACGGTACGGAATAGGCGTTTTTGATGATAATTGCAGGCATTTTGTCGACAGGCTCAGTCAGATGAATTTCGGCTATTGGCAGGTGTTGCCGTTCAATCCGGTTGACGGTTCTAATTCGCCGTATTGTTCCTCATCCGCTTTCGCAGGCAATTTTATGTTTATTGACCCTGAAAAGCTTTATTCCGACGGACTTTGTACAAAAGAGGAGTTTGAAAGTAATATTTACGGCGGAAGTCCGTATACGGCGGACTATGAATTTGCCGCAGAGAAAAGACTCGCCCTTTTAAAAGAGGCTTTTCTGCGTATCACTCCCGAGACGGCGCAGAATATCAAGTCTTTCGAAAAGGAAAATCAGTGGCTTACGGATTTTTCACTTTATATGGCGCTCAAAGAAGCAAACGGCATGAAACCTTGGTGGCAATGGGAGCCTGAGCAGGCGAGGTATGAGATTTTCATGCAGAAGCACAGGTACGATTTTGAGGAGCGTTCGGCATTCTGGCGCTTCGTTCAGTATATTTTCTATTCGCAGTGGTATGACGTGAAGAAATATATCAATTCAAAAGGAATTGCCGTAATCGGAGACATGCCTATTTATGTTTCATTGGACAGCGCCGACGTGTGGGCAAACCGCGAAATGTTCCTTATTGACGATAAAACACTTAAACCGCAGAAAATAGCCGGAGTTCCGCCCGATTATTTTTCAAAGGACGGTCAGCTTTGGGGCAATCCTCTTTACGATTGGAAAGCGATGGAGAAAGACGGCTACTCGTGGTGGCTCGATCGGATAGGATCGGCGATAAGCACCTATGATGTTGTTCGCATTGACCATTTCAGAGCGTTTGCGAGCTTTTGGCAGGTTCCTGCCGAGAGTGAGACGGCAAGAATAGGCGAATGGGCAAAAGGACCGGGAATGAAGCTTTTTGACAAGGTTTTTGAGAAATATCCCGATACGCCGATTATTGCCGAGGATCTCGGAGTTTTCGGTGATGATGTTGTGAAGCTTCTTGAGGATACCGGTTTTCCGGGAATGAAGGTCATTCAGTTCGGCTTTGACGAAAGCTCGGATTCCTCACATCTTCCGCACAATGCCGTCAGAAATTCGGTCAACTACGTCGGTACACATGATAATAATACTCTTTTGGGCTGGCTCTGGGAGGCAAACGAAGCCTCGCGCCGTTTTGCGCTTGACTATTGCGGCTTCAAGGGTGAAAATTGGGGCGAAGGCGGCTACAAATCGGAAAGCTGCCGTGCAATAATCGAAACGGTGTGGAAATCCGTCTCAAACACCGCAATAATTTCTTTCCAGGATCTTTGCGGCTTCGGAAGCGACGCAAGAATGAATATTCCGGGTGTTGCGGAAAAGAACTGGCGCTTCAGAACGACAGCCGAAACCGTTGACGCTGTTGACACCGCTTATTATAAAAAGATAAATCACATCTTTAAACGTGATTATAAAGTAATATAAAATTTAAAAAAAGCTTCATGTCTCCTCTTGTTTGCTGCAGGGGAGGCATGATTTTTTTGTCGAAAATCGGTCTTTTACGGTGTCGGTTTGCATCGCACCGGGTTTTTGGCTTAAAAAGTGATATTCCACAGATGTGCGGCAAGAGAACCGTTGAGCATAGACCCTCCTCGGAAAGAGTAAAATTAAATCATTTAAACATGGAATAAAATTCTTAATAAGAACATACAGGTAAATAATAATGGATAGACGAAAATTTCTAAAAGCCGGTGTGCTTGGCGGAATTGCTTCCACCTTGCCTGTATCGAGTGCACAGGCATCGGAAGTGGTAGAGGGCAAGCCC
>OQVS01002411.1_pt1 | contig 11929 bp, 8 predicted proteins | sample 1691601 | NCBI WGS metagenome assembly OQVS01 (sample SAMN03418268, study PRJEB22391) | human gut metagenome | biome: human-gut; feature: organic feature; material: feces | host: Homo sapiens | place: Tanzania | collected 2013-01 | reverse complement strand
TTTACCAGAGGCAATAGTGTCGTCTTAACTTCTTTAACTTCTTAACTCCTTAACTTCTAATTTCTAACTATACTTTCAATTGGAGGTGGAGGCGGAGGAGCAGGCGGGTGATTTGGATGATGATGAGGGAGAAGATGAGGGAAGCGGTGATGCCGATGAGGCCGAAGTTCCACTCGGCAGGGAGCAACTGAAATTCCCACATCTGCTTGAAGGCATACCAGAAAAATGGCAGCGCATAGCAAGTGAGGGTGGCGGTGCCGGCTGGCGCTATTACATTGAGCCACGCCGACTTGCCTTTCTCGTCCACAAGCCAATGCACGCAAGGGGTGGCGATGAAAAGTATCACCAAGCAGATGAAAAGCCATGTGGGGGTGGCGAGGTTTTTGGAAATAATCCAAAAATGATGGCTAACGAGGGTGCACAGCCCTGCCACCATAGCCATAGCCAAGAACACAGGGAAGATGCGGCGATTCTGACCGCTGGTAGCCATTCGGTGAAGCAGGAGCGATGCCACCATGCCCGACATCACGAGCGCAGGGTGGGTCCAACCACCAGGCCAGAACGGCAAGAATATGTTGCGACTAAAATACTGCTCTGGAATGATGCCGCCTTGGGCGTTGATGATGCAAAACAGCACCACGGCAGCCCATGCGCAGAGGGTGTAGCGCAGGCGTGAGCGTGTGAGCAGATAGAGCACTGCCGACACCAAGTAAGCCCAGCCAATCAGCCCCAAAATGCCCCACCAACCAGTGTGGAAGGGTTTGCCAATGGCATCGTAATGGATCATGATGGCAACCAGCAGCGCAATGCCCAAGCCTTTGAGCACCTTTTGCGGCACACCCTTGAGCATCGCGGGACCTTTGTCGTAATTGAGCCACACGAGGAAGAAGCCCACGGTCATCAAGAGCATGAACAGCCCCGTTTTGCAGGCGTTGAGGGTGAACAATCCCATCACCACCAGCGCCACGGTGCGGTCGAGCACATGACGTAGCACACCGAGCACATTGCCAGCGGTTTTGCGCAGTCGGCTCTGCATAGCAAAGGGTATCGACATGCCCACGCAAAAGAGGAATCCGGGGAAAACGATGTCGGAGAAGCCGAGCATATCTTCTTCGGTTTCGGCATGTCCGAGCCAATGCGGCAGACCGTCCACACCGGGAATATCGTTGACGAAAAGCATGAGCAGCATGATGATGGCGCGCATCACATCGATGGTGGCGATGCGCTTTGAGGCGGTGGCTGTAGGGGGCTGAATAGTCATAACAATATATGTGATATAGAAAGTGAATTAGCCTGTTTGTTCTTACAAATTTAAGGGATTTTTTCTATATTTGCACCATATATGGCCGACAGAATGACACCGGAGCAGCGCCGACGCTGTATGCAGCATGTGCACAGTAAAGATACTGCGCCAGAAATGATTGTGCGCCGTTGGCTGTGGAAACACGGTTTCAGATACCGCCTGCATGTGCGAAGGCTGCCCGGCACGCCCGACATTGTGCTACACCGCTTCCACACGGTGATTAACGTGAATGGGTGTTTTTGGCACGGCCATGAGAATTGCCGCCTATACCGCTTGCCCAAGAGCAATTCCACATTTTGGCAAACGAAAATCACGCGCAACCGTGAGCGCGACGCCGCTAACTGCGAGAAACTGAAGAAAATGGGTTGGTACTCAATCACCATTTGGGAGTGCGACTTGCAGGGCGAACACCGAAAAAGCACGTTGCAGCACTTGGGTTTGGAACTGAGCAAAATCTTGCTGCGCCTCAACGCCCCTCAGCCCTACTCCACCCCAGAATCCCACCCCATTGCCGCCGAAGCCGAAGTGGCTTACGGAAAGAAAGCAGACAAGTCAACGAGTCAACAGGTCAACGAGCCAACGAGTCAACGAGCCAACGAGTCGATGATTCGAAATCTCGAAAATTCGAAAAAAATAGGGTGTCTTAAGCCCCATCCACCCCAGTAAGTCCTCCCTTTAAGGGAGGGTTTGGGAGGGTCCTTAGGAGACTTTGGGGGCAAGGCGAGTGGAGACTTTTGGGAGCGAGCGAGGGAGCACGGGGCGGATTGCCAAGCCATAGATGGGTGTAAGTTCTCCAAATCGGTAGTTATCAACGGAAATGGAGAAATAGTATGCTCTGTCGTCGTTGGGGTTGGAACCATTGGTTGAGGTCCAATAATAACCCACATACAGAGCCTCGTAGTGCTTACCCAAATAGCGATAGCCTGTGCAGTTGATTACTATACTGTTGCCGTTCGGCCCGGTAACCACGAAGCATGGGGTGTGACCAGGTTCGTCAACAATACGCCACTGGCATTTGTTCACCAACTCACGAAATTCCTCAAAAGTGGGCATACGCCAATCGCCACCCCAATGCTTGCGCACGATGTCGGAATTGAGCGTTACGGCTCCTTTCGGGTAGTCGTCGGGGTTGCCCGATGTGATATTACCAATGGAATCGCCATAGCCCACCAGCGAGCCTGTCATAATCAGGCTTTCGTGGTCGCAACCGAGGTTGAACGGAGCCCACTTCACACTCAGCCCCAAATCCACAGCCTTGCGCTCGTCGATTGGACCAGGAATTTCCGCGTCAGGGCGAAGGGTGTAGATTTTGCAGCCGTACCGAGGCACAAGTTGGCTGGAATAACGCGAGGGATTGCTGTAATCGGCGGTATCGGCATAATACACGCTTGGCACACGGTCGTAAACCTGTTTTTCGCCCTTAAAACCGAATACCCAGCCGCCCAGCCTACCGAAGCCCAGCACAAACGCCACCGCCGCAAACACCAGCACCAGCGATGCGGCAACGAGCGTGCGCACACGCACACGGTACAAATTCATTCGTTTTTTCAAATCATTCGTGAGTTCATCAAACGACTGATAGCGCTTTTCGGGGTCGGGGTCGGTGCATCGCCTTTGTATAGGTTCAAACCGCTTCGGGGCATTAAAATTTTGCATAATTTTCCCCAAAGCGTAGATATCGGCACGGAAATCCACATTCGCCCCTCTCACGGCTTGCTCTGGCGCCATATAGCGGCGGCTGCCGGCAGGCATCTTCAAGATGGCGAAATCGGGGCGGTCGCTCAATCCGAAGTCTATGAGCTTGATGTTGGCACCATTGTTGGTGACCATCACATTGCTGGGCTTCAAATCGCGGTGCACCACTTGCTGCTGCGCACAATACTTGAGCCCGAACACGATTTCCATAAACACCTTATATTTCTCTTTCACGCCCACATTCGGAGTGGTGAAATATTGCTCCAGCGTCAAGCCTTGAATGTATTCCTCCACTATGCAATAGTCGCCCACCTCTGGCACAAACTCCCACGCCATGTAGCGCACAATGTATGGGCTGTCGAGGTTTCTGCCTATCTCGTATTCCTTATATAGCGCATTGCGAATCGACTGATTTTGGGCATATTCGGGTCGCAGCGTCTTCAGCACCCACCATTGATTGAAGCGCAAAGCCTTATAGAGCCTGCAATACATGCCGCTATGGGGCATGGGCTCAATGTTGGTGAATTTGCGGTCAAGACTATTCATTGCGGCAGGAATTATCGTTTACTTATCAAGCACTGGCCTAACACTATAACCTGTGGAAGCGAAGTCGCCTCGGCTCACCGACACCACATCGCCATCCATCTCAAGGAAATAGGCTGCCGACTGGCGGGCTTCGGTATAGGGCGAAGCACTCCAATAGCAGCCCACCACGCCCTGCTTGAAGAAGGCTGGGCCACGGCGATAACCGGCAAACGGCAGGAAGATGCTCTTGCCCGATGGACCTGTCACACGATAGCCTGGCACCTCGCCACGCTTATTGACCATTTTCCAAATGCACTTGTCGATAAGCTCCTGAAATTCCTCGCTGGTGGGCATACGCCACCCATTCCTCCAATTGGTGTGGGCAATATCCAGGCGCGAACCTGAAATCGGTTCTTTCTGTCGGGGGAGGTTATATGGATTGGCTTCGCCATCGATATTCTTGCCTGAAGCGTCGCCCCAGTTGTAGTATCCTCCCACGTTATTAGCCAGCGTGCCCTTGCACCCCACATTGAACGGTGCCCACTTCACACTCAGCCCCAAATCCACAGCAGAATCGGTGCTGATGTCGGAAGGTATGGACTGAGAATTGGGAAGGAAACACAGTGTGGCCGCATTGTGAACCACATACACTTGGGCAGAATCCTTGATATCGGTCACACTGTCGGCGAAAAACATTACCGGCATTTTTCCACCTATAATCTTATCGCGCGATAATGATTGCGGGTGATTCTGAGTGCTTTCTGAAATCCAGTTGCCCAACACAAATGACACGGCAACAATCAGCACACCCAGCACCAAAGTGGTGATTGCCCACTTCGACACTCGGAAAGCTTTAGCCTTCTCGAAATCGAGATACAAGTCAACAGGGTTTTGGTAGCGGTCGGCTTGTTTTTCTTTCAGACAGCGACGAATGATGGGGCGAAACATGACTGGCAGATGCAGCAACTTGAGCAGGTGGCCAAAAGCGTAGATGTCGCTTCGGCAATCCACCACACCATCGGATCGTTTCTGCTCAGGAGCGGCATAGCGGTCGGTGCCTGCGTGGCCCTTGAATATGTTGGAATTATCCACGTCAGCCAAACCGAAGTCAATCAGCTTCACATTATGGCCATTGTGGGTGATGAGAATGTTGGCAGGCTTCAAATCGCAGTGCACCACCTGTTTGCCCATATAGTAGCGCATTGCCGAAATCATTTGGTCGGCTATCTTGATACGCTCTTCCAGCGAAGGGTTGGTGTCGAGAAACTCGCCTAAAGTCACGCCGTCAACATACTCCATCACGATGCCTGGCTCGCCGTCCACCAAATCGCTTTGTATCGATATCATGCGCACAATGTTGGGGTGCCATAGGCTGATGCCCACCACAAACTCTTTGCGCAAGTATTCATACACTCGCGATTTGTCGACCACTTTCTTCGAAACACACTTGAGCGTCCACCACTGCCCATAGCGGCGGGCACGGAAGGTCTCGCACTCGTTGCGCTCCTTGATAATCACCGTCTTTTTGATAGGGGTAATGTCGGTGAAATCGGAGCTGATTTCCATCGAGTCTTCCGGCTCAAGAAATTCGCTGGTGTCGATATATTCGTTTTGGTTAATTTCTGCCATAGAAGTAAGGATTAAGACACAAATTTACATAATAAAATGCTATGTCAAAGGATTTTCCAACAAAAAAATTGGACAAAGAATCAAAGTGCACACAAAAATGGATAAAAATGGATTTGGTGGAGTGGAGAAAATGTGCCAATTTTGCAATGACAAAATTCAACACCATGAAAACCCATATCAGCATTTGGTATTTAGAGTAGTAGATAACCTTAATCTTACATTACCACACTTTAGGAAAAATACGATTCTTTTAAAAAGATGCAAAAGGTTGTCAAGTTCCCTCCTGGCAACCTTTTTCATCTTTTATTTAACCCAAATTGGTGAAAAAGTTGGGGCGAAAGTGAACAACTTGCGGAATTTTGCCGTATCTTTGCACCATAAATCAAATTTTTTAATTGTAAATGGACGACTCAGTACCGTTAAATAATCAATTTTTCAACAGAGCATTGCTGATGTAAAAGCGATACAGCCCCTATATTTAATATCAGGGACCTGCCTCGCCAAGCATTTTGGCAATCACTTATCAAGGAGGCAGTGTCAACGACATGAGAGAATTTTTACTATTTGGAAAAGGATTCACGAAGGTTGACCAGTGGCAAGAAGGCTGCTGGATAAATGTAAGCGACCCAAATCAAGACGATTTCACCTATTTGGAAGAAATGGGAGTGCCCGACTCGTTTATCTCCGATATTCGAGACCCTAACGAACGCCCTCGTGTGGAGAAGGACGACGACTGGATGCTCACCATTATGCGTATCCCAAGAGAAACTGGCGATGTGGACATACCATTCTCCACCGTGCCACTTGGTGTGATCACCAACGGCGACTTGGTGATTGTGCTGTGCTATTTCAAAAACATCGTGATTCACGACTTCATACAATACAACACAGCGAAAGGCAACGCCATCAACAACAAGTTTGCGCTCATTCTGCGACTGATTATGTCGTCGGCTGTGTGGTTCCTGAAATTCTTGAAGCAAATCAATATCAGCATCAACAACACGGAAGACGGACTGGAGCGACGCTTGCGCAACGACGACCTTTTGAAATTGCGTAACTTGCAAAAAAGTTTGGTGTATTTCAACACCGGCATTCGTGGCAACGAGGCTTTGATTTCGCGCCTGCGCACCATCTACATGAACTCGGAAATGTTTGATATGGAAATGGTGGAAGACGTGCACATCGAGATGCAACAGGCACTCAACATGGTGAGCATCTACAGCAACATTCTCACCGGCTCAATGGAAGCGTTTGGCTCCATCATATCCAACAACCTGAACTTGATAATGAAACGCATGACCAGCATCACCATCATTCTGCAAGTGCCCACGCTGATTGCGAGTTTGTATGGTATGAACGTGTCGCTGCCCATCGACGACAAGCCCTGGGCATTCGTAGCCATTCTGCTACTCTCGATAGCCCTATCATGCGCCGCCTTCTTCGTATTCAAAAAAATCAAATGGTTCTAATCCCCACCATTAAATCATAAAAAAGCTATAGCGTAATTGCTATAGCTTTTTTTATAGGAATTATATACGAGTTATCTCACAAATTACTTGATTTTATGAGTTTGCGAGTGGGTAGGGGTAATGGTTTGGAGGATATAGATGCTGGAGGTGGAACCTGGTAGGGTTAAAATGATCGCACCATCGGCTATTGAGGTTTGGAGCAGCCTGCCATCGAGGGAGTATAGCCTTACGGCTTTCAGGTTAGGGGCAGATACGGTGAGTTGGTTGCCCTCACGGATAATGCAGCATGATGTGGCAGTGGGGGCAGTTATTCCGGTGGTGATGTCGGGGTGGAAAAGGGTGAGTATATCGGCCTCTCGCTTGAGATAGTAGATGGGAAGTTGTGGATTTTGCAAATCCACATCGTCGCCATCAATCTGCCCCATCACCTTCACTCGGTAGGTGTGTCTGTCGGCCCACGGCAAATTGCTCTTGCGCAGCCAATAGCTGTAAAGCGGCACTTCAAAAGTAGAATTGATGCTCACATAGTCGTCGAAGCCTCGCACGGCTGTCGTTTCATTTGTTTGCACATCTTCGCAGAGCATCGACACTGTGCCCTCGTAGCTTTTTCCTTCCGATGCCAGTAGCGAAACCCCTATCTTGAAATTAGAAAATTCAGTGATGTTGATACTTTTTGCACTCACTTTCTCATTCGAATCATCAACCCAAAACACCTCAGTTTTTGCCATCAATGGTTTTTCCTTCGCCTTTGCCACTTCAATGTAGGCGGCATCTTTATCGTGGATAGGATTGATGGGATAAAGTTGTGTTTCGGCCTCGTCGGTAGAAAGTTGGAGTTTCACTTCATAGCGAGCCGGATCGAGATTGGCAGGAATAGAGAGCACAATGGGGATTTCAGCCTCAGTAAAGCCCTCGATTTCCGTAGGCTTGTCGGTACGCACATTCAGCACCGTGGCATTGTTCGCGTCAAGCAACTGCACCCTCATATAGCAATCGCGAGGCACGCCATTGAGGTTTTTCACCGTGAAAATGGCTTGCACTTTCTCACCTTGCTCAGCCACGCCCAAAAGTCGAGGCTGCGCCATCAGTTGAAAAAGAACTTCTTCAGAGCATATTTCGGAGATGCGGCCAGTGCCGTCGGTGAGCTCCACCTCGATGACAGGAGCCTTTTTCATGCGAAAGATTTCGCCCCAAGTGCCATCGGCAGCACTTGGCACACACACTGGCACAAGGCGGTAGTAACCGTTTTCGAGGTCGGAAACACTTATCGTGATAGCCTGTGGCTGATTCATCAGATAGTCGGCGCCCATAAATCCTGCGTGGTCGGCACCATACACACGCTGCGTGAAACCGCCGCTCGCATGGTCGGGAGAGTAAGCCACTCGCTTGAGATTGCCCTCCTCGTCGTAAACAGCCACACCAATATCGCCTCTAAACGGCTTGCCTCTGTTCACGAAAGAGTTCATTTCCACAGTCAACGGTTGCAAGAGATTGAACGTCTTTCCCGATACGCCTTTCAGCAAAAGCGAACCGCCCTCGTTGAACATCAGTTGTGGAGACGACTCCAGCAGTCCACGGTCAATATCGGGATAGGCACCATTATTGGGATGCGCAAGAATGGCGGTAATGGCACGGTTGAATGCCAAAGGCTTACCGTCAAACTCATCGCCCGTCTGCGACAAACTGAGGTTGGTGAGCGAATAGTAGGCATCGCCTTGCCCCTCCCAACCAAAATTCATATGAAAGAGTCCGCGCTCATCGAATCCGTCAGCCACCCAAGCGTGACCAGAAGCATTGCCTTTAGAAAGTCCCTCCAGATATACGGGGCAACCATTGAGCAGTTCCTGCCGCAAAATATCGGCAAAACGGCTCGGTCCCTCCGTGGCCTTAACCACATAGGCAGCCGTATAGTCGAAATGCTTTTGCAGAGCATGATACGCCATTATGCCTTGCGTGCCGCTCGCACTGGGAGTGTATTGCATAAACGACGCAATACCCACATCGCTCATCAACTGTGCCACCGCTGCTTCCTGTGCCTCGTTAGCACGCACAGGATAACGGTAATCAGGCAGCATGTTTGCCCAATCGTAGTGCGACTGGCTGAAATCGGCACTCAATTTCGTATTATCATAATTCACGATATACTCGTTTGCGCCACGCCCCTGCGCTGGCCATTGATAGTAATACATCATCTGCGCCACCGCCGTAGCCACACAGCCGCTATACGGATAGCCCGTTTTTGCGTTGAAAGGGTGCGACTGCCCCCATTTGCTTTTCAGCAACGGCGACACAGTGTTAGTGAACAGTCCGGCACGGCTATTTCCGCAAACAGCCACCCTGCCCTCTTTCAGCACCTCGAAAGTTTGACGATAACCTTCCAACAGCATTTTCACGCAAGGGTTGGCGTTCAGCGTGTCAAGCACCCCCTCAGTGCCATAGGCGAGCACTTCGCCCATCGCATCATCGGCAGCCACAATTACGAAGCCACGCTCCTGTGCATCGTTAAAAATATAGTATGGAGCGTCGGCCGCCTCGTGAACGCCCACCGAAGGAGCCTTAGCCTCACCACCGCGTGGAAGCGCAACATATTTCGCAGCAATCCTCGCCGCTGTTTGAGGTGTAATCACCTTAGCTTGTGCCAAAGGCGCAACAAGCACACCCAAAGCACTCAACACCAACACACTATAATAACAAAAACCTTTTCTTCTCATTTTTTCAAAACCACTTATCTAAATCAACAATTTCGGCATCTCGCTCCATAGCCATTCCTAAGCTATAGCGTATTTTACGCATATTGCCAAAAGTAAAATAATCCTGGCTGCTTTTTTTGAGCAGTCAGGATTTTTGGTTTGAGGGTGCGCCTGAAAGGACTCGAACCTTCACGCCTTGCGACACTAGATCCTAAGTCTAGCGCGTCTACCAATTCCGCCACAAGCGCATGTGATGTGGGTGCAAAGGTACAACATTTTTTTGGGGTTTACGGCAAGAATACTATAATTTTTTCCCTTGATTGTGTAATTTTAGTTTGCCTTTTTGTTATAACTTTGCATTGGTAAAAGAACTAAACTATCTCTATTCTATATGTCAATCGTGAAATGTAATGTGCCTGTGGTGGGAATGGCGTGCGCTGCCTGTGCGGCGAATATCGAGCGACGCTTGCGGCAACTTGACGGCGTGCGCGATGCGTCGGTGTCGCTCCCTCTAAGAATGGCACAAATAGAATACGACGACGATGCGATTTCGCTTGCCGAAATCAATCGGGAAATCAACGTGATTGGGTTCAACCTGCTGATTGAGCCTCATACCGACGTTGAACAAGTGGAAAAGAAGCACTACGGCGCATTGGCAAGGCGTGTGGTTTTGGCTTGGGCAATAGCGGTGATCACGATGGCTGTGTCGATGAATTGGATTCCCCTACCCCAGTCCCTCAATGGATATGTGGCGATGGCTCTTGCGGTTATCGGCATGGTGGCGTGTGGTGCGCATTTCTATAAAAATGCCTTTGGCCAACTCCGCCATGGCGGCGCTGGCATGGACACCTTGGTGGCACTCAGCACGGGCATCACTTTTGCGTTCAGCGCATTTAATGTGGTGGCTGGCGATGCCGTGTGGAGCACACGAGGCATTGCGTGGCACACCTATTTCGACTCAGTGATGATGATTATCGCTTTCGTGCTCACAGGCCGACTGCTTGAAGAGAAAGCAAGACGAGGAACGGCAAGCAACATTCGCAAACTGATGGGACTTGCGCCAATGACGGCAAGAATTGTAAGCAAAAATGACGACGGCGTGGAGCAACTGACCGACGTGCCCATCGCCACAATTAAAATCGGCGACTTGATTGAGGTGCGCGCTGGCGAGAAAATGCCTGTTGACGGCAAGGTGACATTCGCCACCAGTTTCATGAAAGAAGATGGCGCATACGTTGACGAATCGATGATTACTGGCGAACCCCTGCCAAGCGAGAAGCAAAAGGGGGCTATGGTGATGGCTGGCACCATGCTCAGCCAAGGACGATTGCGATTCCGCGCGCGTCAGGTGGGCGAAGACACAGCCCTTGCGCAAATCGTGAAGATGGTGCGTGAGGCGCAAGGCTCAAAAGCACCAGTGCAACGCACTGTGGACCGTGCGGCACTGATATTTGTGCCAGTAGTGGCATGCGTGGCGGTGCTCACATTTGTGGCGTGGGTGACTTTTGGCGGATTTGACTGTGTGCCGCAAGGCATTATCAGCGCTGTGGCTGTGCTTGTGGTGGCTTGCCCTTGCGCCATGGGATTGGCAACTCCCACGGCTCTAATGGTGGGCATCGGCAAAGCCGCAGAAAAAGGCATTCTCATTAAAGACGCTACGGCACTGGAGCAACTGCGCCGAATCGACACGATGGTGGTGGATAAAACCGGCACCATCACCATTCCCAACCCGAATGTGGATTTTACCAAAACGAGCAATATGCCCCTCGAAGAAAGGGAAACAATAAAGCCCAACGCCGCCGAGGCTATGACAATGCTGAAAAGCGAAGGCTTTGAGGTGCACATGATGAGTGGCGACACGCCTGAGGCAGCCGCCTATTGGGCGAAAAAGGCTGGCATCACGCACTATATGAGCAAGGCTTTGCCACAAGATAAAGAAAATTTGGTGCGCACTTTGAAAGAGCAAGGGCACAAAGTGGCAATGGTGGGCGACGGCATCAACGACACACAGGCACTGGCTTTGGCAGATGTGAGCATAGCCATGGGAAAAGGCACCGATGTGGCAATGGACGTGGCGCAAATCACACTCAAGACCGACGATTTGAAGGCTCTGCCCGAAGCCGTGGCAATGAGCCGACGCACAGTGAAGATGATTTACCAAAATCTGTTTTGGGCATTTATCTACAACATTGTGTGCATTCCGCTGGCGGCTGGCGTGCTACACTTGTTCGGCTCCGACTTCCAAATCACGCCCATGTGGGCAAGTGCGCTGATGGCATTCTCAAGCATCAGCGTGGTATTGAACAGTTTACGATTAAAATATGCAATATGAAAAATGAAAAAGGAATTTAAAATTTCAGGTATGCGGTGCAACAACTGCCGCACCAATGTGGAACGCGCCATTAAGGCAGTGAAAGGCGTGGAAAGCGCCATAGTTACCCTCGAACCAGGCAAAGCCGAAGTTGAGGGAAATTTCAATGAAGAGGCTGTGGTCGATGCCATAGAAAACCTCGGATTTGTGGTAGAATAAGCGAAATTTTCGGGAATTTGGGCGGTTTTTAGTTAAACCGTGTTAAATTCCCGATTTTTCTGCCGAAAAAGTATGTTATATAACATAA
>OQVS01002410.1_pt1 | contig 11931 bp, 4 predicted proteins | sample 1691601 | NCBI WGS metagenome assembly OQVS01 (sample SAMN03418268, study PRJEB22391) | human gut metagenome | biome: human-gut; feature: organic feature; material: feces | host: Homo sapiens | place: Tanzania | collected 2013-01 | reverse complement strand
AGGGGTGTCGGTAGAATATGCCCTTTTGAATAATAACCGTGAAACATTAGGCAAACTCACCTTGTTTGCCATACGTAAAATATATATTTGTTTACGTTAGCAATATTACGATATTTTAAGTTCACTAAATAATAAAGAAAAATGAAAAAGACAAGTTTGTTTACTTTAATAGCTACTGCTATTGTCGGAGCTGTTATTGCAAAAAGCTCGCAAATAGATGCGGGTACGCCTATCTTTGGTAATTCTAATGAACAACGAACATTAGAGAATACCCAAAACTCTGAACATAAATCAGCTGTTAAGTCAGCATCTACAACAGAAGATGATTATAACGCTGCAAGAAGTGTTTATCAATATGCGTGCCCAGGAGCTTTACCGTTGGATCTTACCAAATGGGATGAGAGTAATTTTGTTTTTAGAGATGGAGGTGAGCATTGGAGCGAACAGTATTCACATTATTATGAGGGCGATGATTATTATTCTTCCAATTGGTCGCGTACAGCAAAGCATTGCGCATCTTTACCAAAGGGTAAATATATGCTTTCTGTTTCGGCAAGAGCATCAGCAGAAGTTTCTTCAAGTATTTCTATAACAGTTGGTGATTCTGCTCCAGTTTCAGTTACATTGCCGAATAAAGGAAATGTTGGTCGTGGAATTGATGTGAATGGATATGCAACTCAGTCTGAAGATTCTATTTATACAAATAGCAATAATGGATATGGTTGGGAATATAGATTCATAGAATTTGAGATTACAGAAGAAAAACAAAATGTAACAATTCAGCTGAATGCTTCTTCTGATGCGTATTATCAGTGGGTTAGTATCTCTCAACCACAGATCCTTACCAGTTCTAAAGAGGTTTTTGGTAAACTAAATAATGAAGTTCTTAATAAGATTGTAACAGATAGTGACGTTGATTATAAAATAGAAAACGACAATAAATACCCGTGGACATTAGAAGACGACCATATCGTTAATGGCAACCGTGGCATAAGGGGTAGTGTGTCTTCAGTATCACTTTCTTTCTATACTGACAAAACAACAGAAATTTCTTTTGAATGGTTGAGGGATTTCTATAATTGGCATACTGTAGAGCTGTATGTTGATGGTGCTAATTTGGGAAGTTCTGCAACTAAAGAATTTGTAGGTAAGAGTGTCTGTGTAGAAAAGGGAAATCACGTTGTAATGTTCAAAGATACCATAACTAATGGTAATAACTCGAATTTCAATCATGATGTATCGAATATTAGAAACATCACTATCAAGAAACTAAATCAGTTGAATGTTGCCGTTTCTACTCCTGGTTCGTTTGGCGACTCCATTCTTGCTAAGGTTGAGAATTTTTCGGATGTTAAGAGTGTAAAGATTTCAGGAAACCTCAATGATGATGATTTGGCAACAATAAAGAATCGCTTGGTCAATTTAAGAGAACTTGATATGACAGACGTAAATATGTCAGAATTGCCAAGAGAATTTTTCAATAATAATAAGACTATAGAGATTGTCAAATTACCTTCAAAACTAACTACAATAAATGAATTTGCCTTTTCTGGTTGTGACGGTATCCGGAATATCTCGTTCCCATCATCATTGCAGAAAATAAAAAATTCAGCATTTTTAGGGTGTATTTATTTACAAGAAGTTATACTGCCTGAGAGTTTGATAGAACTTGGAGATAATGCTTTCCAGTATTGTTATAATAACAAGCTTTTAAAATTGCCTTCATCTTTAGAGGCGATAAGTAATAACGCTTTTTATAGAAATGTTTCGTTAACAACAATCGACTTTGCTGAAGGTTTGAAAAATATAGCTAATAATGCTTTTAATGAATGCTATAGTTTGAATAACTTGGTTTTCCCAAGTACATTATATTATATTGGTCGTGGCTCTTTCGCAAATAATAGGTCTCTTTTAAACATCGTTTTTAATGAGGGTTTATATCAAATAGATGATGATGCCTTTAATGAATGTGACGCACTTACAGAGGTTACCCTTCCAAGCTCCCTTGTTCTGTGTAATGAATCTCCTTTTGACTACTGCGACAATCTTAAGAAGGTTACTTGCTTGTCTATAGAGCCTCCTTATATGACAAACCAAATTCCTTATGGTCTTAGTATGGAAGGAAGGGAGTTGTATGTACCGGCTCTTTCATTGAATGTTTATAAGCAGACGATAGGATGGGATAAGTTCCCGACAATTAAGCCTATTGATTATTTACCAGAAAATATTACTGTACTCAGTGATTTGCATCTGACTCTTCCTGAAACCATATCTTCTGATTATAAGCCAAATGTTAGTGTCATTCATGACACAAAGGGAACTTATTATTATTGGCAGTATGGAAGCCTTACTGTCAATGGAGCTGGTACATTGTCGATGAGCAATTTTAATATGGTTTGGGATCCTAATTATCAGTATGAAAGAAACGATGGACAGCAAAATTATTGCTCACTTTTAAATAATTCGCATTTGCGTTCGGACAATGTAGCTATAGAAATGTACACAAAGAACGACCGCTGGGCATTTATATCTTTCCCATTCAATGTAAAGGTTTCTGATATTGAAACTATTTCTGATGGAACAACAAATTGGGTAATACGAAAGTATGATGGTCAAAAACGTGCGTCAGGAGAAACACGTGAAACATGGGTTAGAATGACAAATGATGATGTTTTGAATGCTGGTGAAGGCTATATAATTCAAGGAAGTCGTTATATCGGTGATTCTTGGCAGAGTTATAGTGGTTTCCTTTTTAAGGCTATAAACGATGCTAAGAAGAACAATATATTCATTATTACTGACGCGACAGTGTCTCTGAATGAGTATGCAAGCGAGTTCGCTCACAATCGTAGTTGGAATTTGATTGGAAATCCATATCCAAGTTATTATGATACACGTTTCATGGATTTCAATGCTCCTATTACGGTGTGGAATATGGTAAACAACACATATACTGCTTACAATCCTCAGGATGACTCTTATATACTTTGTCCTGGTGAGGCTTTCTTTGTTCAGCGTCCTGTTGATAAGGGTAACGTTGTCTTCTCAAAAGAAGGACGTCAGACAAACAGACAAGTTCGCACGCTTGAAGAACCGTCAAGAGCAAAAGTCAATTCTCAAAATGTAAGTAAGCGAGTCATAGCAAACATTACCATTAGTGATGGTGAAAACACCGACCGTACAAGAGTTGTGTTGAATGATAATGCTCTTTTGGATTATGAAATGGACAAGGATGCCACTAAATTCATGAGTTCAGACCTCAGTGTCCCACAAATCTACACTACAATTAATGGTGTTAACTATGCTATTAATGAACGCCCAGAATTTGATGGTATTATAAATCTTAATATATATGTTGGCAAGGCAGGTATATATGGCATTTCTATGCCAGGTGAAATTGAAGGCTATACCGTAACGCTTGAAGATAAGGTTGAAGGAAAAAGCATTGTGCTGAATGCAGGTGATGTGTACAACTTCTCTGCGAAGGCAGGCAATAGTGTAGGTCGTTTCATCCTTCACTTCACAAGTGAGACAACAGGTATAAATGATATTAAGACTACAACAATACAGAATTATCCAGCTTACTCTATTGATGGAGTGAAGGTGAATAATCCAACTCAGAATGGAATTTATATCCAGAATGGTAAGAAAGTAATGTATCACAAGTAAAAAAAGTTGATTTAATATGAACAGACTGTTAAGCTTTTTGTTCGTATGCCTTATGCAAGTCTCATTGGCAGTTGCTTCCACGTACAATCTGCGCGTGGAGGTAACTCCAAATGGTTCTGGCTCACTTAACACAAGTGAAGGTACATACGAGGAAGGAAGCACCATCAATCTGAGAACATACAGCAACACTGGTTATGTTTTTAAGGGATGGTATGAAGGCGCAACATTGTTGTCGTCATCTACGAGCTTCAATTATACAATGCCGTCAAAAGACGTTTTGGTGCAGGCGAAATATGAATATGATCCAACAGTACCAGGCAATCCTTCGATGCCCGATACTACCACTTTATATTCTTTCACGGCTATAGTGTCTCCGTTGGGCGCTGGCTCTATAAATACTACGGCTTCAAAATATGCTGCTGGTGCCACGGTTTCGTTGCAAACATACAATAATACGGGCTACAAGTTTGTAGGTTGGCAGAATGAGGAAGGTGTCAATCTTTCCACAACTACTTCATTCAATTATACAATGCCAAATCATGACGTTAAGCTAACAGCCCTATATTTTTATGATCCTACTGTTCCTGCAAATCCAGACTCTATGGCAACACGTTATACTGTAACGCTTGCTCCAAAACCTATTGGTGGAGGTTCGTTCAATACAACAAGTGCTACAATAGAGCAAGGTGGAAATGTGCATCTTTATGCTTATGCAAATACAGGTTATGAGTTCCTTCATTGGGAGAACGAAAAAGGAGAAATAATATCTTCTGAGCAGAATTTCTACTTTGTTATGCCTCATGGCAATGCAAAGCTGTATGGAGTGTTTGATTATAACCCAGCTCCGCCAAGCAATCCTAACAAGAATTATTGGAATAAAGAGCTTGGAGAACTTATTGTGGATGATTTTACTCCTGGCAATCTTGGAAGTGCAGTTTCTTCTGCCATCAGTGGAAGCGATCGTGGTGATGTTGCTATGATGACAGTTTCTGGTAAGATGAACGATAATGATTTTGGAATTGCTAATGATTATACAAACTGCACCCTCCTTGATTTGAGTCGTGTTACTGGAGTTACGGAGGTTCCTTCTTACGCATTTGATAATACGAATATAGAATCAATCTACTTACCCGTAACTATTGAAAAAATAGGATATGGCGCATTCTACAATTGCCAACAACTGTCGGCTCTGACTATATATGCTATGGTTCCTCCAGTTTTGGAGGAGAATGTATTTGCAGGTATTAAGGAGGGGTTGGTTGTATATGTTCCTGCTGCAGCTATTGTCCAGTATCAAGAAGCAGACGTTTGGAAAGACTTCACTATACTCCCAATACAAGAGGACATTAGAAGCATCTCAATTTCTCTTCCTGAAGGATCTCACGCCTCTGATTATTCACAGATGTGGTTGGAATTGACAAACACAAAGAATGGTCAAAAGATGCACTATATTATGACCGATCGCTCTACCTATACGTTTGCAAATATAATTCGTAACACTTCTTGGAACGTTGTTTTGCGAAATGAACGTGGCGATGTGTTTGGACAGATAGATAATATTGAAGTGCAGGATGATGATGTAAGCGTATGTTTCGCTTCATTATTAAAGCCACAGAGTGTGAGCGTTTCTGTTAAAACTCCTGATGGTATGGATGTTACGGCTAATACTCAAGTGACGTGGCTTGATGATAGTGGTAGCTATCTTTTACAGGCAAAAAGTCTTGCTGGGCTGCTTCCTGGAAATGGAATCGCTTATAAAGTAGAATTGTCGCAGGACCTTTCGATGCTGTATCTTGCACCCCAACAAACCGCTTATGTCGTAAATGAATCAGATAATAATATTCAGATAACGTTGACTCCTATAGGTAAGGTTACTTTGTCTGGATTAGTTAAGGATTATGACACAAAGGCTGCATTGAGTGGTGCGACGGTTACTGCATCGCAAACTTTTGGTGGTAAATATAGCAAGACAGTAAGTACAAAAACTGATTCTAAGGGTAACTATACTATAGAAGTTGGCAATGTACCTACATCTTTGGCGGTGTCTGTATCTGACTATATAGGTCAAACCATTGTATGTGACTCGTTGATGACTGGCAGTGAAAGTGTCAAAATCTCTGACATTTCACTTAAAACCATTAGTGGTGCAGTGATTACCCTTGACTTGACTTATACCAGATGTCCTTCAACGTTGGAAGATACGGATACTCTACAAAGTTGGTATGCAGATTATAATAATATAGCCTATAGCATATATAATCAGACTAAGCATAAAGCTATCAGCCAATTTAATGTTCAATATCCTCAGATAGTACTCTTGGAGGATGTTGATGAGGGTGATGTGCTTGAACTGACCGCTACAAGTAAGAATAATGCATTCATGCCCGTTAAAGCAACAGCTTGTATTGATGCTGAGCAGCGTGCTGATGCCTCCTTTAATATCGTTGAGCTAGGAAAGATTACGTCAAGTTTCACAAATAACAGCAATGCTTCTGTTGTAGGTTCACTGTATGATGCTAATGGTAAATTGATAAAATCCTATGATTATACCAATGCATCGTTGACTATAGGCGATTTGTTTGATGGTGCTTATACCCTTGTGACTATGGGTAGTAGTAAACTTTTTAATAGTATTTACGACCTTAGTCAGTTGCCACAAACAGGTCTTGTTCTTGGTTCTGATTACACACAATCGAGTGTGGATGTAAAGAGTGGTAAGGTATGTGTAATAGATATTGATGAAGTGCCAACTCTTGATGAGAGCAAGTTGTATTATACTGGTGATAACACATCATTTACTGTAAATAAGCCAAGTATTGTTGCTGGTAATTATCTCACATTGACGGGACATATTGACTTTAAGACTGCTTATGCAGGAAATGTTAGCAACGTGAATCTCATTGTCGACCTTCCTGAGTCATGTCAGTTTGTAGAAAACTCTGTAATGGTTGGTAATAGTATGGGTAGCTATACACTCCAGAACAACCGTGTAATGATTCCTTTAGCTCGTTATACAGACCGTGTACGCTTCTGTATTATTCCTACTCTTGGTGGTGAATATGCTCCAAGTGCTCTCGCTCAGTTTGACGTTGATGGTAAAACTGTCACACAGCCTATAGGATCAGCCTTCTATACTGCCAAGGATTTGTCTATCTCTGTTCCTTCTACAGTTGCCAAGACAACAATACCAGTAAGTGGTACGGCCATTGGAGCATCCAAAATTGAAATATATGATGGTGATGTACTAATCGGGCAAACAACATCGTTGGCTAATGGAACATGGGCTACAAAGTGTGAGTTGAATGAGCCTTACAATCTCTCAAAGCATGAGATATATGCAAAAGTAATAACTAATCAAGGGTTAGAGTTAAGGTCAGAGAATGTAGAGTGCTCTTATAATAAGAATGCCATAAAAGTTTCCAAGGTTACGATGTATCATGACAACCCTGAAATGAATCAGACTTATGAGGTTGTATTTGATTTTATAAATCCTAAAGAGGAAGACCAGTATTATATATACTACATATATAACAAAAAGTTTACCTTTACTATAGAGTTTACATCTAATGATACAACCAAAATATCAAATGTTGTATTAAATGTTAAAACCGGAAATGGTGAAATTATAAATTTGCCAGCCTCTTTTGATAAAAAACAGGAAGTCTGGGTTGCATCTGGAGAATTTGGTAACATGTATGATGGTAATATTCCTGTCAATGTTAGTGTGGATTATTATTGTGAAGTTAAAAATCTTGTAGATAGGGCATATATAGAAGATCAAAAAAATAGTTCTTTTACATATTACCAAAATAATTTGGATGAGCGTAAGGTTGCTATTGAAGAAAGCTCATTAGTTGCTCCTGATAATACAATCTTCGATAGCATCAATAATACACTTGAGGCAGATAGCCTTGATATTGGTAAACTAAATGAAATGTACGAGCATTTCAATATTGAAGGAATTACTGTGGCAGATAGTTTGGACGATGCTACTATTGATAATATGATGTTAGGGTTTACTGAAGACTACAATAAATGGAAGGATAACTATTCCACAGTGGTGGATAGTATAATAGATGACTTTTATTTTAATGAAGAATTGTCATCTGAGATGTCTGCTCAGAATGTTCAATATGATGGTATTATTAATTCCGAAATGTCAAAGCTCACTGATAGTGAAATACAGTTATTGATAAAAGATGGATATTCTTTTTACCAATTGACGGATTCTTCCAAGGTATACTACAAATATACTGAAAGTGGTTTTGATTTTATTGATGTGCAAAAAAAAATGAGGTATAGATTATATAAAAATGCACTTAATAATAGCATAAGAAAATCAGAAGCAGTTAATGAAAGTATAAATGAATGTGCTAAAAGTATAAGTGCCACTATTATAAAGATTAAGAATCTGTATGAAACTGGTGGCTTATCTTTAACAGATGCGTTTAGTCAATTTGGTGACCTTTTGAATTTTATAGATTGTTATTATGCAGCAATAATGATAAATGTTGATGTAAAATTAACTAAAGGATATGATAATGCAATAATTAATTATAATGATAAGATTAGTAAGCGTGAAAATCTAAAAAAAATAAGCCTAAGTAGAATTGATAAATTCAGGGATAGGTTAGTAAGTGATGCTTCTAATAAGAAATATGTAGATGATCTTCTTGCTGCTGGAGAAAAACAATTGCTGAATTCAGATTTATCACCTGAGGAGTTTAAAGAATTATCTCAAAAATGTAAGGAATGGAAGCAACAATCTCAATATTATGATGCTGAAATAAAGTCATATAAAGCTGCATTAAAAAAGGAAAACAATACATTGGCAGCATTAGTAAATCAACTTAATGACTTAAAGAAAGGAAAAGCTACAATAGAAAAGGCAAAAGCAAATATCAATAAGATATTGGCGAAAATACCAAAAAAAATTGGTCCGAAAGGAAAATTAGGAAAAATTATTGGTATTGGTGGAAAATTAGCAGGCTATGCTGGTGATATTGTTAGCTTGTGGTCTATAGGTGCTGATGTGTGGGAGATGCGTGATGAGTTAAAAGAATGGGTTGCTTTAGAAGAAGCTATTGATAGGAAATTACCTTGTGAAAAAGATGCAGAGCGAGCGTTGGCATTGCAAATGAAAATACATAAGGAATCTGAAGCTCTTGTAAAAGAGTGTATTATTATCATTTCTTCAGAAATTGCAGGGCTTTCCGTTAATCTTAATCTTGGTGTACCAGTAGCTTCATTGTCATGGTGGATTGGTTCTGCTGCTAATATATATGCAGAATGGAGAAAGTTTTTAGGTATACAAAAGTTTATCGAAAAGCGTGGAGATTTTTGGTTAGATATGATGTATCTTAAATGTACAGGTAAAGAACCTGATGATCCAAGAAAAGATAAGGATAAAGATAATAATAAAGACAATGATAAAAATCAAAGACACGAAGATTCTGGAAATAAGGACTCTGGAACAGGTATAGATCCTTCAGGCTATGTTTATGAAGCTGTATTTTCTAATAGGGTGGAAGGTGCCACAGCTACAGTATTCTACAAAGAAAATGTAGAAGATATGTACGGTGATCTGCATGAAAATATTGTGAAATGGAACGCAGAAGAGTATGCTCAAGAGAATCCCCTCTTTACCGATGAGAATGGCTATTATCGTTGGGACGTTCCACAAGGTCTTTGGCAGGTCAAATTCGAGAAAGAAGGTTATGAAACCACATATTCTGAGTGGCTTCCAGTGCCTCCACCTCAACTTGATATTAATATAGCTATGAAACAGAATGTTCAGCCTAATGTTAAGAATGCGCGTGCTTATGAGGATGCTGTAGAGGTAGAGTTTGACAAGTATATGATGCCTGAACTTCTCAATACAGACAACATCATTGTCATGGATGGAGGTAAACAAGTAGATGGTATTGTTGAACTTTTGAATGAAGAACTGAAGTATGAAGGCGAAACAGAATCATTTGCATCCAAACTTCGCTTTAATGCCAAAGCTCCATTTGAGGGCGATGAGGTGACGCTTATGATTAATAACAGAGTGAAGAGTTATGCAGGTATTCGTATGCAAGACAATTACTCTCAATCATTTGCTATAGAACAGGAGATACACAAGATGGTATGTGATTCTGTTGTCGTTGTTGGATATGGTTCTACGGCTGTAATCCCCGTAACTGTTCTTCCTGCCACAGCTTCGTCAGGCAAGGTTCTAAATGTACGTGCATCGTCATCGATGATTCTTGGAACTGATGTTACCAGTGTAGTACTTGATGATAACGGCAAGGCTGTGGTTAATGTAAGCGGAGAGCTACCTGGAACTGCTACTCTGACATTCACCATTGAAGGCTACGACATGTCTGCGACAACAATAGTTAATGTAGAACAGATTAATCAGACAGAAGTTGCTGCACCGACAGCAAATATAGCTTCAGGCACTACTGTCAAGAAAGGTACAAGGATAACATTGTCGTGCAAAACAGAAGGAGCGACTATTTACTACACCCTTGACGGCTCATGTCCTTGCGACGAGACTTCTCGACTTGTTTATACCGAACCAATCGTTATCAATGAATCTGTAACCATAAAAGCGATGGCTGTTGCTCCAGATAAGACGGAAAGTGACATCGTGGAGTTTACATTCATTGTAGATGATGAGAATGGTATTGACGATGTGACAATTGACGAAAATCTTAAGATTTATCCTCTGCCAGTACGTGATAAGCTTAATGTTAATGCTGGAGGAAAGATAATCAAGAGTGTAACTCTAACTAATATGGATGGTTCTACTGTAGTGAAAGCACCAAAGTCAACAACATTGGTATCAATCGATGTAAGTTCTTTGGCTTCTGGAATTTACATTATTAATGTTGCAACAGAAGATAAAGTCTATAGTAGAAAGATTATGAAAATTTAGTGATAATCCTATGGCCAAGGGCAGTTTCCGCTCTTGGCCATTATTTTTAATAACAGGAAACACATGAACTAAGTGAGTACTGGGAGTTTTCAGTAATACTCCTCCTTAAACCAAAGGCTATAGATGGGGTCCACAAAGACGAAGTTCTCCTTTTCTTTCTCTATGATGTCCTTGTTCTGAAGCGTTTTCTTGTTCTTGACAATCGTGTTGGGGTTGCCCAAGTTATAGATTTGCTTCACGGCTTGTGATGAGAAGTGCTGCTCACCATTGGCTATTGCCTTTAGCATTTCTATCTGTGTGGAACTCAGCGATTCCGTGTCATTCTGAAACATAGGGGTATTGATGTTCATAACTTGCTTCAAGCCTAAAGAGAATATCTCTTCAGTCACCTCTGATGCGGTAAAGCTCCAGATGAAATAACATAACTGTTGGAGATACCACGAATGGCAAGACACAGTATCACAGATTCTCTCAGCCAGTTCTTTGGATATGTACTTGCCGGTACGCTCAAAAGACGACTGGATAAAAGGAATCCAATGCTCCTTGGCTATCTTCTGCATAAAAATCACTTGGCCGAAACGATAGAACGGACTATTTGAATTGTTGAAGATATTGAGCATCATGTTGCGCTTGCTACCATAAAGGCAGTAAGAGGTCAACTGCTGCTGTTGCCAAACGGAACGCATCTTGCCCTCCATGTTCTTATACTCAGGGAGGTTAGCCAATTGCTGAAATTCATCTATGCACACAATGATTTTGATGCCCTTCTCCTTTGCTAAAATCTCAGGCAACTGGAGAATCGTCATCTTGTCACGCTCTTGCGGTACAAACTTCAAGTCGAAAGCTACAAAATATTACCCAAAGGTAAGTTACCTTAGGGTAATATTTCTTGTTTTTATTCGCTGCCACCGAATAGAAATGGCGTTTTTTATTCGCTGCCACCGAATAAAATTCAAACGAATTACAACATGCGTTAGCATATCATTCCATTGTCTTTTCATGATTTTTTGGTTAGCATTTGTTAACCTTTCTGTCAACGAATTTAGTATTATCATAAATCATGAAATGCAGAATAATCACACTATACGTGTTTTTAAGCATGAAAAACATACGTTTAATCCATTTTGTTGTTCTTAAAGAGAAAAATTTTGACAATACTACATTTGTTAAACATTGTATCATAATTGTTTTTTCATAGCAGATAACTTGCTCGATTCCTAAAAAAGATTTATTTTTGTATTGGACGTTAACACATTTTGTGCTTTTATTCAGTACTAAACCACGCGTCTTTGCTTACTAACTAAATAGACAACCCAAACGGTCTATTCATGAGTGCATTG
>OQVS01002409.1_pt1 | contig 11934 bp, 11 predicted proteins | sample 1691601 | NCBI WGS metagenome assembly OQVS01 (sample SAMN03418268, study PRJEB22391) | human gut metagenome | biome: human-gut; feature: organic feature; material: feces | host: Homo sapiens | place: Tanzania | collected 2013-01 | reverse complement strand
ACTTGAAGCTAATTCTGATTCCCCAGAATTACCCCCCCCCTAAAATGCTGACAGTCAAGCTGTTATGTAATTGTTTGCCCATACTTATCTTACTTTAAAAGTCTTTAATTCATGCGGAGCAATGTCTTTACTCCATATTGTAGGCAAAGATAATAAAACTTTTCGAAACCACCTAATTTTATCACTTTATTTAACGGAAAAAAGGAAATACTGAGAAAAGGGAAAATCGGTCATTAATGCCCGGTCATTTTCGGTCATTAAGGTTTTTCGGGGCGGCGAAAACTGTCTATAGTATAATAATATTATACTATAGAGCTAATGACCGGAACTGTTTTTCCTTAATGACCGTTAATGACCGGGTTCTTAATGACCGGATATGGAAATATATTCATCATCCATACTCCTCTATCCTCACCCCCGTTTTCACAATTTTGGGGAAAAATGAAATCAAGTTGGGGGAAAACTATTGCGTATCTAGCCAATATTTCGTATCTTTGCACCGGCAATCGAAGGAAACGCCTTATGTGCCTGATAACGGGCATCTCTTACGACCGAGGCGGGGGATAAATGATGGCAGGCGCCGGTCATCAATGACGACCCAGAAAAGGACAAGAAACGGGGCTATCCGGGGAGTTGCAAAAATGAACCTTTTAACACAATCGACTATGATTAATTACAGCATCGTAATGCGTAGCGTGAACGCAAATCTTCTGGCTATCAACCAGGCAAAGTCACGCATCAACCAGGCAAAGAAGGAGGGCAAGGAGCCTGAGAAGGCAGACCTCGACCTCGTGAAGACCGAGAAGCAGAACGCCTTTGCCGTATCACAGTACACCGACATCGTGACCATCGAGAAGTTCGCCAAGCACATCACCTCCCATGGCAGCGTGTACTCAAGAGCCGACATCAGCGCCATCCTCTACATGGCAGTAGACTGCATGAGAGAGATGCTGCTCGAGGGCAAGAAGGTCCGTCTGGGTGACCTGGGTGACTTCTCCGTCCTGCTCAGCTCGAAGGGTGCCGAGGATGCCGACAAGTTCACCGCACAGAACATCACCGACGTGAAGGTGCAGTGGGAGCCTGGTCAGCAGTTCAAGACCCTGCGTGATGACGCCGAGTTCAACCTCGTGGCAAGCCGAAGTGCTCAGGCTGCCGTGATCAAGGCTATCAAGGAGGGCAAGACCAGCGTTGACCTCGATGCCCCAACCACTCCGGAGGGAGGTGGTGACGGAACCAGCGGTGGCGGTTCTACTACCGGAGGCACTGGCAGCGACGGTCAGGGCGGCGAGAGTTCCGGCACCGAAGGCGGTGGTGGTCAGATGGGCCTCTAGTTTTAAAGCTTTTGCCCCTTCAGGGTGTGTGGGGCTTAAATGCGAAACATAATTTTTTTTAACCTTTTAAATTCGAAAGACTATGAAGAAAGACACATGGAAGATGGTGTTGCAGATAGCCATCAGCATCTTGACGGCAATCGCAACCACGCTCGGAATCACTAGCTGTGCAGGCTAGGAAAACTGGCTGTGCAGGCTAGGAAAATGACTAGCCGCATAGGCTAGGAAGAAAATCAGAATGGCCGCTCTCCTCTACCCCATGAGGAGGCGGTCATTTTGTTTTGAAAAAGGTCATTCGGGGTCAATGCCATTTCGGGGCATTCGTTTTTCATCTCCTACATCCGGAGCTTTCCGTATCGTTTCCCAGACGAAACACCAATGGCAATTATTCCCTCTTCAGCGAATGATGGATTTTGGAGAAACTATACGACAGGGAATTCAGACAGAGGAAAAGACCCAGCAGCCAATAGCCCCATGAATCTACCTGCCATAACCAGACTACACAACCCAACAATATCAGATTCACCAAATGAACCAGCAGATGTCTCACTGCCCAGCAACTCAAGCGATACGCATAATGGATTCTGCAAAAGATGAATACTCCCAACGACTCCAAGGCGTAAGCAGCAACAATACCTGCTCCCAAACCATCCAGCCCATGAAGCAGATAACCGATGATTTCGCAAACAATAAGCAACACCACGCAACAGCTCTCCTGCACCAGGAATACGCGAGCCTCGCCCCTGGACAACGGAATATACTCCAAGGGCATATAAAACGCCTTAAACAACAGTCCTGCCGCTGCAATCTGAGTCATCCCCAACGCTCCGAGAAACTCTCGGTTATACAGCAGCGGAATGGCCATCGGCAGAATGAGAATGATGGCAAGGATGATAGGCCCCATCAGCAGAATAGTCATCTCCAACTGTCTGTTTACTATTACATTACGGTTTTCTGCCTCCGTCGTTCCACTTCCGTTTCCCTTCACCGCAGAAAGACGAGGATAATAGTCGGTTTCCATCACAGAGAAAACCATACCGCCATACACCAGCACCAGCGTGATGCCGGAATTGAAAAGTCCTACTTCTATCAAATCGCCCTGCTGATTAAGAAATGCTCTGACCAGAAATTCTGCTCCGCTGCTCATCATTCCTGCCAGCACAAACGAAAGACCAAGCCTTATCATGGGGAATGCCTTGAGCAACTGGATTTTGGAAAAACACAACCGGAACGGCAACTCCCTGCGCGAAAAACCGAAAGCGAGAAGCCATTGAGTAAAAGCCAGGAGAAAGAGCACTGCGAGAATGCCGCTTTCTCCAAAGAGTCCATAAATAGGCACCGAAACGAGCAAAGACACAAGAGCCAGCAGGAACGCTTGCGCTGCCAATGCCTTCAGCTTGCCCAATCCCTTGAGGATTGCCGTCTCGCCACCTGCCAATATCGTAAAGAAAATTGTAGGAGCCAACAGCACGAAATGCCAGGTATGATTGCCCCACGAAAAGGTGAAGAGATTGAGCAGCGGACCGAGGAGGGCGCAGACGAAACCTCCCAGAAGGGCGGAGAGCAGACTGAGCGTACGGACTTGCGAAACCGCCTGGTCTACCCCATTCCGGGCATCAGCCTCTGAAACCACCCTTACGCCGCTCGTAGGAATGCCGAGATTGGTGGCAGAGGTAAGGAAATTGGATGTGGAATTAAATAGAGCCAGCAATCCCATGCCTGAAGGTCCCAGGAACATGGCTGTAAATTTATTTCTTACTACGCCAACAAGAATATTGAGTCCCTGCACACCTCCAAACAATCCGGTATATTTCAGTATATGAGAATAGCTATTCTTTTCAGAATCCATCTCTTCTGCTTTTTTCTTTTTCTCCATATTTATCTAACGCATTATCCTATATATTATTGTGAAAAGGGGAAGTGAATTTTTTTTGTTCTATATTTCTTACAATTTTCGTATATTTATTAAACCATTAAGTTTTATTAATATATTATTTTTGCAGAATACAGGAAAATTGCATAATTTTACACTCCAATCTGTCGAAAAATACTAAAACAAAGACAGAAATTAAAGAGTAAAAATGATGCATAAATCGACAAGATGTTTATTTTTCGTCGCATTGCTGGCCATGGGCAGCTGTTGCAGAAGCCTTCAGGCACAGGAAGCATACGAAAAGAACGATTCCACCAAGCCACTATATTTAAACGTAAAGACCAACATGCTCTATGATGCATTGTTGATTCCCAACATCGGTTTGGAGGTTGATCTCGGTAAAAGATGGTCGATTGCTGCCAACTGGATGTACGGCTGGTGGGACAATGCTCCCCGAAACTGGTACTGGCGTGCCTATGGGGGCGATGTTGCGATACGCAAATGGATAGGAAGTGCAGCAGGCAGAAAGCCGCTCACCGGTCATCACATCGGCGTATACGGACAAATCTTCACCTACGACTTCGAGACTGGAGGGCGGGGCTATATGGGCGGTAAGCCCGGTGGCACGCTGTGGGACAAGATGAACTATGTGGCTGCAGCGGAATATGGCTATTCGCTGCCTATCGCCAGAAGATGGAACATCGACTTCACCATCGGTGTAGGCTATTGGGGCGGTATTTATCATGAATATCTACCTGAAGGCGACTACTACGTATGGCAGTCTACCAAGCAGCGCAACTGGATAGGTCCAACCAAGGCAGAGGTTTCGCTGGTATGGCTTCTGGGGAAGAAAAATCAGAACGAAAAGAAAGTAAGAATTTAAAAAGAAAGATGTGAAAACAGAATAGTAAATAATTAAAATCAAGTAGATAACAAAAAATGGAGGAACAATGAGAAAAGTCAGAACATTTTGGCTATTCCTCTTCATCCTCATGCTCTCATCGTGCGAACACAAGGAGTTCCACTATGTCTCTTCCCGCTTCTATCCGCTAAGGGTGGAATTCGACTGGAACAGACTCACGGATCATGAAAAGCCAGAAGGCATGCGGGTGTTCTTCTTTCCGAAAGTGGGTACGGGAGAACCGTGGATTTTCGACTTCCCACACGGAGAGGGACAGCAGATTGAATTGCCGTGCAACGACTATCAGGCCATCTGCATGAATTATGACACCGACGGCATTCTCTGGGAGAATCCGGACAGCTACTGGGAGTTCACCGCCCTTACGAGGAATGTGAAAACACCCGATGGCGAGCAGGCTTCCACTACCCCATCATGGATGTGCGGTGATGCTAGAGACGGGATTTCACTGCAGGGTAAAACCACTGATGAGCAGGTGATTACACTTCGTCCAGTGAGCAGGGTGAGCCGCTACACCTACGAGGTGAACGGCATTCGGCAGATAGAACGGATAGCGGATGTAAGAGCGAGTCTTTCAGACATGTCGGCTTCGCTGCTGATGGCAGAAGACCGGTTGCCAGGCGGCGCATCAGAGCGCTTGCTGTTTGGCGGTACGGTGGTTGGCAAGCAGGTGAAAGGCGGTTTCTATACGTTCGGTTGCAGTCAGGAACGCAGGGAGCAGAATATCTTCAAGCTCTACATCAAGAGCAGTTCCGGCAAGACGTATGTATTGGAGAAGGATGTTTCAGAGCAGGTTCACGCTGTTCCGGTTTCGGGTCATCGGGGCGATGTTCATCTGATCATCAACTTCGACTTTGAGGTTCCGGACAAGGAGCATGACGGCAGTGGCGAAGACAATAAGGATAATACAGGATTTGATGTTGGCGTAGATGATTGGGCTGACGTCAATGAGGATATTATATGTTGAAGATAAAGAATAGTAAATATCAAATTAAATAATAGTAAATACAAAATTATATAACAGTTTTAATATTTAAGTAAAGAAACTTATGAACACAAAATTTTATTTCATATGAGCACTTGCCTCAATGGCATTGCTGTCAGGATGCTCAGACAATGAGCTTGCAAGCGTAGAAACCTCTCAGAAAACCCCTATCGGTTTCCATACTGTTGGTAGCCAAATGGGTTCAAGAGCTACGATTATCAATCAGGGAAATATCACCCAGACAGATTTCAGAGTGTTTGCATTTACACAAAAATCAGCTGAAGACACTAGTGATGATATACAATTTATGGGTGACAAGACTAACGATTATGGACATACCGGAATCGTTATTGACCATAAGAAAGGCAATTGGGACTATGCTAAAGCAGAAGATCTTCGTTACTGGCCAGAATCAACCAAGCTGAATTTCTATGCAATTAGCCCCGCATCTTTTGTTGATGATATGATAACAAATTTTGTTTGGAATATTGCAAAAGACTCAAAAACAATTACGTATTCAAGCTGTGATGAGTACAATAAGAATCATGACGCTACCAACTATGATGTAATGTATGCCGTAGCCAAAGATCAGACAAAAAATAAAAATAATGGTAAGGTGAAATTCAATTTCAAGCATATTTTATCTCAGATAGTTTTCCAAGCCAAGACACAATATGAAGGTATGCAGGTAGACATTAAGGATATCAAGATTCATAATTTCAAGCTATCCGGTACATTCACCTTCCCTGCTACAGCTGAAGCATCACCAGCACTAAACAACTGGCAAACTCCTGCTAATGCACCGGCAAATGGCACTTTTTTTGTTGTTAAGGACCAAACTATTACAGTAAATAGTGCGGCAAAGCCTACAGATATTTCCTCTAAGACACCTCTGCTACTCGTTCCTCAGGAATTGAATAAGCCATGGGACACCAAAACGACTCCAAAAACCAAGGCACAAGCAGATAAAGATTTTGAGTCATATTTGGAGATAAACTGTAGAATTCAGCAGAAAGGTGTGTATGTATTTGGAAAGGATGGCTACACAACTCTTTACGTTCCATTCAGTGCTAGCTGGGAACCTGGTAAGCGTTACATCTACACCCTGATATTCGGTGGCGGTTATACAGACCAGGGCGTCCCTGTTTTGTCACCAATCAACTTCGAAGCAACAGCAGAGGAGTGGGCAGAAGATGCAAACAACACTAACAATAAAAATGGCGTCATCACACAACAATAAAAAATAGATTAAACAAGGAGCTAAAGACGCCCTGTAAGAGCAAAGCACTGGAAATGAAAGCTTTTGCCCTTACAGGGCGCATTGCTATAATGACTTTATACCCAGGGCGTTGCCCTGGGCTAGGAGCTTCTGCCCTTTCAGGGCGTGTGGATCGTAACGAGCAAAAGCTTTAAAACCAATAGAACAAAAACTCTAAAACTCACCGATGGAACAAAAAACTCTAAAACACACAGAGGAAACAAAAACATTCTCCCTAAAAAAGAAAACATACGAAAAAAGGCCGACACCCTTTAAAAAAGAGTAATCGACCTTATACTTTTCAATCTTCAAAGAAGATTCATTCAGAAGATTAAGCCTCAGCTGGAGCCTCCTCAGAAGCCTCCTCAGCAGCCTTAGCAGCTTCAGCCTCTGCCTTAGCAGCAGCCTCAGCAGCCTTCTTCTCAGCTACCTTCTTAGCGATTGCCTCGTTCATCTTCTTCTCAGCCTCGAGCTCCTTAGCAGCAGCTTCCTTCTTAGCCTTAGCGTCGCCCTCGCGAACAGCAGAATCCTTAGCGTCCTTGCCATTCTTCCAAGCGTCGAAACGCTTCTGAGCCTCAGCATCGTCGAATGCGCCCTTCTTAACGCCACCCTTGAGGTGCTTCATCAAGTAAACGCCCTCGCCCTTGAGGATGTTGCGAACTGTGTCTGTTGGCTGTGCACCTGTCTCTACCCAGTAGAGTGCGCGCTCGAAATTCAAATCTACAGTAGCAGGATTGGTGTTAGGGTTGAAAGTACCAATCTTCTCAGTAAATTTACCATCACGTGGTGCTCTAACGTCAGCGATTACGATGCTGTAGAAAGCATAGTTCTTACGACCGCCGCGCTGCAATCTGATCTTTGTTGCCATTTTTTAAATCTTAAATTTTAATTTAATTAATATATATGAGGTTTGAATTTTATGCTGCCATCTCGTGACAGCGGGTGCAAAGGTACAACTTTTATTTGGTACCCACAAATTTTATCCTATTTTTATAGGCTTTTTTAGCATTTCTTTTAAGAATCAGCCCCTTATCGGATGCGATCTGCCGCTTTTACCAGCTTTTCGTCGTCATTGACGCCCTTATAGGCCATTGCCAGAAGGATGATGCTGACGATAGGCAGGCAGGCTGCAAACTCCATGCTCACCTTGCCCTCTATCTCAGGAACCGGAATGATGCCGAAGAGAATCAGGGCATAGTCGAGAACCCAGAGCGCATTGAGCAGCATGGCATTCTTGCAGATTGACATCTGGACCTTGCGATTCTTATAAAGGAATATCGTTACCAACGATAGTATCGCTGTTACGCTAAGCAGGACAAACAACGGGATGCAGGTGGTAGAGATAGCGAGACCGCCATCACCCATCACCACTCCCAGATTGTAAATCAGACTGTCGGCACCCATTCCCTTCGGCTCAATGCTGCCTACTGGCAGGAACAGGCAGAGCGCACATACGATGACTGCCAAAAGCAGAAACAGAGTCTGTTTGCGCTGTATCATATCTTTTCTTTCCCTTTATTACAACTCATTGACTGTAGTAGTAGCAGGACGATACTCTTTAGAAGGGTCGCGCCAGAAGATGCTGTTCTCGATAAACTCCTGAGTAGCAATCAATGTTGGCTTTGGCAACTTCTCGTAGTAGCGAGAGATTTCAATCTGCTCACGGTTCTCGAATACCTCCTCCAAAGAATCGTTGTAAGAAGCAAACTCCTGGAGCTTCTTGCTCAGGTCCTGCTTGATTTCAACCGAAATCTGGTTGGCACGCTTAGCAATGATAGCTACGCTTTCATAAATGTTTTGAGTTTCATCACAGAGGTCCATGATGTTACGAGTAACTGTGTTTACTGGTGCATTTGATTTCTTGTAATCCATAATTATAGTACTATTATTATTCTTTTTTACGATTATTACCTTATTATATATATGCGCTCTAGTTCTCGGCAAGCTTTTCGAGCGAATCCTCAGGATGAGCCTTCTCATACTCCTTGCATTTCTCGATATACTTCTCGGCAAGCGAGCGCTCCTTTGAATCAGGATATTCATTGATGAAGCCGTAGCACTCATCCTCAGCGTCCTGATAACGCTCCAGCTGCTTGCTCTCCACACTCATCTTGGCGAGTTCGTACTTGCTCTTCATCACGAGCGAAGCAAACTCCTCACGGCGGTTACTGTAAGGATAGTCCTTCAGGGCATTCTGCGCTGTGACGATGCAAGCCTCATAGTTGTTGCCGCCGTTGGTGCAGTTGCCGAAGTAGGTTCCTAAATCGAAGTAGAGACGGGCACTCTTGTATTCCTTCTCCACCAGCAGATCCTGCAGGGCATAGAGACGGCTGGTGGCCTGAGACTTGAGATGAGCATCAGGGAAGATGTCGAGATACTCCTGGAAGGCAGCGATGGCAGTCATCGTGGTGCTCTGGTCCAATCGAGGCTCCGGAGCATTCTGGAAGAGACTCTCGCCCACGTAATACTTGGCATTCTCAGCGTAGCGACCCTTCGGATAGGAAGAGAAATACTTCTTGAAGTATTCGGATGCGGTCTCGTAATCCTTCATGCCGAACTCAGCCATGGCAAGCATGTAGAGACATTCCTCGCCCTCGGTAGAACCCTTCTTCATGGTAACGACTTCCTGCAGGAGAGGTACGGCACGGGAATACTTGCCCTGAGCATAACACTGCTTGGCATACTCGTACTTCAAAGTATAATCACCCGATTTGGTGATCTGGTTATATTCGTTCACACAGCTGGTCATCAGCAGTGCTACGCATGTTGCGATAAGAGTCAATTTCTTCATAATTCTCATTTTGAGATGCAAAGTTACTCATAATTTACTTATTATCAAAAGAAAAAATACATTTTTTCGCAAAATATTAATCTTTATAACGATTAATGGCGATTTTTTTGTATTTTTGCACCTAAATTCAGTGATTATGGACTTTAAAATAACATCAGAATACAAACCGACGGGCGACCAGCCCCAGGCTATCCGACAGCTTACCGAAGGCATTGAGCAGGGTGAGCCGGCGCAGGTGCTGCTGGGCGTTACCGGTTCGGGAAAGACCTTTACGGTTGCCAATGTCATCGCAAACATCGGCAAGCCGACGCTTATCCTGAGCCACAACAAGACGCTCGCCGCACAGCTCTATCAGGAAATGAAGGGATTCTTCCCCGAGAACGCCGTAGAATACTACGTATCCTACTACGACTACTATCAGCCGGAAGCCTACCTGCCAACCACCGACACATACATCGAGAAAGACCTCGCCATCAACGACGAGATAGACAAGCTGCGACTGGGAGCCGTCTCTGCCCTACTCTCCGGAAGGAAAGACGTCATCGTGGTTTCGTCCGTATCGTGCATCTACGGTATGGGTGGACCGGTGGCAATGCAGGAGAACATCATCAAGATAAAGAAGGGACAGACACTGGACCGCAACGAATTCCTGCGAAAGCTGGTGGACGCCCTCTACGTGAGAAACGACATCGAACTGCAGCGCGGCAACTTCCGAGTGAAGGGAGAAACCGTGGACATCTTCATGGCTTACAGCGACAACGTGCTGAGAGTAACCTGGTGGGACGATGAGATAGACAGCATCGAGGAGGTGGATTCGATGACCTATCACCGTCTGGCTTCGTTCGAGACCTACGAGATTTATCCTGCCAACCTCTTCGTAACCACGAAGGAGCAGCAGGAATGCGCCATCCGCATGATTCAGGACGACCTGGTGAAGCAGGAGGAGTTCTTCAAGAGCATAGGCGACGGAATCAAGGCGCAGCGCATAAAGGAACGTGTGGAATACGACATGGAGATGATCAAGGAGCTGGGCCACTGTTCGGGAATAGAGAACTATTCGAGATATTTCGACGGCAGAAAGGCGGGCGAACGGCCATACTGTCTGCTGGACTTCTTCCCGAAAGACTTCCTGCTGGTGGTGGACGAGAGCCACGTGAGCATTCCGCAGATTGGCGCCATGTATGGTGGTGACAGGGCGAGAAAGAAAAACCTGGTGGAATACGGTTTCCGATTGCCTGCCGCCTTCGACAACCGTCCGCTGACCTTCGAGGAGTTCCACAGTCTGATTCATCAGGCAATCTACGTCAGTGCCACCCCTGCTGATTACGAGCTGAGAGAGGCTGAGGGCGTGGTGGTAGAACAGCTCATCCGTCCTACGGGCTTGCTGGATCCGGAGATAGAAGTGCGTCCGAGCGAGAACCAGATTGATGACCTGCTGGATGAAATCCTGACCCGCACGCACCGCAATGAGCGAGTGCTCATCACTACGCTGACCAAACGCATGGCAGAGGAGCTGACGGAATTCCTGCTGAACCACAACGTGAAGGCTGCTTACATCCATAGTGATGTGGCTACACTTGACCGAGTAAAGATTATGAACGATTTGCGAGCTGGCGTTTATGATGTACTGGTGGGTGTGAACCTGCTCCGTGAGGGTCTCGATCTTCCTGAAGTTTCGCTTGTAGCCATCCTGGATGCTGATAAAGAGGGCTTCCTGCGCAGTCACCGTTCGCTGACGCAGACAGCAGGTCGTGCGGCAAGAAACGTAAACGGCAAGGTAATCATGTATGCAGATAATATTACAGACAGCATGCAGAAGACCATCGACGAAACCGCCCGCCGAAGAAGCATCCAGCTGCAGTATAATGCCGACCACGGCATTACGCCAAAGCAGATTCAGAAGGCGATTACCTCGGCATTGCCAACGAGCAAGGAGGAGGCAGGAAATGGATTGGGAAGTGGTTATGGAAGCGGTTCCGGAAAAGCTTCTGGAGCAGGTTCAGGTATCAATTCTGCATCATTCCGCACTATTCAGGGAGCTGACGGATCGAAACAGCGAGTTTACATCGAACCAGACAGCACCACGATGGTTGCCGACCCTATCGTCCGCAGCATGAGCAAGGAGGAATTGGAGAAGAGCATCGCCAATACCACCGCCCTGATGAAGCAGGCAGCCAAGGACCTCGACTTCATGCAAGCCGCGCAGTATCGCGATGAAATCATCCGATTGCAGAAGGAATTGGAAGAAAAAAAATAATTAATAATTATATGCAAATAGCGTAGAAATCTGATTTGATTTCTACGCTATTTTCTTTATTCAAACGACAGCTTCTTCAGGCGAGTACGCAACTGCTCGGCTTCGCTCTTTCTGATGGACAACTTGATGGTACAGGTATTGTCAAAAGTCTGATCCACAATACGGGGATTCATCTCCTTGACAATCCTCATCACATCATTCATCATCGGATAAGTGAAATCGTAGGTAACGATTTCCTCTACCTGCTGCGTCACTTCCTCGCAATGCGCCAAAGCATCTATTGCTGCTTCACGATAAGCAACAATCAATCCGCTGGTACCCAACTTCACACCTCCGAAATAGCGGATAACGACAATGAGAATATCCGTCAATTCCGCCTTCGTGATTTGTCCAAGGATAGGCTTGCCCGCCGTAGAAGAAGGCTCGCCGTCATCATTGGCACGGAATTCGGTGCGCTCCGGACCCAGCATATAGGCATAACAACAATGTCGGGCATCGTAATATTTCTTACGGTACCCGG
>OQVS01002405.1_pt1 | contig 11958 bp, 11 predicted proteins | sample 1691601 | NCBI WGS metagenome assembly OQVS01 (sample SAMN03418268, study PRJEB22391) | human gut metagenome | biome: human-gut; feature: organic feature; material: feces | host: Homo sapiens | place: Tanzania | collected 2013-01 | reverse complement strand
TGTTATTCTATACTTGCCGCTCCACTCCGGCCCATTTTACATGGAAGGGAGGTGAGATCAATGGATATGATTTTTACCTTTGTTCTGTCCGTCGTAGCGGGTATAGTCGCTTACTATATCTGCAAGTGGCTTGACGAACAGTTCTTTGTGAACGGCAAGCACTAATCCCCTAGCAAACAGGAAGCCCCTCGGTATTCGCAGTACCGGGGGGCTTCTTGCTTTGCTTTTGTGAGACCAATGGACTTTTTACCTTTGTGCTTTTATTATACGCACCTGTGGGCAAAAAGTCAAGGTCGTCCTCATGAAAAAAGGGGCCATCTCTTATAAAATTGAAAATTGTCGAATTCTGTGTTATTCTATACTTGCCGCTCCACTCCGGCCCATTTTACATGGAAGGGAGGTGAGATCAATGGATATGATTTTTACCTTTGTTCTGTCCGTCGTAGCGGGTATAGTCGCTTACTATATCTGCAAGTGGCTTGACGAACAGTTCTTTGTGAACGGCAAGCACTAATCCCCTAGCAAACAGGAAGCCCCTCGGTATTCGCAGTACCGGGGGGCTTCTTGCTTTGTCTTGTGAGACTCATGGAATTTCCACTTTTCCGCCCTTATTATACGCACCTGTGGGCAAAAAGTCAAGGAGTTCCTTTTGTCTCGCTCTTACTTATTATAGACGTCCTCTTTCAGCAGCCCTTCGCTCTTGGCGACGCAGATGCTGGCGACGGCATCGCCGACAACATTCAGGGAGGTGACGAGCATCTCGATGGGGCGGTTGATGGCAAGGATCAGGGAATAGGCCAGCAACGCGCCGTCATTGACGAAGCCCATGCCGGACAGGATGGTGAAGAGGATGACCGCCCCTGCACCGGGAGCTGCCGGGGTGCCCACCGAAGCCAGCAGCGCCAGCAGCGCTACCACCACCAGTTGACCGGGCGTGACGGTATAACCGGCGCAGCCCGCAATGAACACCGTAGCGATGACCTGCATGATGGCGGTGCCGTCCATGTTGATGGTCATGCCCAGCGGCAGAACAAAGGAGGCAATGCTCTCATCCACGCCGAACTCTTCCTCGCAGACCTTGATGTTCAGGGGCAGGGTCGCGGCGCTGGAGGAGGTGGAGAAGCCGAAAACGGCCACGTTTGCGATCTTTTTGATGAACTTGATGGGGTTCAGCTTGGCACCCAGTGCCACGACCAGCGGATAGGCCACCACAAGGAAGGCCAGCAGCAGGATCACCGTGACCACCACATAGACCAGCGCGGGTTTGAGGTAATCGATGCCGTAGATGGCAAAGGTGCGGGTCAGCAGCACGAAGACGGCGAAGGGCGCGAAGTTGCTGACGATGAAGTTCAGGAAGACCACCACCACATCGTTGACCTCGCCCAGCAGACGGCGGAAGGTGGCGGTGCGGCTCTCACCGAGGGTATTCATGCTCAGCCCGGTGGCCACGGCAAGGAAGACTGCGCTCAGCACCGCACCGTTGCTGCCAAAGGCCGTGACGATGTTGGAGGGGATGATGTTCAGCACCACATTCAGGGGGTTCGAGCCGGTGGAGCCGGTGGCCTCGGTCAGGCCCTCAATGTGGGTATTGAACAGCCCCATGGAATAGGTGGTGTAACCCACGACGCCCGCCAGCAGCAGCGCCAGAAAAGAGCACAGCAGGAACCAGAACAGGGTCTTGGCCGAGATGCGGCCCATGGTGCGGGTGTCCGCAATGCTGCCGATGGCCAGCGCAATGGAGGTGAAGACCATCGGGATGATGACCAGCTGCAGCGCCTTGATGAAGAGCTGGCCGATGATGTAGAAGATGCCGAAGGCGCGCTCGGCGCCTTCCGCCGTGATGTCTTGGAACAGGAGGTTGTTGATGGTGGCCCACACCTCTGCGCGGCCGCCGGAGATCAGGCTCTCCCGCAGGAACATGAAGGCGATGCCGGCTGCCAGACCACACACCAGCGAGATGGCCATCCGCTTGGCAAGAGATAACTTCGGTTTTTTGGTTTTCGTTTCCATGATATACTTCCTCACTTTTTCTAGGTTTGCTCAAAAAAACACCCGGAAGAAAATCTTCCGGGCGGAAACACTTATGCCTTGAACTTCAACAGCGGCACGCCCACGGCGGTATCACCGGCGGCAACAACACTCATTTCGGGGAGGTCATCGCCATTGGTCACGATGATGGCCGTTGCGGTGGGATGGCCAGCGGCACGGATGGCGTCCAGATCGACCTTCAGCAGCGGGGTGCCGGCCTTGACCTTGGTGCCCTCCTTGACGAGAGAGGTGAAACCATTGCCCTTCATCTCCACGGTGTCCATGCCAACGTGGATCAGAAGCTCGATGTTGTCGTCGCTCATCAGGCCGACGGCGTGGAGGCTTTCCGGCACCTGCGTCACAGTGCCGTCGAACGGAGCATACACGGTGTCGCCGGTGGGCTCGATACCACAGCCGCCGCCAAGGATCGCCGAAGCAAAGGTCTCATCCGGCAGCTCTTCCAGCGGGATGACCTTGCCTTCCAGCGGCATCATGACGGTCATTTTCTCGCCCTTGAATTTCGTCTCAGCAGCCTTGCCGCCAAACAGCTTATCGAAAAAGCCCATAGTTCATTTCTCCTTCTCTTTCTGCGCTGCATCCCAGCGCGATCTTCATCTAAATAAAGATACCATACCGCGCCAAAAAAAGCAAGCCATTTTCTGCACAAAACCTATGAGATCTTTGGCGCTCACAGCAGCTCCAGCAGCTGTTCGATCTCCTCCATCTTGGTGGCCCAGCTGGTCGCGATCCGCATGACGGTGTGGGTGTCGTCGTACTTCTCCCAGAAGCCGAACTTGGCCTTGCCCTCCAGCGCGGCCAGCTGCTCGTTGGGGAACACGATGAAGAGCTGGTTGGTGGGGGAATCCATGAAGAACTGGTATCCCTTGGCCGCAAGGCCCTTCTTGAGGGCGTTGGCGGTGGTGATGGCGTTCCGGCTGATCTTTTCATACAGGCCGTCGGTGAACAGGACGTCGAACTGCAGCCCCAGCAGACGGCCCTTGGCCAGCAGCGCGCCCTGCTGCTTGACCATGGTCATGAAGTGGGCCGGCGCTCCGTGGGGGAAGACAACGGCCTCGCCGCAGAGGGCACCGACCTTGGTGCCGCCGATGTAGAACACATCGGCCCACTTTGCGAGGTCCGGCAGGGTGACATCCGTGCCCTCCGCCGCCAGACCGTAACCCAGCCGTGCACCGTCCACGAAGAGAGGCATCTTGTACTCCTGACAGACCCCGTGGAGGGCTTCCAGCTCGGCCTTGGTGTAGAGGGTGCCGTACTCGGTGGGGTGGGAGAGATACACCATGCCGGGGAAGACCATGTGGTCATGGTTGCCGTCGGCGTAGAAGGTGGCGCAGAAATCCCGGACCGTGGCGGCGTCCAGCTTGCCGTTTTTGTGGGGCAGCCCCATCACCTTGTGGCCGGTGAACTCGATGGCCCCGGCCTCGTGGCCGTTGACATGGCCGGTGGCTGCTGCCACAACGCCCTCCCACCGGTGCAGCATCGACGCAATGACGATGGCATTCGTCTGGGTACCGCCGGAGATGAACGTCACGTCCGCTTCCGGGCACCGGCACGCCGCGCAGATCTTTTCCTTCGCGCTGGCGCAGTAGGGGTCGGTGCCATAGCCGGGCACCTTCTCGAAGTTCGTTTCCATCAGCTTCTGCAAAATGGCCGGATGGGCACCTTCGCAGTAATCGTTCTCAAAATAAAGCATTTTCCCTCATCCTCTCTGTTAAAGGTACCTTTATTATGAGCTTTCGGGCGGAAAATGTCAATTGCGGCAAAACGGGCCGTTCCTTCGAACAGCCCGTTTTGTATCACTGCCAAGACATCGACAGATGCCGTTTATTCGCAACACAATCTTTCAGGTATAGATTGATCAGCGTCTGATACGGAATTCCCACCGCTTCCGACTGCTCCTTAAAGTAGTCGATCGTGTTGCTGTCAATATTGATCGTGATCTGCTTTTTCAACGCCTTTGCATAAGGGTTCTTTCTAGCTTTCGAAAAATCATACTCGTCCAACATCGTACACGCCTCACTTTCCATAATACTCCGATTCGGTTCTGGTCGCTTTTCGGGCCGAAATGATTCGGATCACGGTGTCCGATTCGCGATAGCAATGACAAACGATGAGCAGATTTGCCTTACTGCTAAGGCCGAGAATAATAAACCATATTTATATTATAATTATCATATAAGTATTTGTCAACGCAGATTTTTCGATACAGCAAAACGGAGCCCGACGCGCCCGCCGAACTCCGTTTTGCTTATGATGAAGTATCGTGAATGTCATTTCTGTGCTTTCAGGATACCGCATCCGGACCGGAATTGCTATTTGCATTGCGCCATCAAGTATCAATATTCTGCCAACATTTCCGATAGGCGCTGGGAGAAGTGCCGATCTTCTCCCGGAATTGCACCCCGAAGTAGCTGGCGCTGCCGAGGCCGCAGCGCTGAGCGACCTCGGTGAGGGGCAGCTGCGTCTCAATGAGCAGCTTGCACGCCATTTGCAGCCGGACGTTTTGCAGATACTCTGCCGGGGTGATGTGGAGCACTTCCCGAAAGACCCGGTAGCACTCCCGCTCGCTGCAATAAGCCGCTTCCGCCAAGGCGCGGACGGGCAGCTTTTCGGCCATATGGGCATGGATGTAAAGCATCATCGGCTTGATCTTTTCGCTGGCCGGGCTGGCGGGCCTCTCCTGCGGACAGGCAGCGGGGTGCACCTGCTCGACCAAGCGCAGCCAGAGAGTACAGAGCAGTGCTTGGAGCCGCAGTTCATACCCGAAGGCACCCTCATCCAGCCGGAAGCTTTCCTGCAAAAGCCGCAGCGTCTCGGCCTGTGCCGCGTCTTCGGGCGAGAGGGCAATGAGCTCCAGCCCCGGTGCATCCCGCAGAGGGGCGACGTATTTCTGCTCCACCGTGCCGCCGGGGATGCCCGCCACCAGCTCCGGCTCAAACAGGTGCAGGGTGCTCTCAGTTCCCGGCTCAACGGCTTGGGTCTGGTGGAGGACATTGCTGTTGACCAGCCCGCCGCTGCCCGCCCGGAACAACCGCTTGCCGCCGGGCGTCTGGTAGATGAGCGCCCCGCTCCGCACATAGAACAGCTCCATGCTTTTGTGCCAATGCCATGGGGCGCGGCTCTGCGGGTAGCTGGACAGCGGCGAGCAGCTGCACAGATGAGGGAACTGGGGCGTAAAGCCCGGCAGCCGCTCCTCCTGACTGCCGGGGTACAGCTCTACCGACGAAACCTTCCGCATGAATACTCCCCTCCTTTTCCCAAAGTATACCGTCCCGCCCTCCTCCGGTCAAGAATCTTGATTCCTTAGCTGTTTCTTAAATAAAAATATGGTATACTTTTAAGGTGGAATTGAATACAGTTCAGGAGGGATCATTCCATGAAACACTCCATCCGCAAAACGGACATCCTCGTGCTGCTGGGCGTATTTGCGCTGGCATTCCTCGTGATGTTCGGCATCCAGCGCATCAGCGGCCGCATCGACGGCGTGGCGTCCATGGTATTTGTTCTGGCGGTATTTTTGATCTCGATCTATACCGACGGTTACTTCTGGGGCGTCATGGCATCGCTGCTCAGCGTGCTGGCGGTCAACTTTGCGTTCCGTTCGCCCTACTTTGCCTTCAACTTCACCCTGCCGGAGAACCTGTTTTCCGGGCTGGTGATGCTGGTGGTCTCCATCATGACCAGCACCCTGACCACCCGGATCAAGATGCAGGAGCAGCTCCGGATGGAAAGCGAGACTGAAAAAATGCGGGCCAACCTGCTGCGGGCCGTCTCCCACGACCTGCGCACCCCGCTGACTTCGATCTACGGGGCTTGTTCGACCGTCATCGAGAATTATGACTCTCTGGACAAAGAGCAAAAAGTTAAACTTCTTGGCGAGGCCTGTTCGGACGCCCAGTGGCTGAACCGGATGGTGGAGAACCTGCTCTCGGTCACCCGGTTCGACAACGACAAGGTGGCGGTGCAGAAGACCCCCACCGTGCTGGAAGAGCTGATCGACACGGTGCTGGTGCGGTTCCAGAAGCGCTACCCGGACGTGAACGTAAAGGTCGAACTGCCGGACAGCTTCATCGTCATTCCCATGGATTCGATGCTGATCTCGCAAGTGCTGACGAACCTGTTGGAAAACGCGGTGCTCCACGCCGAGGGGATGACCCAGCTGACGCTGAAGGTCTTCACGGTGGGCAGCCACGCCGTGTTTGAGGTAACGGACAACGGCTGCGGCATCCCCAAAGAGCGGCTGAAGAAACTGTTTTCCGGGATGCTGCCCGCCGAGGACACCGCCGACCACGGCAAGCACGGCATGGGCATCGGGCTTTCGGTCTGTGCCGCCATCGTAAAAGCCCACGGCGGAGAGATCAAGGCCGAGAGCCGCCAAGGCGAGGGCACCACCATCCGCTTCTGGCTGGAAACGGAATCCATTGAGACGGAGGAAAATCAAGATGAGCAATAACAAATTCAAAGTGCTGGTCGTAGAAGACGAGGCCAATATCTGCAGCTTTATCTATACCCTGCTGGAGACCAACGGCTACCAGACGTTCGTAGCCCCCTCCTGCGAGCTGGGGCAGTCCATGTTCGGTTCCTGCAACCCGGACCTGATCATCCTCGACCTCGGTCTGCCTGACCGGGACGGCGTGGAGCTGATCCGGTATGTGCGCCAGAAGTACCTGACCCCCATCATCGTGCTGTCGGCCCGCACCACCGAGGCGGACAAGATCGAGGCGCTGGACCTCGGTGCCAACGACTACATCACCAAGCCCTTCGGCACCGGCGAGCTGCTGGCGCGGGTGCGGGCGGCGCTGCGCACCAACCGCTACAGCTCCAACCCCACGGGCACCTTCCGTGCGCAGGACCTCACCATCAACTACGAGCGCCGCAAGGTCTTCGTGGGGGAGGAAGAGATCAAGCTGACCCAGACCGAATACAACATCGTCGCGTTTTTGTCCGAGCACGCCGGCCGGGTGATGACCTACCCCGCCATCGTCAAGGCCATTTGGGGCGACACCGACTGCGGCAGCACCAAAAAGCTGCAGGTCAACATGGCCAACATCCGCCGCAAGCTGGGCAGCCGCCCCGGCCAGAACACCTACATCTTGAATGAACTGGGCGTGGGCTACCGGATGATTGACGAAGACCGCGACCCCCATACCGAGGAGGATTCATGATCCTTGCGCTGATCTTATTTGCGCTGATCTACATTCTGATGCTGGCTTTGCCCCAGCAGCGGCCCTTTGTGGCGCTGGGCGGCGCGGCAGCCTTTCTGCTGCTGGGGCAGCTGGGCGTCTACGACTTCACGCTGGCCGACGCCGCGGGGACCGTGGATTTCAACGTTCTGCTGATGATGGCGGGCACCATGGGCACCGTCTCCCTCTTCATCGCCAGCAAAATGCCCGCCCGGCTGGCCGAGCAGTTCATCGTCCGGGTGCCGAACGTGAAGTGGGCCGTCTGTATGCTGGCCCTTTTTGCGGGGTTCATCAGCGCCTTTGTGGACAATGTGGCCACAGTGCTGATGGTGGCCCCGGTGGGCCTTGCCATTGCCCGGAAGCTGAAGATCTCGCCGGTGCCGGTCCTCATCTCCATCGCGGTCAGCTCCAATTTACAGGGTGCCGCCACGCTGGTGGGCGACACCACCAGCATTCTTCTGGGCGGCTTTGCCGGGATGAACTTCTTCGACTTTTTCTGGATGAAGGGACGTCCCGGCATTTTCTTTGGGGTGGAGCTGGGGGCGCTGGCTTCTCTGGGGGTGCTGCTCTTTCTCTTCCGCAACCAGACCCAGCCCATCGCCGCCAAGGTAGAGACCGAGGTGGAGGACGACGTTCCCGCCGCCCTGATGCTGCTCACGGTGGGGCTGCTCATCGCGGCTTCCTTCCTGCCCTGCCCGGCGGGCGGGGTGCTGCGGCTCCTCTACGACCTGCGCAGCGGCATCGTCTGCATGAGCCTGTGCCTGTTCGGGGTGGCGCGGGCCTGCCTGCGGGCACGGTCGCTCGCCCCGCTGGCAGAGACGGCCCAGGCGCTGGACTACGACACCCTCCTGCTGCTCTTCGGCCTCTTCATCCTCATCGAGGGCATCGGCCGGGCGGGCGTCATCGACGCAGCGGCCCAGCTGTTCTACACCTTCTCCGGCGACGACCCCTTCCGGCTGTACACCCTGCTGGTGGTCGTCTCGGTGGGGCTGTCGGCCTTCATCGACAACATCCCCTATGTGGCCGCCATGCTGCCGGTGGTGCAGAGCATCGCCGCCCAGATGAACGGCGGGGCCGGTTTCCCGCCGGAGCTGTTCTACTTCGGCCTGCTCACCGGGGCCACGCTGGGCGGTAATCTGACCCCCATCGGGGCTTCGGCCAACATCGCCGCCATCGGCATCCTCCGCAAGCACGGCGAGACCGTGACCACCCGCGACTTTCTGCGCATCGGCGTCCCCTTCACCCTTTCCGCCGTTGCCGCCGGGTATCTGTACCTGTGGGCCGTCTGGGGCAGCTGAGCGGCGCCTGCCGGTTTGTTTTGGATTACAAACTGTAGTCTGGCGGAAAATCCACCTAGGGATAGGCATTTCCAACTACGGTACGTAAAAAGTTTACACCGATTAACATCTTGAAAATCCCTTGAAAATTCCAAAATCCGTGCTACAATATCCGCAGAAACAGCAAGGCTGTTCGGTTTTTCCGCCCCATCCGGGGCTTGCAATAACATGGATAAAGGTAGGGAAACGATTATGGTAGATGTGAAAAAGATCGCACTGTTCGTCGGCGGCGTTGTGTTTGGTTCGGCAGGCTTCAAGATCCTGTCCAGCAGCGATGCCAAGAAGGTCTACACCCAGACCACCGCAGCCGTCCTGCGCATGAAGGACTCCACCATGGAGACCGTCAACAAGGTCCAGGAGCAGGCCGGTGACATTCTGGCCGACGCAAAGGCCATCAACGAGGCCCGCGCCGCCAAGGCTGAGGCCGCCGTCATCGAGGACGAAGCCGCAGAGGCTGCTGCCGCCGAGGACGCCGAGTAATGTTTGAGCGCTTGAGCCGCCTGCGGGCGGCTCTTTCTATTGAGGAAGGTAGAACGTAACCATGAAATGCACCATTTTACATGAGGGCCGGGGCCGGATGCGCGTGCATGTCTGCAATGTGCGGATGACCCTGCACCGCGCCGATGTGCTGGAAGCCTATCTCAACCACCACGATGCCATCGAGAAAGCCACCGTCTATGAGCGGACCGGCGATGTGGTCCTGTATTACCGCGGCCGACGCGCCGATGCAGTCCAGGCGCTGAGCCGCTACAAATTCGACCAGCCGGAGCTGGACGCCCTTGTCACCACCGCCGACAGCCGGAAGCTCAATCAGGAGTATCAGGAGAAGATGTGCGACCTCGTGGCGGGCCACTTCTTCCGCAAGCTGTTCCTGCCCGCGCCCATCCGCGCCGCCTACACGGTCTGGCGCTCCATCGCCTTTGTCTGGAAGGGGGTCCGGTGCCTGCTCCGCCGCAGGCTGGAAGTCGAGGTGCTGGACGCTCTGAGCATCGGCGTCTCCGTCCTGCGCGGCGACTTCAGCACCGCCGGTTCCGTCATGTTCCTGCTGAACCTTGGTTCTCTGCTGGAAGAGTGGACCCGCAAGAAGAGCCTGGACGACCTGGCCCGCAGCATGGCCCTGAATGTGGACAAAGTCTGGGTGCGCAGCCAGGGCACCGAGGTGCTCCTGCCCCTGACCAAAGTTCAGCCCGGCGACGAGATCGTGGTCCGCTCCGGCAACATGGTGCCGCTGGACGGCACCGTCATCGAGGGCGAAGCCATGGTCAACCAGGCCGCTCTGACCGGCGAGTCCATGCCGGTGCGCAAGGCAAAAGGGGCCACCGTTTACGCAGGCACCGTCGTGGAGGAGGGCGAATGCGTCTTCCTCGCCAAGGCCGCAGGCGGCGCCAACCGCTACGACAAGATCGTGGCCATGATCGAGGAATCCGAAAAGCTCAAATCCAGCACCGAGAACCGCGCACTGGAGCTGGCCGACAAGCTGGTGCCCTGGTGTCTGGCCGGCACGGTCGTCACCTATGCGCTCACCCGCAACGTCACCCGCGCCATCTCCATCCTGATGGTGGACTTCTCCTGTGCGCTCAAGCTCTCGATGCCGCTGGCGGTCCTCTCCGCCATGCGGGAGTGCGGCACGGCCCACATCACGGTCAAGGGCGGCAAATATCTGGAAGCGCTGGCCAAGGCCGACACCATCGTCTTTGATAAGACCGGCACCCTGACCCGCGCCACCCCGCAGGTGGTGGACATCATCCCCTTCAGCAACAGCGAGAAGGACGATGTGCTCCGTCTGGCCGCCTGTCTGGAAGAGCATTTCCCCCACTCCATGGCCAACGCGGTGGTCCGCGCCGCCAGAGAGCAGGGTCTGGCCCACGAAGAGATGCACTCCGAAGTGGAATACATCGTGGCCCACGGCATCGCCAGCCGGGTCGGCGGCGAGCGAGTGGTCATCGGCAGCTACCACTTCGTCTTTGAGGACGAGCACTGCATCGTTCCCGCCGACGAGCAGGAAAAGTTCGACCAGATGCCCGCCGAGTATTCGCACCTGTACATGGCCGCTTCCGGCCAGCTGGTGGGCGTCATCTGCATCGCAGACCCCCTCCGCCCCGAAGCCGCTTCCGTGCTGCGCCAGCTGCACAAACTGGGCATCCGGAACACCGTGATGATGACCGGCGACAGCTACCGCACCGCCGAGGCCATTGCCCGGCAGGTGGGCGTGGACCAGTTCTTCGCGGAAGTCCTGCCCGAAGACAAGGCCGACTTCGTCCAGAAAGCCAAAGCCGAGGGCCGCACCGTCGTCATGATCGGCGACGGCATCAACGACTCCCCTGCCCTTTCAGCTGCTGACATCGGCATCGCCATCCACTCCGGCGCTGCCATTGCCCGCGAGATCGCGGATGTCACCATCAAGGCCGACAGTCTGGAGGAGCTGGTCACCCTCAAGACCATCGCCAATGCGCTGCAGCACCGCGTCAGCTCGAACTACCGCTTCGTGCTCAGCTTCAACTCCACCCTCATCGTGCTGGGTGCTCTGGGCATCCTGCAGCCCGCCGCTTCGGCCATGCTGCACAACCTGTCCACCATCGGCATCAGCCTCCGGAGCATGACGAACCTCATCCAGAAGCCTTCTTCTGCACCGCAGCTCGAAGGCTGACCGCCAGCCAACAGCAAAGCCCCCTGCACATACCGCGTGCAGGGGGCTTTGCTGTTTTCTATTAAAAGAGGAAGAACTTACAGGATGTCGATGTATTCACCGGCCAGAGCCTTGTTCATGCTGCGGACAGCGCAGAACTTGCCGCACATGGAGCAGGTGTCGCTGTGGTCGTCTTCGGGCAGGCGGGCGTCGCGGATGGCCTTGGCGGTCTCCGGGTCGATGGCACAGGCAAACTGTGCATCCCAGTCCAGCACACGGCGGGCATCGCCCATCTTGTCGTCGATGTCGCGGGCATGGGGGATGCCCTTGGCGATGTCGGCGGCGTGGGCAGCGATCTTGGAGGCCACGATGCCCTGCTTTACGTCCTCCACGTTGGGCAGGGCCAGGTGCTCGGCAGGGGTCACATAGCACAGGAAGGCTGCACCGCTGGCAGCAGCCACTGCGCCGCCGATGGCGGCCGTGATGTGGTCGTAGCCGGGGGCGATGTCGGTGACGAGAGGTCCCAGCACATAGAAGGGGGCACCCATGCAGATGCTCTTCTGGACTTCCATGTTGGCGGCGACCTGATTCAGGGGCACATGGCCGGGGCCTTCGACCATGACCTGCACGTTGTGGGCCCAGGCGCGCTTGGTCAGCTCGCCCAGACGGACCAGCTCCTCGATCTGGCAGACGTCGGTGGCATCGGCCAGGCAGCCGGGGCGGCAGGCGATGTGGTCCGCCTGCACGCAGAGGACGGCGTGGACTT
>OQVS01002401.1_pt1 | contig 11973 bp, 8 predicted proteins | sample 1691601 | NCBI WGS metagenome assembly OQVS01 (sample SAMN03418268, study PRJEB22391) | human gut metagenome | biome: human-gut; feature: organic feature; material: feces | host: Homo sapiens | place: Tanzania | collected 2013-01 | reverse complement strand
TCCGTGCCTGTCGCCGTGACCGAGCTGACGGTCAGTTTGTTTGTCAATGAATTTGAGGATGTGCCCCAATAAAAGCCGAGTTCGGCAGGTGAGTTACTGGCCCCTGTGTAAGAGCCCGACAGAGTCACCTCCGTCGAACTCGACACATTGGCCTCAATGTTTCTTACCTCCGCGTATGGCTCACGATCCGTGGGTTCTTGCCCGCCGGCACCTCCGCCGGATTCTCCTCATTTTTGCTTGTAGGTGACAGAGATAGCAGTGATTCTAATCTGACCATTCTTCTTGCCAGTATGGCCTATCTTATATGAAACACTCTGAGCATTAACCGTGTACTCGGTTCCCGATTTGATCTTTCCACCATCAAGCGTTCCACCATTTCCAATTTTAAATGTCAAAGTAAACTTATCGATAAGATATCCATCTTTTGCAGATATTTTTACCACCGAGTTGGTTGCTTCATAGCATCTCCAATCTATATCAGGCGCTGTTCCCCAGAAGCTTCCAGTATTGCCTCCTCCCGTAGAAGACAACTCAATCACATCATCTATCTTTAAAGTCTTTTGTATTGTGCCATAATTGCTTCCCGATGAAATCGTGTAACTATTTTCAGTGACAATACTATCCATTGTTTTAGTCACAGTAGTTGGCCCGGCTGCACCGCCTTTACCATTTTGCTTCAAAGAAATTTCCTTTGTAAGGGAAGCAGCAGATGCGTGAGCTACGGTAAGGGTAGCCTCGTTAGCGGACTCCTTCTCGTTTGCTCCGTTAGGAGTAACTGTGATAGTCCCTGCTGCCTTATCTACTGCGACCGTTGCCCAAGAGAGAGTCTCAGGAGTTACCGTCCAGTCACCGCCCTCAGAGTTTACAGTCACCTTCACCACGAAAGCATCGGTAGCATCAGCTGCCCAAACCTTTGAGTTCTGGTCAACTGAAAGAGTAGGTCGTGTGTTGTCTATAGGACCACCCTTAACATAAAAGCAAAGGGTTTGGCCTCCGATATTTGTAGAAGTACTTGTGTAGCAACGCCAATCAGAATTGTTATATACTCCAAGATATCTACTGGTTGTAGTATTCTTTAAATATCCAGATTTAGAATCAACAACAAAGGTCTTATTCTCATTCTTACCGACTCTTACGCCATTATTATCATTCGTAGTGTACAACCATGTGGTGGTCTGTCCCTTTGGATAAATAGTAAGATTTCCGTTGTCGTTTGCTATGTTCCAAACCAAGTTGTCCGCAGGAGTTGCAGTGAGTTCCTTGTTTTTAACGGTAACAGCGACAGCCGTAGGAGCCGCGGATGATCCCTTTGCCGAAGTTAAAGCATATACGCTCTTATCATTTGCCATCGTTATCACGACCTCATCGGTAGCTGTGATGTCTGCCAAGTCTGTTGCAATCCAGGATGCTGGCGCTGGTGCTTCTTTATTCGTGCAATTCTCCTCTGCCAATGTCAAGTTAATGACGGCAAGCTGGCTTGCAGGGAAGGTGAGTGCCTTAGACAATGTGACTTCCTTTGAGAATGTGTAATTTGCGGTTTCGCCTGCAAAAACAACCTTGGCTCCAGATTCGATAGTGCCAGGGTTTACAACCAGCCAAACTTCATTCTCCAAGCCGGCTTCTCCACCGAACAGTGGAGCGTCTTCTGAGTATGTAGCTGTTACGGAGTTGTTCTTTATGGTCCACTTGTCAATGGTGGCTGCGGCTAAATCAATCGCAGCACGACCGGTAAGGATTGTGCCTTCGGGAGCGGTGAGGGAGAATTTCGACACTTTCTCTCCGTTAAGAGACGCTGGTCCATTGAGAGCGACTTTAACAACGGAGAACATTCTCTTGAAAAAGAGGTCGTTTATTGTGACTACTCCTGTTTCATCTGCCGTATAGGCGGTCTCCTTAGCTACGAGAATATCGCAAGCCTCGTCAATCGTAATACTAGTTGGATTCTGTGCTTCCTTCAAAGTAACGCCTATATTTCCACTATTATAACTTGCCGCAAAAGCAGATGCAGGAGCAAATGATTTGAAAGAGCCGTCTGTTGGGAGTCCTGTAACCGTTCCGTCGAACTTTGCCACTTCATTATTTTCATTTACATTCGTCAAAACGCCCGTGGCTTTTGTGGTGTTCTCTGTAATGTCGCCGACAAACATTGCCAACTCATCGCCCTTTGACCATTTAGGGGTATAAGTTCCATCAAAGTTGTCTTCAATAAATGACTTCACCTGTGGGTTTTCAGAGGTGCGTATTGTGAAATGGATACCGTTGTCCTTGCTGACCGGATTCTGCTCCTGTGAACAGGAAATAAATGCTAATGCTGAAACTGCAGCAATTGCAAAAGATTTAACAATTTTTTTCATGGGTGCAATGTTTAAAGGTTGTAGATGTAGTCTGAGTCCTCAACAACAGTGTCTCCAGCATGGTTTGCATCCCCATATCCACCACTCACAGCCATCACACTTTCCGCCTCTACGAAAAGCACCTGGAGAGTCGGGCGCTCGTAGGTTTTTTGATTGTTTTTCGTCATGATAAATTGTTAGTTTAATGCGTTTATAATTTATTGTTTATTAGTCCTTTCCGAAGGCGGCATCGCGCCGCACACACCACATTCCCGCAAAGTTACACAAACATTCCGAATTTCCTTATATCTTTCTGAATAAATCGTCCTCATTGAAAATCTTGGAAATAAAATATTGAAAATTATGGGAGTGAGACATTGAAAATCTTGGGAATCGTTTCTATATTTGCTCCTGAACAAACATTGGCACCATGTATTACGACAGGTTGGTTGAAAAAGAGATTGAGCGTAAACTCCGCTCTTCCGGTGCGGTCCTTGTGGCAGGACCGAAATTCTGTGGCAAGACCACTACATGTATGAAGTATCAGAAAAGTTTCGTGAAGCTGAATACGAAGCAGGCGATAACAATGGCGAGGATGGACCCTCATGGGGTGCTTGAAGGGGATAAGCCCCGTCTGATAGATGAGTGGCAGAAGGCTCCGGATATCTGGAATCAGGTCAAGGATGACTTGGACTTCAATTACGAGTTCGGCAAGTATATCCTTACCGGCAGTTCGACGCCCGCGGACAAAACTGAGGTGCATCATAGTGGAGCCGGCCGGATTGCTCCTGTCAAAATGAGACCAATGAGCCTTTGGGAATCAAAGGATTCCAAAGGGACGGTGTCGCTGTCTGAACTGTTCAATGATGGAGCGATAACACCATGGGATGTCAATGCTGATTTTTCATTGGCAGATGTGGCTTATCTTATATGTCGTGGGGGCTGGCCTATTTCTGTGCTCGCCCAGAGGGAAATTGCTGTGGAAATAACCAAGAACTACTACAATGGCCTTTTCGTGTTTGAAGATTGTGAGAATGAGCGTTTTAGAAACAAGCAGCCCGAAATATTGAAAATGATAGTGCGGAGTTATGCCAGGCATATATCTACAGAGGCTGCTGTTTCTACAATTGTTGCTGATCTGCGCCAGAATAATGAACGCACGATGGACATTAAGACATATAATGAATATGTGGAGGCTCTCGGAGATCTCTTCATATTGGAAGATATGCCGGCTTGGAATCCGAATATCCGTTCTAAGACAGCCATCCGTTCCACTCCTACCAGACATTTTGTGGATACTTCGATTGCCTGCAGGGCGTTGGGAGTCGGGCCTGATGATTTGTTGAACGACCTTGAGAGTTTCGGACTCTTCTTTGAGGATATGGCGGTGCGGGATCTGAGAGTATATGCGGCGGTTAATGGTGGTGAGGTGCGCCATTATCGTGACAATGCCGGGCTGGAATGTGATGCGGTGGTCCATTTGGAAAATGGCTGTTGGGGAGCTGTGGAAATCAAGTTGGGCGGTGATGAACTGATTGAGGCGGGAGCGTCTTCTCTGAAATTGCTGAAGTCAAAGATAGAGAATAAGAGTGATGAGAAATCGCCTTCTTTCCTTATGGTGCTGACAGCAGTCGGTGGTGCTTATCGCCGGGATGATGGTGTTTATGTCGTGCCGATAAATCTTTTGAAACCATAGTGCTTTTATTGCGTGATGTAATCAAAAAATTCGTATATTTGCCAAAATATATTTGTTAGAGATGCAGTTCGTAAATTCAGCAATTCCGGAGGGTCTCACCTTCGATGATGTTCTACTCGTTCCTGCACGCTCCGAAGTCCTTCCGAGAGCTGTAGATGTTTCCACCAAATTCACAAGAGATATTTCTCTCTGCACTCCTATTGTTTCTTCTGCAATGGACACTGTTACTGAGGCTGATCTTGCTATCGCGATGGCTCGTGCCGGCGGTATCGGTGTGATTCACAAGAATATGACCATTGACCAGCAGTGCGAGCAGGTCCGCAGGGTCAAGAGAGCGGAGAACGGTATGATTTACGACCCGGTCACCATCAGTCCTGAGGCTACTGTGGGCGATGCATTGGCCCTTATGGCGAAGCATCATATCGGCGGCATTCCTGTAGTGGACTGCGCCGGCAGGCTCATCGGCATTGTCACGAACAGGGACCTGCGTTTCCAGGACAATAAGAAGATTCCGGTATCGGACGTGATGACGAAGGATAATCTGATCACGGCGAAGAAGGGAATCAGTCTTCAGGATGCCACCGGCATTCTCCGCAGCAGCAAGGTGGAGAAACTTCCGGTAGTGGATGAGGACAACAAGCTTGTAGGTCTCATCACCTACAAGGACCTTATGAAGATAAAGGACAATCCTATCGCTTCCAAGGATTCGAAGGGACGTCTTCTCGTGGCTGCTGCAGTCGGCGTGAAGTCTGACACTCTCGACAGGATCGAGATGCTCGTGAGCGCAGGTGCTGACGCGGTCGTCATTGACACTGCTCATGGTCACTCCGTGGGTGTGCTCGAGGTGATTTCCAAGGCTTGCGAGGCGTTCAAGAACAGAGATATACAGATAGTTGCGGGCAATGTTGCCACGGGTGAGGGTGCCAAGGCATTGGCAGATGCAGGTGTGAGTGCGGTGAAGGTCGGTATCGGACCTGGTTCCATCTGTACTACACGTATCATCGCCGGTGTCGGAATGCCTCAGCTTACGGCTGTGATGCTTGCTTCCAAGGCATTGGAGGGAACGGGCGTGCCTGTGATTGCTGACGGCGGTATCCGCTATTCGGGTGATATCGTAAAGGCATTGGCAGCAGGTGCCAGCACCATTATGGCCGGCTCGTTGTTTGCCGGAACTGAGGAGTCTCCAGGTGAGACCATCATCCTGAACGGAAGGAAGTTCAAGGCGTACAGGGGAATGGGTTCGCTCGAGGCTATGGAGCATGGTTCCAAGGACAGGTATTTCCAGGATATGGAAGAGGATGTGAAGAAGCTTGTTCCGGAAGGAATCGTGGCTCAGGTGCCGTTCAAGGGTACTGTGGCTGAGGTTGTTTACCAGCTTGTGGGCGGTCTGCGTGCAGGTATGGGCTATGTGGGAGCGAAGGATATCGCTTCTCTGCGCGGTGCCCAGTTCGTGCGTATTACCAATGCGGGCTACCTCGAGAGCCATCCGCATGATGTGACTATCACTAAGGAATCACCTAATTATTCAAGATAGATTTGAGTACTCGCAGAGTCCTGAATATTATAGGCGTATGCTTTTTCGTAATCGTCCTGCCGATGATGAATTCGTGCAAGACGATTATGTCGTTTGTCCATGACGGCAAGGTCGTGGCTGAGGTGGGGTCCGAAAAGCTGTATGATACGGATTTGGCGGCGTTCATTCCGGACGGCATTTCGGCTGAGGACAGCACGCGTCTGGCGCTCCAGTACATAAATTCCTGGGCTACCGACATGGTGTTCAATGATGTGGTGGACAGGGAGTTGTCCAAGTCGGAGAAGAATGTCGCCAAGGAGCTGGAGGACTATCGCCGTTCGCTGCTGAAGTACCGCTACGAGCAGAAGTATATAAACCAGAGGCTCGATACGGCTGTGACTGACGGGCAGATAGAGAAGTACTATGAGGACCATATTGAGAATTTCCGTCTGGCTCTGCCGATTGCCAAGGCTAAGTTCCTCTGCATCTCTGCCGATTCGCCGAACTTGAACATCATCAAGAAGAAGCTGCTTTCGTCTGATGCGGATGACATCATGGAAGGTGACAGCCTGACGTATTCATCTGCATTGAGATATAACTTCTTCGGCGGAGGCTGGGTGAATATGGTGAGGCTGTCGCGGGAGTTCGGGACGGATTACGGGTCGTTGCTGGCGGTGATGAAGGACGGGATGGTGGAGATTCCGGACGGCAGCGGCAATCTGAACATTGCCTTTGTCAGCGAAATGATGAGGGCTGGGCAGACCGGACCGGTGGAATATTTTAGGGAACAGATAAAAGATATTCTCCTGAGTACCAGAAAACAGGCTTTGATTTCAGGTTTGGAACGGGACTTGTTAGAGAATGCGCGCGCTCAAGGCGCTTTCGTTATAAAATGATGATTTATTGATTATGAAGAATATACTGAAACTTGCAGCAGCTGTGGTTGCGGTGTTGGCTTCGGCACAGATGCCTCTCAATGCCCAGAAATATGGTAATGGTCTCATTGACAAGACAATAGCTGTCGTGGGCAATGAGATGATTTCATTGTCGGAACTGGAGCAGGAGATTCTGTATATGCGTATGCAGGGGATGTATTCCGACAGGAATATGCGTTGCGAGCAGCTGGAGCGTATGCTTGAGTCGAAGCTTTTCCTGATGCAGGCGCGTGTGGATTCTCTCACGGTGAACCAGGAGATGGTGGCAAGTACTCTGGCGCAGCGTATCGACCAGATGCGTACCCAGCTCGGGGGTGATGACAATGTGGAGAAGGCCTACGGCAAGCCGATGTATAAACTTCGTCAGGAATGGAAGCAGCAGCTTGAGGATATGTCGCTTACCCAGCAGATGCAGTCACAGATTGCTTCGGCGGTGCCTGAGCTGACTCCGCACGATGTGAAGGAGTATGTTTCCAAGACGGATGCAGCGGACCTGCCGATGGTTCCGGTGAAGTATCAGCTGAGCCAGATCTGTATCTATCCGGACCGCGAGGCTGCGAATCTTGCGGTGAAGGAGAGGCTGCTGAGCATCCGAGAGCGAATTATCAACGGTGAGAAATTCTCTACATTGGCCCGTATCTATTCTGAGGACCCGGGCAGCGCGAGGAAGGGCGGCGAGCTGGGGCTTGCGTCGAAGTCGATTTTCTGGCCGGCATTTTCTGATGCGGCGATGTCGCTCAAGCCTGGTGTGATTTCCCAGATTGTGGAGACGCCGGACGGCTTCCATATTATCGAGGTGCTCGAGAAGAAGGGGGATATGTTCAATGCCCGCCATATTCTCATGAAGCCGGTCTATACTGATACCGACAGGCAGAAGGCGTTCAAGACGCTCGACTCGCTCAAGACTGAAATCCAGAACAAGGCTGTCACTTTCGAGCTTGCGGCGAAGTTCTATTCTCAGGACAATCAGACTCGTACCAATGGTGGCCAGATGGCTGACCCGAATACCGGTTCCGCGTATTTTGAGATCGACCAGCTGAAGCCTCAGGACTATGCTGCCATCAAGAATCTGAAGGAAGGAGAGATCTCCGAGCCTGTGGAATCGCTTGACAATGAGGGCCGTAGCGGTAATACTGTGTATAAGATAATCCGCGTGGACAAGATCATACCGTCCCATACGGCTTCGTTCGAGAATGACTACAGCGAGCTGCTGGACGAGGCTAAGGTCAAGAAGCAGAATGAGGCTATCGACGAGTTCATTGACAGCAAGATAAAGACGACATATATCACTATCGACCCGCTGTTCAAGGACTGCAATTTCTCTCGCGAGGGCTGGAACAAGATAGTGGCTCAGTGCGCGTCCGAGGCGGCTGAAAAGTAAGATATTGAAGGTCAATGAATTTCCGTAAGCTTTTCATATCTGTCGTTACGGTTCTCTCGACATTGACAAGTCTGTCTGCGCAGGAAAATGGCAGTCAGAAGGACTCGCTCGTTCGTCTTCTGAGCGCGCAGTCCATGGAGCTTATCGAGAAGGACGGCGTCGATTACCGAAAAGTGACGGGCCCTGCGAGGTTTCTGCACAATGATACTTATCTCATCTGTGATACGGCGCTCTGGAATATGAGTTCCAATGAAATCTACGCCATCAGCAATGTGAAGATTCTTCAGGACCAGACGGTGCTGACGGGAGACAGGCTGACTTATTACATTGACAGGGATCTGGCTGAGTTCAGGGGTACATTGGTGCAGCTCGAGGACAAGGACCGGAATGTGCTGCGTACCGAGCATCTGGACTACAACACGAAGGACAGTGTGGCGGTTTTCTTCAACGGCGGTTCGATGAAGGATGCCGAGGGGCAGATAATAGAAAGCCGCACAGGTACTTACGATTCCAAGATAAGGACGTTCACGTTCAATGATCGGGTGAATATGTTCACGGATTCGGTGTTCGTGAAGTCCACTACCATCGTCTATGATGCCAGGACCAATGTGGCGACGTTCGGGTTCGACACGGATACTTGGCAGGAAGACAATATGCTTTCGGCCAATGGCGGCTGGTATGACCGCGGACGTGAGATTTTCCTGTTCCGGAACAATGTCCACGGCATGAGTGATACTCAGGAAGGCTGGGCGGACTCCTTATATTATTATAGGTCATCTAAGAATATCGAGCTGCTCGGCAATGCGCAGGTGACTGACACTACGCGTGATGTTTCGGCTCTGGCCGGGCGGATTTTCTATACGGATTCGTTGTCCGAGGTGAAGCTGACGAGGGATCCGGCGGTGATCGGGGTAATGAAAAATGCTGAGGATCAGCCGGATACGGTCTATTTCGGGGCTGACACCATCTTCGCCCGTACCTATATGATGTTTCAGGTCAATGAATCTGAGATAAAGAATTCCAAGTCCCGTCTTGAGGATCTGGCGGTGGATGCTGTCCAGGCTTATCGCCAGAGGGCGGCCAAGGAGGCGGCTGAAGCTGCGGCCAAGGCGATGGAGAATGACCCGAACCGTCCTAAGCCGAACAAGAAGCAGGCCGGGGAGACCGGGGCTGCTGCAGGAGGGGCTGCGGAGACCTCTGAGACGTCTGAGGCTTCCGAGAGTGAGGCTTCTGAGTCTTCTGATGTTTCGGATGCGGAGGAGGCTTCCGAGAAGGAAGGTGATGTGTCGGAGCCTTCTGAGTCGGAAGAAGCTTCCGGGGAGAATGGTGATGAAGCGACTGATGCAGCGGAGGGGGCCGAGGGCGCTCCGGCTGACTCATTGACTGTCAAGACATTGACCTCTGAGAAGGATTCGACTGCGATGGCGGTTGGTACACAGGCCTCTGAGGCAGACACTGTCTCTCACGCGTCCGATTCCCTTTCGCACATTGCTGACACGCTCTCGCATTCGGCGGATTCGCTTGCAAATGCAGCAGATTCATTGACAGTAGCCTCGGACTCGCTTTCCGCACCGAAGGACTCCACGAAACTGAATTTCATCACGGCCATCAAGAACGTGAAGATGTTCCGCAAAGATATACAGCTCGCTTGTGACTCATTGGTTTACAATGACTTGGATTCATTGGTCCGAATGTATGAGAAGCCGTTTGTCTGGAATGAGGGCAACAGACAGTATTCTGCCGACAGCATCTATGCGGTGATTAAGGACAGGGCTATGCAAAAGGCCAGCCTGATGTCCAACGCCTTCATCATCGTGAAAGAAGACTCGTTGTGCTTCGACCAGATCAGGGCCACGGAAATGCTCGCCTACTTCGACACCACCGGGGCATTGACACGATTCGATGCGCTCGGAGAGGCGAATGCCGTTTTCTATCTGCAGGAGGACAGCGTCTATGCGACCGTGAACAAGAGTGCGGCGAAAATGCTCTCCGCGCGGTTCCTGAACGGGGAGCTGGACAAGGTCTATTACTTCGATGCCGCGAAAAATGATGGCTACCCGGTGGCTCAGATGACGCGCGACGAACGTGTGCTGAAGGGCTTTGACTGGCAGATAGATGCGTGCCCGCGTGGCAAACAGGACATAACCCCGCTCTCTCTGCGTCCATCGGAGCGCAGTTCATATTCGGCCCGTCCGCGTGCAACTTTCGAATACACAGACAGATACTATCCGGGTTACATCCCCGGCATAATGAAGCAGATCCGCGAGGGAAAGGTGGCCAAGGCCAATGCAGAGGCTCGCAGGAAGGCTGCCGCACAGGCTAAGGCCGCTGCCGCAGATTCATTGACGGTAGCTGGCGACTCGCTGTCCGTAGCGCAGGATTCATTGTCACTCTCTCCTGCGGACTCGCTCGGAACGTCGCTCCCGTCTGTCGCGGATTCGACAAAGACCACAACTGATTCTCTGTCAATGTCTTCTGATTCGTCTTCTGTCAATGCTCCTGTGCTGGATCCGTCAGCAATGAAGAAGGCGCAGCGTGATTCCATCCGTGCGGCGAAGATTGCTGCCCGTGAAGCCAAATGGGCAAGGCTCGACAGTCTGGATGCGGCCAAAGCCAAGGCAGCCGCGGATAAGAAAGCTGCCAAACTTCGTGCGAAGAAGCTGAAACAGCTCAAGGCCTTGAAAGCCAGGGAGGAGAAGGAGAATGCCCGTCTCGAGAAATACAAGGCCGCATACCTGAAACAAAAGGAGCGCGAAGACCTCAAAGCCGCCGCAAAGGCTGCCCGCGAGGCAGAGAAAGCCGCCCATGAGGCAGTGAAAACCGCCCGGAAAGCCGATGACGACGCAGGAGCGCCAGAATAATCAGAGCAGGCAGGTGTTGCGGAGAAAGGCACGACGTCAGAGGAGATAGTTCCCGCTCAGAAAGACTGAGGTGCTGACTGAAAAGCAACCCAGCGGCGGAATTATGGTACCAATGAGCATAATGCTAATGCTGTAATGGTGGTTGTAATGCATTGATGAGTAGGCGGTTATGAGTATTTGAGCCAATGCGCAAAGATGCTCACTCCCCTAAAAAAATAGGGTGATGAGCATCTTTGCATTTTGCTTTTAGGGTATGTAAGTGGTTGTATGTTAATTTGTTACATCTGAATTTGCCAACTTGCAGGTATGCTCATTGGTTCAGTAATTACCTATGGTGGCACGCTGAGGTCGTGTTGCTGCGTCTAATTTCCGTATCCCTATTCCGCGAACAGCTTGACGATGTTCAGGACTACTTCGGAGGCCTTCTCGATGTTCTCGAGAGGTCCGATGCCAAATCGTTTGTTCTCAGCGCAGTAAGTCCGCCCTTGCCGCCACAGAGGTAAGTCAGCCCGGTCTTTCCGCGATGATTCAAGTCGCTCAGCAGCAGAGGCTCACCTATTACGAACAGCATTACTGATGCGGTGTCTCCTACATCGAGATGCGACCAGACGGACTCGGTCACTTCAAAACGGCAGCCACCCAGATGTTTGAAACGCACCCGTCTGTTCGGGGCCCACTCCACGGACACGGTGTCTCCTTCAGCAAGTTCAGAGGCATTGACAACTCCTTTCGTGACGATGTTCGAATTCTGCTCCGACGAAATTTTTCGTTCCGCCAGATAATTGTCCCAACTCTTGAATCCTGCAAATCTGGACAGGATCTCCAGTGTCGAATAGCGGATTTGCTTCACCCCATCCAAGTAGCCCCAGGTCCTTTTCAATGTTGTGGGGCTGATGTATTCCCGAATTCGTTCCCATATCGCGCCGCTCAGAAAATCGAAGTCTGCCGGTGTGTGCATAACACGTTCTACAGATTCTTCAATCTTCTTTTTCAGTTCAATGATTTCTGCAGATTCGTTGTTCATAGTGTCGTCTCCAAATTGATCCGATGTAAAATTATTCCCATTCTCCCATATTTCCAAATCAAGGACTAACAAGGACTAAAAAATGCTTTCATGAAAATGGACTAATTTGGAACTTTGCAACAGCATTGACTGGAAAACAATTGACTCCGGACAATGCTGAATGAAATTCATTGACACATTGATTGAATTGTTGAAACTATTTTATATATTTGTGGCATCTCCCTCCCCAC
>OQVS01002400.1_pt1 | contig 11977 bp, 8 predicted proteins | sample 1691601 | NCBI WGS metagenome assembly OQVS01 (sample SAMN03418268, study PRJEB22391) | human gut metagenome | biome: human-gut; feature: organic feature; material: feces | host: Homo sapiens | place: Tanzania | collected 2013-01 | reverse complement strand
GGACAGCTTCACCTCGGCAACCATCCGCTTCTCTCCAGACTTGAGCGTTACTTCACGGACGGTGACATCGTTAACGAAGCCCTCGACAGTTCCGAACTGCGCACCTTCTTCATTGAAGTAGATGTTATTCCGAGTCGGGCGAGGCGCATTGTTGTTGCCCTGGTTGTTACCACGGTTCTGGTTGCCACCATAGCCGCCCTGGTTGTTCGGATAGCCACCATTACCCTGACCCCGGTTAGCATTATAGCCACCGTTGCCCTGATTCTGGTTGCCGCCATAACCTCCCTGATTGCGACCGTTGTATCCCTGATTGTTTCCATTCTGATAGTTTCTCATTGTTTTTGCTTCCTTTCTTTTTTGAAAAATTTCCTTTGTTTATACGCACTGGAGCTTTCGAATAGGGACGAATTGCTCCAAGTTGTGCTTCTTCTTTGTAATCTGCAGATCCACTATGTCGCCGGGTACGCAGTACGGCACAAACACCACCATATCATTGATGCGTGTCAGTGCTTTGCCCTCGGCGGCAATACCCGTTATCTCCACATTCTCTATCAGGGGTAAGTTCTTCTTTTTCATCGTTTTTTGTTTTTTGCCCGCTTCTTATGAAGCGGGCATTTTTGAAGATCCCCGAACTACAAGTGCAGTGGAAATTCTATGACTCAGCAATGTGTTCTACTATCTCTTACCATGCTTCTCTCAAATAGCATTACTGTTTCGCATCCGAAACGGCTGATGGAGAGTTCTGTATGAAATGCCCGTATTGCAGCGCCGAAATGACACTGGGATATATTCAGTGCATTGACGGAGTTTACTGGTCGGAAAAGAAACGCTCGGTGTCCAGACTTCCTCCGCCGAGCAATTGCTCCATCGAGCTTGCGACCGACGGTGGTCCGCTTTCCGGCAGTGCCGTAGAAGCATACAGGTGCGCCGAGTGCAAGAAGATCGTCATCGACTACAGCGAAATAGATACATAAAAACACAGGGGCGCAGCAGCCATCATTGGCAGTTGCGCCCCACTTTTTATTTAGTTGTACTCAAGCGTATTCCGCAGCTCTTGCATCTGCGCATAGGCGGTTTCGTTCGTGATATCTTCCGAGAGAAGCTTCATGACAGAGGCAATTTCCTCAATGTGCGCTTGGGACTGCTCAGGTAATTGGGTCAAGCTGCTGTAGACCTCGTCGCAGAAAACTCGGTTTGCAGATTTGTTCGTGCCCTCCGTCAAAACGCCGTATGCATCGGTGAACGCATGGAAGGCTGCGACACCCTGCCAATAGTCGGCATTATCCTTGCCGGACTGATAATCCGCAAAATGGGTGTATGCTTCCTGCGCCTCCGCCTGCGCAAAGGCTTCAATCTCAGATCTGTCATGCGCCGCACGCTGCCAAAGGACGCAGAAAACGACCGTTGATACGGCGAGCACGACTGCCAAAACCACCGCAATACTTTTCTTCATTTATCGGTCACGCTCCATTTTATCACCCGCAGATGGCAAAATACAGATTGCTGTGCGGGTCGAGGGTGGGGATATCCATGATGGCCGCTTCGGGCGAGATGCTGTCAAGCTGCATGCGCTTTGCGCTGTCCTTGTAATTATCCGGTTGAGCCTCGGCGGCAAAGATGAGGCCGTCGTAGTCCTCGGGCATGTAAACAACATAGCTCTTTGTGAGCACCTGCGCCCAGTCGCCGACATTGTACTGCCAGTCGGTGGAATAGGCAAACTCGATGGTGCTGCTCACTCCATCCCGCTCGACGGTGTGGACATAGTAATTGTCGCCGCGGTCGCTGCTGCCGTAGGCTGTGGCTGCGGTGAGCCACATGCCGGAGTAGGCATCGTAAAGCTCGCTGTCGGTGACGGTGATAAAGTCCTTGCTGAAAACCGGCACGGAGCTTGCGGGGATGTAGCACTTTGCATCAAACTGCATTTCCCGAATGCCGTCGTGGGTCTGGTCATACTCAACGCTGACCTCACAGTAGCAGTCGCCGGTGGCGTAGTCCTCGCCGAGATTCGCATAAAAGCTTGCGCCGTCACTGAGCTTCACTCTGCCCTTACCTACCTCGCCATTTGTGAGCAGACCGTTTGCGGCGAAGTACGGCTCGGTGTCATCACCTCCGGTCAATCCGGTGGACAGCTCCTTGCTGAACATGTAGCGCTCGGCGGGATCCCATATCCACACAAGCTCCGTTGTGTCGCCAATCTCGTGCTCAAATCGGACGACAACGTCGCTTTCGCCGTCGCCGTCTATATCGTCAAACGAGATACTTTCAAACGCCTGTTTTGCGTCGGGGATGCTCTCTGGAAACAGCACGCTGTCAAAGAGCACCTGCTCGGCGCTGTCACGGTAAAACGCAGCAGAAGTGTCGCTTACGGTCACGAGCACATCCACGCTCTCGCCGTCGTGAGTTATCGTTCCGTTGGCGACCACGATGCCGCTCGTGCGCCAGTCATCGCCCGCAGTATCGTCATCCGATCCCCCGCAGGCAGAAAGGCACAAAAGCAGTGCAATAACGAGCACAAAAAGTTTTTTCATCGCAGCACCCCTTACGACAGCTTCTGATAGTTGTCGTTTTCGCCGCCCCAGTAAAATGTTGTGCCGTCTACAACGGTCATGTCGTAGGCGACATCCTCAAAATTATCGGAAACGGCGGAGTATGCGCCCTCGCCGTCGGCGGTCTGAAGCTTGCCCCAGTCGACCGCAGTTCGCTCGCTGTCGCCGTCCATGAGCTCGAGAAGCGACCAGCTTCCGTCGGCTTTTATCTCAATGACGCTCAGTGCGTCCTCTTCGCCGTCGAGATACCACTCGCCGGCAAGGGCACTGTAATCTTCACCGCCGGCATCGTCGTCCTGCTTATCGCCGCTTGTCTTGGTAAACTCGCCGAAGCCGTCGACCGTTAGGACATCGCCGGGGACTGAGCACAGGTGGGCAACGCCGTCATGCTCGTTGTAGAAATAATCGGCGTTGTACTGCGGCTCGGTCTGTATAAAGCCGCTGGCGGTTATCTCATTGTTTGCATCATACAGCGCAAATCGCACCTCATCGCCGCTTTCGGACATTTCGACGACCATGCTGCCGTTATCGCCCGTCCAAGTGCCGCCGTAGAGGCTGAAGTCGGCCTTGTTCTGCGAGTCGCTGACCATGCCCTCAAACCATGCGGGCGTGGTGATCTCATCTTCGCCGCCTCCGCATGCGGCAAGGCTCAGGCACATAGCAAGCGTGAGCAGCAGGTACAATACCTTCGAGTTTTTCATCATTTTCCTCCCTAATTGATTTTTTGATTTTCCGTTGTGCTTGGTAAGCTAATTTTACTTGCTTTTTCGGCATCTGTAAACTATATAAACAAAAAAGCGACCCTCTCGGGTCGCAATTTTGTTTACTTTTTGCCGTAATATAGCACCGGACGGCATTTATAATAAAGCAGACGCTGAGCGCCGCTTGTGTCACCGCACAGGTGGTGTTGCTTTGGGCGATATTATCGCAGGCAATCACCGCCCAAAGCAATGCGCCGACTATCCATGCAACAGCTCTAACAATGTCTTTCTTGTCCGTTAATTTCACCTCAATTTCAAATTTAAATATAATCTCTAAATACAAAGTTGTTAAAAAGCTTGCCCTTGACTTTGGTGAAAGTGCGCAGTAGAATAGTACGGTGTTTGGACTAAAATGTTTTCGTACTAAGGAGAGCGCTATGGATAACATCGCCGAGTACATTCAGGAATACTGCTCATGTCTGCACGAATGGGACGCTGCCTTTGAGGATTACGCCAAGTCCGTGGGGCTAAGCTACACGAGTCTGTGCATCCTCGATGCAATTTACGAGACAGACGGCTGCACGCAAAAGCAGCTTTGCTCGCTGTGCTTTCTGCCAAAGCAGACGGTCAATGCCGCCGTCACGGGCTTTTATGACAAGGGCTGGCTGCGGATGCGGGAGCTACCCGAGGACAGGCGCAACAAAGCTCTGCATCTGACCGAGCTCGGCAGGAGCGAAGCCCGGCACATTCTGAGCCGCTTGCGTGACTATGACCGCATTGCGATGGGCTCGCTGACCGAAAGTGAGCGGGAACAGCTTCTCTCGCTTACCCGCCGGTATATGTCGGCGTGCATAAGCGCAATGAAAAAGCTTTGAACACCAAGAGGAAAACACATGGAACTTGAAATGAAGCTTGAGCATGAGGTAAGCTTCCGCTGGCTGATGCTTTTTGCTCTGCCGACAATATTCTCAAGCATTTTTGAAAACATTTACTCCACCGTCGACGGAATTTTTATCGCCCGCTTCGTCGACACGGACGCTCTGTCAGCGATAAACATCGTCATGCCGATGATCGGTCTGTCGCTGGCGCTGGGCATGATGTTCGGCACGGGCGGCAATGCGCTCGTTGCCAAGAAGATAGGCATGGGCAGGCTCGAGGAGGCCCGTGAGGATTTTTCGCTGCTTATCGCCGTGGCGTTCGGCTTCTGCATCGTGCTTGCGGCGCTGTGCTTTGTATTTCTCGACCCGCTGTGCCGCTTCCTCGGCTCGGACGAAGCGCTGCTGCACTACTGCCGTGAGTACATGATACCGGTTTTGATAATGCTGCCGTTTGCGGCGTTCGGTATGATGTTCCACTTAAGCTTCATAACCGTCGGCAAGGCGGGCTTGGGCGCATTTCTCGCCGTGCTCGGCGGTGTGCTGAACATCGTGCTCGACTGGCTGTTTATTGCCGTGTTCCATTGGGGCCTTGCGGGTGCCGCTATCGCAACCAGCATCGGCTATGCCGTGCAGTCGTTCGTGGGTGTCGTGTGGTTTTGCGTTAACCGCAAGCAGGTTTTGTACATCGTGCGGCCGAAATGGCGCTCGAAAGCCATCATCGACAGCTGCATAAACGGCTCGTCGGAGATGGTCAGCGTGCTTGCGTTCTCGGTCATCACTGTTCTGTTCAACCGCATACTCATGGATATCGGCGGCTCGGACGGCGTTGCGTCACTGACCATCATCTGGTATGCTCAGGGGCTGTTCGGCGGCCTGTTCAGAGGCTATATAAACGGTATCTCCTCCGTCGTGAGCTACAACTTGGGCAAAGGCGACAAGCTTCGTCTGTCGAAGGTCTTCCGCATCAGCGTGTGGTCGCTTTTGGGCACCTCGGTCGTTGTCACCGCAATAAGCTACATTTTCGGCGGTGCGGTCGTCGACTTCTTTGCAAAGGGCAATGAGCATGTTGCGCAGGTCGCACTGCACGGCTTCAGGATAGTTGCCATAAGCTTTGCGATGATGGCGTTCAACGTCTTTGCCTCAGGCTGGTTTACAGCCCTCAACGACGGCAAGACCTCGGCGATACTCTCGTTCTGCCGCACGATGCTGTTCATGGTCGTGCCGGTGCTCATCCTGCCGAAGTTTTTCGAGATGGACGGCGTATGGCTGTCGCTCACGCTCGGCGAGCTTCTGAGCCTTGTTATGGCCGTCTTCTACTTTATTAAATATAGAAACATGTGGCGTGCACCGAGCGCCGCCGAATAAAAACAACGCACCGCAGAAGCGGTGCGTTTTGCTATGTTATTCGTGTTTTTTGTCCTTTGCCAGCAGAACCGAGCTTATGAGCGCCGTCAGCGGGACGGACAGGATAACGCCGATGCTGCTTGATATGCCGCTGACGACCTCTATCGCAAGATACGATGAGCTGAGCAGCTGGTGCGGGCTGAGGCTCAGCGAGTACAGGTAAATGACCAGCGCAAAGCCGCTGCCTAAGAACGCAAGTATCAGCGTATTCGTCATCGTGCCGACCATGTCACGGCCGATATTCATGCCCGAGCGGAACAGCTCCTTTGCGCCCATCTGCGGTGCGACCGTGTGCACCTCGGTGAGCGCCGAGGCGATGCTCATGGCAACATCCATCACTGCGCCCAGTGCGCTTATGACGATACCGCCGACCAGAAGTCCCTGAAGTCCGATGGGCGTGCCGGTCTGACGCAGCTGCAAAAGCGGCTCAACATCGGCAAGACGCAGGCCGCTTATTCGTGCAAGCTTTTGCGCAAGCAGGCCGAACAGCAGTGCGATAGCCGTACCGGCGACCGTGCCGAGCATGGCACAGACGCTCTTGCGTCCCGTGCCGCTGAGAATGACCATCGTGACTACGGTTATGTATGCGCAGACGAGAAACACCGTGAGCAGCGTGGGGGCGCCCTTAATGAGCAGTGGTATCAAAAGCCAAAACAGGCAGGCAAGCGTGATGGCGAGAGCGACGAGCGATTTTGCGCCGACTCTGCCGCCAACGAGCACCGTGACCAAGACAAATGCCAAGGCTATTATAATAAGTACGGTCATGCGGTTATACTCGTACACCGTTGCCGTGTGGCTGCCGTCGGAGTAGGTGGATATAAGAAGCGTCACGCCGTCGCCGACCTCGACTCTGCCGCCGTAAAGCGGGCCGACATAGTTGCTGACCTGCAAGGTCTCGCCCTTGTACTGGCCTGTTTTTACCTCGGCAAGCAAAAGCTGCTCGCCACGCAGTGCATTGTCCGCCGTGGGGTCGGCGAATGTAGTGTCCGACAGGACATTCGTCACAACTGCATTTTCATACTCGGCATAGTCACCGTCGGTCGTCGGTGCAGCGTCCTCGGGTGCAGCGATGACACGCAGTACGACAAAAAGCACGAGCGCCGCCGCAAGCACGATAATACTCATGCGGTTATCCTTGAGCCACTGTTTAAGATTTCGCCGAGGAGCGTGCATTTCCATCCAAAAGACCCCCATTTCATTTTACATTCAGCATAGCAATTTTGTATGTCCCTGTCAAGCTCGTAAAAAGTGCGTAAAGCAGCAAAATTTATGTAGCTTTTACGGGAACGGTATGTTAGAATGGTTTCATCAACTAATATGGTTTGCTCCGGTTTATGGCTCAATCTGCGTTTTAGGACAAGTTCTGCCTTAGCTTCGGCAACACCCCTGATTTGCAGATCGTCATTCGCCTGTTTCCGCAGGCGAGGGCGATTTTTTTGCAATTTGCCGGAACGAGCCAAAAAACGGAGAGGTTGAATCGAAAAGGAGGTCCTTTGATGAAAGCAACAAAAGGCAGACGATTATTAAGCGCTCTGCTGTCGCTGCTCATGCTGGTCTCACTGCTGCCGATCTCGGTACTGGCAGACGATACCGCAACCGTGACAGCGACCAAGGTCACGCAAGCGTCTGAGCTTGTTGACGGTCAGTATGTTCTCGTCACCGACAGCGGCTATGCCCCCGGTGTCCTCGACAGCGGATGGCTGACTGCAACAGCTGTCACCGCAGACGAAAACGCCGTTACGGTCGACCCCGCCCTGCTGTGGACGGTCACAGTCGGCACTGACGGCATCAAGCTCAAAGACAGCGGTGGAAACACCATCGCTCCCAAGGGCGGCAACACTAACGGCATCCAGTCCGGCGACTACAGCTGGAAAGCAACCTTCGCCGACGGCAAGTTCAGCTTTGCCGGTCAGGGCTCGGACACCGTTACTCTTGCCAGCAACAAGGGCTCGGCAAACAAATTCCGTGCATACAAGAACACCACTGTCTCCGGCAATCCCGGCGGCTACCCGTCTGAGTTTACCCTTTATAAGCTTAACACCGTTCCCGCCCGTGAAAGCGGCATCGTCACCGACCTGAGCACCCTCAAGGACGGCGACACCGTCGTGGTGTTTAACCCCGCAAAGCTCAAGACCCTGTCCACGGAATATTCCGGATTCTACAACAAGGGCAACGATGTCAAGGTCGAGGACGGCAAGCTCACAGGCTTTACCGAGGTCGACAAGTGGACGCTCGGCATAAACGCTGACGGCACTTACAGCTTCGCAAACGCAGATGGCAAGAAGCTGTCCATGGACACCGACTACACCAGCACTCCGCTTGACAAAGCGAACAACAGCTGGAAGCTCACCGCAGTTGACGGCAAGGGCGGCACATTCTATATCGACAACACCGGCCGCACCGACAAATACCGTCTCCAGTGGTACTCCAAGAACAACAACTGGAGCGCTTACACCGGCACAGGCGATGCATTCGAGCAGCAGCTGTATCTCGTGATCGAGACCGAAACTCCCGATCCCGAGCCCACGCCCGAACCCAGCGCAGTGCTCAATGACGGCGACAAGGTCGTTATTTACAACCCCGCAAACCTCAAAGCTCTTTCCACCGATTACGCCGGAACCTACTACAATCAGGGCACGGATGTGACCCTCGCAGAGGGCAAGCTTTCCGGCTACACCGATGCTGACATCTGGACGGTCGGTGTGAACGCCGACGGAAGCTACACCTTCTCCACCGCAGACGGTAAGAAGCTTTCCATGGGTGCAAAGTTCACCAGCACCCCGCTTGATGATGTCAACACCGCATGGCAGCTTGAGACCGCAAAGACCGCCGACTGCTTCTACATAAAGAACGCAGTCCGTGGCAACTACCTTGAGTGGTACGCCGACAAGGGCAACTGGAGCAGCTACTCGAAGATAGGCGACGAGGCTCTGTTCGCTCAGCAGTTCTATCTTGTCGCTGACGACGGCGGCTCGGATACGCCCGCAGGCGGTCTCCCCGAGGAAGGCAGTCAGGTCGTTATCTATAACGCCAACGCCGGAGCAGTCCTCGCTGCTCAGGACAACAACACCGACAGCCCGTCCATTCTCAAAGCGGCTGCCACCATTGAGGACGGCAAGGCCAGCTGCGCAAACGGCGCAGTCGTGTTCACCGTTCAGAAAAACGGCGACTACTACCGCTTCTACAACAAGACCTATGGCTACCTGTGCGCAAACGGCACCGGCAACAACGCATTCTACACCCAGACCGCAAGCGACGATGCCGATTGGCTGGTGCGCACCTGCTCCGGCGGCGTCGGCGGCTTTGAGATGGAAAGCCGCACGGCAAAGTACAACGGCAAGCACAGCCAGTGGCTGGAGTACTATAACGACAGCTTCAAGGTCTACTCCATGTACAATGTCACCGACTACACCATCTACTCGTTTAGCTTCTACCCCGTGACGGGTACCACTATCGTGGACGGCATCGTGAATAAGCCCAGCTTCGACTTTGGCACTGTGCTTCCGGCCTATGTCGGTCAGGACTACGAGCTGACCTTCACCGTAGACGCCCCCTTCGGTGTCCGCGGTGACATAAAAGCATGGCTCAGTGACGGCACCGCACTCAGCGTTGTAAAGAACGAGGACGGCAGCTACACCATCAACATCCCCGACGCTCTTGTTCAGGGCGATAAGCTCACCGTCTCCGTCAAAGGCGTGGACAACAAGTACATCCCCATCAACGGCACAGCCGATATCGATGTCAAGGACGACCCGTCCGTCATCGACCCGATGCCCGCAGCCCGCTCCGAGACCGGAAGCGAGAAGCGCCCGACCATCGGTGCGACCATCGTAAACGCAGGCTTTGATCCCATGATCGAGATGACCGTGAACGGTGCAGCCGTCAAGGCGACCGTTGCAAACGGCAAGATAAGCTACACTCCCGATAAGGACATGGCAGACGGCCGTGTCGATGTTCAGGTCACAGTCACTCGCACCGACGGCAAGACCGCAACGCTCAACTGGTACTTCATCATTGGCAAGGCACAGTACCAGCGTTACTTCGGTCAGCTGCACAGCCACACCCAGTATTCCGACGGCTCGGGTACTCTCGACACGGCTCTTGACTATGTAAAGAATCTGCCCGAGAGCGCAAACATCCAGTTTGTCGCATTCACCGACCACTCGAACTACTTTGATACCACCAGCGCCGCCAACCCCGAGGGCGCACTGTACAACATGGATCTTGCGACCGCCTACAGCCAGCAGCGCTGGAAGGAATACAAGGACAAGATCGCTGACTTCAACAGCGCCAACACCGGCGTTATCGCCATCGGCGGCTTTGAGATGACTTGGTCGGGCGGTCCGGGTCATATCAACACCTTTAACACCGAAGGTATCGTATCCCGCAACAACAAGACGCTCAACAACAAGACCTCCGACGCAGGCATGAAGGCATACTATGCACTGCTCAGCCAGTCCGAGGGCATTGACTCGATAAGCCAGTTCAACCACCCCGGCACCACCTTCGGCACCTTCTCCGATTTCTCCTACTGGGACGGCGTTATCGACTCCCGCATCTACATGGTCGAGGTCGGCAACGGCGAAGGTCAGATAGGCGCAGGCGGCTACTACCCCAGCTATGAGTACTACATCATGGCTCTTGACAAGGGCTGGCATGTCGCTCCCACCAACAACCAGGATAACCACAAGGGCAAGTGGGGCAACGCAAACGATGCCCGTGATGTTATCATCACCGACAACTTCAGCGAGGCGGGCATCTACGAGGCCATCCGTGAAAGACGCATGTACTCGACCGAGGACAAGAACCTTGAGCTTGGCTACACCGTCAACGGAAACATGATGGGCTCCACCCTCTCCACAGTTCCCGAGGCACTCGATATCGAGGTCTCCGTGGCAGATCCCGACAAGACCGATTCCATCAGCAAGGTTGAGATCGTTGCAAACTCCGGCAAGGTCGTTTACACTTGGGACGATCCCACCGAGCTCGCAGCAGGTCTGCTGACCGCTCAGCTTGCTCCCAGCTACAGCTACTACTTCGTGCGTGTAACCGAGGCTGACGGCGACCTTGCAGTCACCGCTCCCGTTTGGGTCGGCGAAATGCTCAAGCTCGGCGTTTCCAGCTTCGTGTGCGGCACCTCCACCCCCGTAACGGGCGAGGAGCTCACCCTGACGACCACCATGTTCAACAGTGAGACCACCGACGCAACGGTCAAGGCACTGTCCTACACCATCGGCGGCGTAAGCATCGGCGTTGACCAGACCGGCTACACCGTTGCGGCAGGCAGCACCCTCGAGATCCCGTTCAAGTGGACTCCCGACAAGGCCCGTGTCACCACCGTGACCGTGACCGCAGTCGTCGAGCAGGGCGGCAACGAATACACCTTCACAAAGACGCTTGAGCTCGATGTTCAGGACGCAGACAAGCTCGTGTACATCGGCATCGATGCCTCCCACTACAACGAGTATGTCGCAGGCAACTACAAAGACTCCATGGGCAACTTCGGCAATCTCGCAGCGCAGTACAGCGTGCGCACCGTTACGCTGGGCACCTCCGCCGACCTCATTGCTGCCTGCGGAAACAGCAAATACAAGGCAATTATCCTCACCGCTCCCTCCCGCCGTCTCGAAGCGGCGCAGTCTGACCCGAGAACCTACTCCGCCGAGGAGCTTGCAGCCATCAGGGCGTTCAATGCAAACGGCGGCACGGTAATTCTCGCAGGCTGGTCGGATAACTACGAAAACTTCGATGTTATCCTGAACAACCCCTCGATAAAGCACATGGCGGAAACGCAGAACGATGTGCTCAAGGCGCTCGGCTCAAGCCTGCGTATAAGCGACGATGCGACCTACGACGATGTTCGCAGCGCAGCCGACGGCGTTGATAAGTGGAGACTGTATTTCAGCGATTATAATTACGATAATCCGCTGACCGACGGTATCATCTACGATGCCGACCACCCGTACGACAAGCTCTACACCGAACGCTTCAGCCACTACGGCGGCGCATCCGTCTACGCAGTGGACGCAAGCGGCAACGCAGCGAGCACACTTCCCTCCACCGTCTCCCCCGTTGTTTACGGTCATGCGACGACCTATTCCGTCGATGTCGATGGCGACGGTCTCGGCGGTGCCGGCACTCCCAAGTACGCATTCAAGGAAAATGATAATCGCCTGATGGTAATGGCGACCGAGCACCTTGACGGCAAGGGTCTCATCGTTGTCTCCGGCGCAGCGTTTATGTCTAACTTTGAGGTTCAGGCTCAGGTCGATAACGGAGCAGAGAAGAACTACTCCAACTACCGCATCTGCGAGAACCTGCTGAGCATGATAAATCCCGTGACCGTCACGCCCATCGCCGATGTTCAGGCGGAAAAGGACGAGAATGTCAAGTACACCATCGAGGGCATCGTGACCTCCAACGCCTCCGGCTACGATAAGGACACCGC
>OQVS01002397.1_pt1 | contig 11995 bp, 5 predicted proteins | sample 1691601 | NCBI WGS metagenome assembly OQVS01 (sample SAMN03418268, study PRJEB22391) | human gut metagenome | biome: human-gut; feature: organic feature; material: feces | host: Homo sapiens | place: Tanzania | collected 2013-01 | reverse complement strand
CGTGGTATGGCATTTACGAAAGACTTCGGAGGGGAGGCGCAGGGTGCGCAGCTGCCAGCACACAACGCCGAGAAAGTTGAAGAACCACGAATTGCCGCCATGGAAGTATATCGGAATAACCGGCACTTTCAGTTTGTCGATAAGGCGGATGACATTGGGCTGCCATTGACGGTCCACGAGTTGGCCGCGCCAGTTGACTTTAGATACAGCGCCGGCGGGGAAGAAGCCCAGGGGCTTTCCGCATCGTACCTGATCTATGGCTTGTTTGATGCCGTGCATGGATACGGCCTTCTTGGCCGGATCATTGGAGGACATCGCATCCACAGCGATAAAATTGGGCTCCATAGCCCATATGCGTCCGAGTATCATATTGACCATCACCTTGTACTCGGGACGACGCGAGGCTATGAGGTATATCAACGTGATGCCGTCAAGTGCTCCAAAGGGGTGATTGGACACGGTGATAAAGGGACCTTCGGGCAGATTGTCAAGCACATCAAGGCCGTCAACGCGCAATTTTATATCAAAGTCGCGCAGCAGACCTTCGACGAAGGCCGGACCGGGCGTTTGGCAGTTGTGTGCATGGACGGCGTTGACCTTATCAACGCTCAGCCAATGCAGCAACCGCTCAACCAGGCGCTTATGACCGTCCAATTTAGGCACCATGGCGATAACGTCATCGGCGTCCAATACGGCTGTTTTGCGTCCGTTTACGACCAGAGGTACTTTTCCGAATATGGTATCTATATCTGTATTATCCGTATTTATGTCGGTTTTATCTGTATTTGTCTCAGTGTTTACCATAACATTGGGTGGTTACGATGCTTTGTAGCCTACAAAGTTACGATTTATCCGCCAATATCGCAACTCGGAGTTTCGGCCAAGCCCCGTAATCCTGATTATATTGCTATTATAGCTTTTATGGTTATAATGGTTATAACACTATTATTCCTTTGCGTTTACTCTCTTATTATGGCTATTCAAGTTATCGGGATTGCTGTTGCGCGTAGTCTGCGGCTATAAAGCGAGGCACTGCATCCTCACTATTGGCCCCGATGACTATGTCTGCAACTTCACGCACCTCCGGAAGAGCATTGGCTACGGCAACGCTGACATCGGCGCAGCGCATCATGGGAAGGTCGTTGAGATTGTCTCCGAATACGACCACTCGGTCGGCCCCTAAACGAGCACGCAGGCGCTTGACAGCAAAAGCTTTACTCACTCCGTTGCCGAATATTTCGAGAAGGCCGATGCTACGGTCATAGGTGTTGGGATAGAGCGAATAAGCGCATTGTGTACCTCGAGCTATGGCCGCCCCGATTTTTTCGATGGCGTCATACTCGCCCATGGCGAAGCACAGCATACAACGTCCGCGCTCGTCATCGCCTACGGGGCGTTGTAGCTCAAACCTCTTCAAAAACAGACGGGCACGTTCCTCGTAGAAGGCGCGTTCGGCTGCATTCATTGCCTCCGAATGATACACCGTCAGAGCCTCGGCGTCCGCTCTTCGTATATAGCGAAAGGGGTACACACCGGTCGCCTCAAATACGCGGTCAAGGACGTCCATATCTTCGCGTCTGATGTAATGTTCGCCTTCGAAGTACCCGGACGCTTCGCCCTCTACTCTATGACGAGAATTCCGGTCACGATTCCAATTCCATAACGCAGCTCCGGTCATCACTATAGCCGGAACTGTCAATCGACAGTCTTGCAGCAGTGGTACGACGGTGGCCGGAGTTCGTGCCGTGGCTACGGTCACCATGACACCGTGCCTCGACAAATCGGCAAGCATTGATGCGCTGCGAGCACTGACCTTAGAATCCGTGCCCAGTAGCGTTCCGTCCATATCGGTAATGTAAAGCGTCTTTGACATCTTTCTGATGTATCTAATGAGATTTAGGATCTGATAAGGAATTTAAACGTTCAGAAGTACAAATGTACGCAAATTACTCCATACACACAAAGAGAGTATCCCATCTCTGAGACACTCTCTTTGTGCGTATTTTCAATTACCCTTGCGACTAAGTCGTCGCTTTCTTTAGGCAATTAAATCGGAAGATATTGCTTACTTTTTCAGTGTGTAAGGAGCAAGGTGATTACGCAGAACGCTCTGATGTCCAATCTTGACATTGTTGTTGAACTTGTTGTATCTGCGAGCCTTCACGCTCTTGAGCATGCTGCCCTTGTTGGGACGAGCGATGTTGCGCGAAGTGACTTTGGCCTTAACAGCGCTCGTAGCGTCCGGCATGAAGATGTATCCATGGGGGTTGCTCTTCCAGTTGTACCATCCGCTACCGTTCGGATCGAAGAGACATACGGGAACTTCGATATATGTACCGGCATCCTCATCGTTAACGATGGTAGTGGCTTCCATACCCTTTTGTTCCATATAAGCCAGAATGCTGGCATCACTTACATCGGGGTTATTGGATCTTAAAATACCTTCATAGTTACCTATCGAATAATCGCCCTGTTCGTCTTTGAAACCGGTTTCCTGCGGTGCAATGGATATCATATCACCGATGGTGAACTCGAGGTTGCGCTTGCGCGGGTTGGTATTATAATCTGCGATAGGCGAAGCCGAGCCCCAAGGTTGTACGAGGCGATAGAGATTGCTGTTTTCTTTGTTCTGTTGCAGCTCGACTGCGTAGAGGAAGTCCATGATGGTTTTTCCTTCGGGCAGATACGAAGCAAGTATCCAACCGTCACCGAAATCGGCGTTACCTACGGATTTCCAGTCTGCATCATCACCGCTAAGAACAACTTCGAAAGCGGCATAGTTGGCCTTTTGTGCTTCGCCCTTGGAGTTGAATGTTACAGCACCGATGAGGTATTTGCCGGCGCCGTCAAAGCTCAGACGAACTTCCTTCTCGCTGCCACCTTCAAATTCGACATACTTGCTGTCGTCCGAGCCCAGAAGCACGTTTACAAGTGCCTGGGGATCTTCGCCTGCAACAACAGCGGCACGTACGGTAGCGGCATCCTTGCCGGATTTAATCTTGGCAACGGCCTGATACGAACCGTCGGCTTTGGTCAGGTAGCCCTCGTAACTTACAGCTACGTCGTAAACGGGGAAGCCGTCCATATTGACGTACTCGTATCCGTCACCGAAGATGCCTTCGCTGCAATATGCAACCATATAGAGCGAGAACACACCGGTGTTGACATTATAAGTACTCATGTTCTTGTACTTCTCGGGATTGTCCGAAGCACCCGGAACAGCCATGCAATACGAATAGATGTCGGCATAGTATACATGACCATACGTCTCGCTCTCGTTGATATAGATAGGAGCGACGAATACTGCCACGTTGCCATCGGCATCGGGAGTGAAGTCGGGGCACTGGATGTCCAGAGTGGCTCCGGTGGGATACAGAGCCGGGCCTTCCGATGAGCCGTCATATACCTTGATGGCTACATTCTTGGTGGGATCGGAAGGATTGTAAGTCTTGCTTACGGCAACTTCCAATTCCATAGCATTCCAATATACTTCGCCATCTTCTACATAGATAGCAGTGCCTTGTTCGAATTTCTCGGTAACAACACCGGCGCCGCGAGTGATGGTGAACTCGCAAGTACCTTGACCGTATGTCGAGGCATCGGCGATGGACAGCTTGATGGTATAGGGCTTGTCTATTTCGAGCTTATTGGGATCGAAAGTGATAGTCAGGGGCGTGCTGCCCTTGCCTTCGTCAAACACTACCGTGCCGGGAATAGTGAACAATTTGCTTTCGTCGACAGCCGTAATATTGGCTTCGGTGATGAGGTCGCTGGTACGGTTGATTTGGATTTCAGCCGAAGTGGCATCTTTTGCGACCAGGATTGCCGTCTCGATGTCCGCGGCGAAGAACGCTCCGGGATCCTGCGCACCGGGGACGTATGTCACGTCCGAGGTTTCGTTGCAGGAGGTCAGCGCAGCGCCAAGGGCCAACACAGCAAGTATGGATGATTTGAATAATTTCATTGTTTGTGCAGTTTAGATCAGTTTAATGATTTATTTGCTTATAACGCGAAGTCGTGACCGCCGGTCCGTACCTCTCTGAGGAGAAAAAAAATGAGGAGAGAGGAGCAATGAGCTTGCTTATCGTCTAGTTGCTGTTAATATTGGTCGGGAACGGGATCGGGCATCGAGTATGTCGCGTTGTTGGTGTTCGGGGTCACATCACCTCCGGTCCACGGGCCGATCTTCTTGTTGGCCGAGGTCTCGTCGTTGGGGATCAGAGTCAGACGGGCGGGATCGCCGTATTTGATCTGATATACGAATGCCGAGGGGAATGTGCAACCTACGCGGTCGATATCCTTGTGCAGACGCATGGTGTCGAAGTATGCAAGACCTTCGCCCCAGAGTTCAACGCGACGCTGGAACCAGCATTCGTCTTGGAATTCTTCGGCTGTAGTGGCCTTGCAAGTATATTTCGGGTCACGATATGTCTGGATGAACGATTCGAGGGTCTGCTTGCCACCTGCGAGGTTGCCGCTCATAGCCTGAGCCTCGGCGAGGGTAAGATACATTTCCTCGACGCGCATCAAAGGTATATCGGAAGCGTTGAGCGCTGTTTGGAGGATACCTTGATAGGGACCGAACTTAACGTTGGTATAAGGCATCAGGTTGAGACCAGCATCCTCTCCGTAGCTGGGAGCACCGATATTGAACTGATCAAGATATGCCTGTTGTGCGGCGTTCAGGTTGGCGCTCTTACGATTTTCGTCAAGCCACCAGCCTTTGCGTACATCGGACGAAGGAATCTTGTCATACAGTTTCTTGGAGCACCATTTCCATACACCGCCCTGGTCTACATAGCCGTGTACGAAGGAACAGGTCATCGAGGGGAAGTTGACAATCGAACCGCCGGCGATACCATCTTGGGTTTCGCTGATGGCGATGGCCCACATCCACGAAGGATCGGACATGCTGGTGAAACCGGGAGCGCTGACTTCCTCGACGCTGTAAGGACGACCGTCAAAAGCGGCGATGGCGCTCTGGGCATCTTGGGCTGCTTCGGCATATTTGTGCATAGACAGGTTGTAACGTGCGCGCAGACCATAGGCGACAGCCTTGGACACGAGACGTTTGCTCTGGGTGTCGATAACATCGGAGGGCTTCACCGGATTGTTGTCCAGCAGCTGGATGGCCTCATCGATATCCTTCATGATTTGCGCATAGGTCTCGGCAACGGTGCTACGAGCGCAACCGTTCAGTGCGACATCGTCAGCGTTCTCGTCCGTCAGGATGGGCACACAGGGCGCATCGGCATAGCCGTCATAGTTGAAGGCATATACCTGAGCCAGCGTCCAGTAGTCAAACGAACGAAGCGCAAGTGCCTGTGCACGGTAGAACTTGAGTTCGTTGTTATTCTCAACTGCATCGGCCGTGATGGTGGTCAGGATGTCGTTGCAGACCTTGATCTGCTCGTACTGGTAGAACCAGAGCATAGCCGAAGGATACGAGCCGTCGTTACCGCCCGCATAAGCTTCGAAGGTTGCAAACCAGTTGTAACCGGAGTTCTTGGAGATGTAGTCCTCGGTCTGGATATCATAGCCGATCATCGTTGCAGAGTATCCGAAATCCAAGTGACCGGTCCAGTGTGTCAGAGGCTTGTAGAAGGCGTTGAACGAACCGGTGACGGATGCCGAGGCAAGTTCCGCCTTGTTCTGCAAGGCTACCCTCTTTTGGTCGGCGGTAACATAGCCGCCTTCGTATTTAGTGTCGAGGTCGGCGCAGGATGCCGTGGCAAGTGCCAATGCGATGCCCGATACTACGACTTTATTGATGTATTTCATATTATTTATTCCTATAAAAAGTTATTGGGAATGCGTGTTGTAGTATAAAGCCTTAGAAGCTTACGCGAAGACCGCCGGAGATGGAACGGATAGGCGAGTAGGTCGCGTTACGCGAGGACAGGAAGCCTTGACGTGGGTCAAGACCTTTGCGCTTGCTCCAAAGTGCCACGTTCTCAGCAGCGCCGTAGATGCGAAGTTCGCCAAGACCGAGCTTACTTGTCCAAGCCTTCGGGAAGGTGTAGCCGAGGGTGATATTGTTCAACGACAAGTAGTTGCTCGAAATCAGGAAGCGGTCACTGGTGGAATTTGCGTATTGCGAAGCAAGACCCGAATTGGCCATACGAGGAACATCGGTTGCAGTGTTTGTCGGGCTCCATGCCTTAGCAATATCCTTATGCCAGGTCTTTCCGAGGTACGAGGTAGCACCGGGATCCATGAACGACTGATAAGAGCTGTCGAAGATCTTACCGCCGGCTTGGTATGCGAATTGGATGCTGAAGTCTACGCCATAAGCTTTGACATCGGCGCCAAAACCACCATAAACCTTAGGCATAATGTTGCCGGTTTCTTTGCGGTTGGTGTTACGTGCTGTGGAGAAGTCGGTAGTATCGTATTCTTCGGTCTGGTAGATGGGCTCGCCGAGGTAACCGGTGCCAATCTGAATGTCATTGCCGTTAGCGTCCTTGACATTACGGCGTGCAGTGTAAAGTGCAACACCATTTTCGTCAACACCTGCATAGTGCACAAGCCACATATTATACAGGGACTTGCCTTCTTCGATGACACGGGTGGTTGAGTATTCCCATTGACCGTTGTTGTTCTTCAAGCTTTCTTCGATTTCGATAACTTTGTTCGACGGCATAGTTGCGTTGGCAAATACATTGACATCGATATTCTTGTTCTTGAATACATTGTAGTTCAACTCGAGTTCGAAGCCGTTGTTACGCATCGAGCCTACGTTCTTGGGGAAGGAAGTGTAACCCAGCGAGGGGTTGACGGGAAGATTCATCAACATATCGGAGGTCTGGCGGCTGTAGTACTCGAAAGTACCGGCAAGTTTGCCTTTCCAGAGGCTGAAGTCAACACCTACGTTGAAGTTGTTGGACTTCTCCCAAGTGATATCGGGGTTGCCTTTGTATGCGAGTTCTGAATCGGAGAACACGCCGTTGCTACCGGTCATAGAGTAGTAGTCCTGATATGCCTGATAGATGGTGCTGCTGTATATGCGGTCGTTACCATTCTGACCGAAAGATGCTTTGATCTTCAACAAGTCGATAATGTGCTTGGTTCCGGCCATGAAGGCTTCGTTATTGAGGTCCCAACCACCGGATACAGACCAGAACGAGCCCCAACGGTGATCTTTAGCGAAAGCGGAGCTACCATCACGACGCCAAGATGCTTGCAGATAGTAGCGGTTAGCGTAGTTGTATTTCAGACGAGCGAGTACCGAACGATGACCCAAAGCGGCGCGAGAGCCTTCACCGAGTTTGTTGTCGATGGTGTTGTTAACCACGTCTGCATCGGGGAGATAGAGGTTTTGACCTTCGGCACCTACATATTCGGTGCGGTAGTCCTGAGATTCGACAGCGGCCATAACGCCTACTGTATGCTTCTCGGCGAATGTACGGGTGTAGTCAACGAGGCCTTGCAGGCTGACAGTGCTGGTACGGCTCATTTGCTGTTCAACGCGACCGCCGAAGGCTGCGAGCTGACCGTACAGCGAGTTGTCAAGGCTGTTGTACTTGGTATTGTCAAGGTAGTAGCCTACGGTACCGCTGATGGTGAGGCCCTTCAGAGGAGTCAGGATGGCGTACCACTTGGCATCAAAGATATCGGATACGAATTCGCGCTTATCGTATGCAAGCGAACCGGCGGGGTTGGCGGTAGACCATGCACCGGACGAACGAGCGGTCAGACGGCCGTAGCCGTAGTCGGTAGGCAGACCGAAGTCATACAGCGGCTTGCCATAGTATTCGTTGTACATCACATTGCCTTCGGCATCACGTACGTAGATGGGGAAGATGGGAGCCAATTCGTTGACAACGGCGAATGCGTTGGACGACGAGTTGTAGGAGCTGGAAGTCTGGCTGGCGGGATAACCGGAGTTGGTATAGATGTAGTTGAGTTGTGTACCCAGTTTCATCCAATCCTTAGCTTGATATTCTACGGACGAGCGAGTGCTCAGACGTTTGAAGTGCGATCCTTCGAGGATACCTTCGTCGCTGAGGTAGCTGCCGGACACATAGTATGTAAAGCGGCCTGTACCACCGCGTACGCTCAGTGAGTAATCTTGACGCAGACCGGTGCGGAATGTTTCATCGGCCCAGTTGTCGGGAGTATAATAGTATCTACCATCGTTGTAACCGGGTGTTGCATTGGGGTTGAACTTGCCGTTGAGACCGATAAGATCTTGGCCTTCGGGTACGCTGTAAGTGCGCTGACCCAAAGCGCCCCAGATGCTGCTGTTGGCATAGCGGTGGGCAGCGAGTGCATCGCCGCCAAGCTTGCTGTCCATGTAGCGGGTGGTGTAGAACGAACGATAGAGGGTTTCGAAGTATTCGCCGGGATCGGTGATGACGTCGTAGTTGCTCAGGGCACGCGAGTTGCCACCCCAGCGAGCGTCAAAGGTGATCTGTGCGGCACCTTCTTTACCTTTTTTTGTGGTAATCATGATGACACCATTGGCGCCACGAGCACCGTAAAGGGCGGTGGAAGCGGCATCCTTGAGTACGGTGATGCTTTCGATATCGCCGGAAGCGATGTCGCTGATCGAGCCGTCATAGGGGAAACCATCGACTACATAAAGCGGAGCTGTGGAACCGTTGATAGAGCCGACGCCGCGAATGAGCACGCTCGAACCTACGCCGGGCTGGCCGTTGGACGACATAGTCTGCACACCGGCCATCTTGCCGGAAAGTGCATTGGTGACATTGGACACAAGAGCATCCTGCAGCTTATCGGCTTTCACTACGGAAGCCGAGCCGGTGTACTCGCTCTTTTTCTCACGTCCGTATGCCACAACAACCATCTCATCGAGCACGGTAGTCGAAGACGGAAGATAGATCGTCATGTGTCCGGAGGTAATGGCTACGGTTTTGGTCGTATAACCTGTGGAGGACACGGTGATGTTCTTGACGTTGGCGGCTACTTGAAGACGGAACTCGCCGTTCAAGTCTGTAACCACGCCAAGTTTACTGCCGGCGGGAGTTACAGAAGCTCCAACGATGGGTTCTTCGCCGCCTTCTTCGAGGACGGTACCGACAACCGTGTGCATCTGGGCAGACGCACACACGCTGAGCGAAAGTACTGTCACAAGTAATAGAAACAGCTTTTTCATACTAAAAACAATTAGACAATAAATAAATTAAACAATTAATATTCATCTTTTTAGATAGAACCATAGGACTTAGATAGTCTTCGTGTTCCTGCTTTTTCAGCTATATATGATTTCACAAAGTTAAACACTTTTGGTTAATAATAAAGGTTTTTCATAAAAAAATTTTCGTTTTTAACATTTGAGAAAACGCTTTTTGGCCGTCACTTTTCAATAGAATATGTCGTTTTGATATTCCCATCGCTTTTTTCTGTTAAATACAACCATTAGCCACTATCAACATACACCAAATAGCGTTAAAAGCCGACATTTTGCCAAAACAAAAAAAAATGTGTTGTAGAGCATAATTTTAGGACATATTTTCTTTGACGGCACGATGGACAAGTTTTCGGGTCTTTTGACGTCGAAATGCTCCGGGCCGCAAATTGAGGATCGGCTTATAACCATATTCCCGAGAGGTGAGACTTACTACTTGGATATAACAGCGCTATATATAATAATGAGAGGCGACCGTTCGGCCGTCTCTCATTATTATATATATTGCTAAAATCAGCAGTAGCGAGCGAAGTCGGCGTTGCGCATATCGCCGGTCTCGTTGAAGGCATTGTGGAATGCGAAAGCTGCCGCCAAGGTGTGCGGGGTCTGACCGCCCTTGCCCAGCTTGAGGTAGTCAAGCAGCAACGGACGATACATGGGGTGTGCACAGTTGTTGATGATTTCGTAAGCGCGTTCCACCGGATCTTTGCGACGCAGGTCGGCTACGCCCTGGTCTGTGACGATGATGTCCACCGAGTGTTCGGTGTGGTCCACGTGCGCCACCATAGGCACGATATTGGAGATAAGTCCGCCTTTGGTGATGGAGGGGCAGGAGAATATTGAGATATAACCGTTGCGGGTAAAGTCACCGCTACCGCCGACACCGTTCATCATCTTAGTGCCCAGAACGTGTGTGGAGTTGACATTGCCGAAGATATCAGCCTCGAGAGCGGTATTCATAGCAATGACACCTATGCGGCGAATGACTTCGGGGTTATTGGATATTTCGGCCGGACGCATAAGGATTTTGTCGTGGAAGAAGCTCATGTCGGCAAAGAGTTTGGCTTCTGTTTCGTCGGACAGCGTCATCGAGCAGGTAGATGCGAAAGTGCACTTGCCTTTCTTCATCAGTTCGAGCACGGCGTCTTGCAGTACCTCGGTGTACATCATGAAGGGGGGAAGTTCCTTGCTCTCGCCCAAGTTGTAGAGCACGGCATTGGCAACATTGCCCACGCCGGACTGCAAGGGGAGGAATTCGGGGGGCAGACCACCCTTACGATATTCGCCGATAAGGAAGTTGACTACGTTCGAGCCGATTTGCTCGGACACGGAATCCGGAGCGGTGAAAGACTTGACGCCGTCGAAGGAGTTGGTACGAACGATGCCGCGCACCTTGGCCGGGTCTATTTTCAGTATGGGCGAACCAATGCGGTCGTTGGCTGCATAGATGGGTATTTCGCGACGATGAGGCGGGTCTTGCAGCAGCACGATGTCGTGCATTCCGTAGAGACTCTTGGGCAACTTCTCGTTAAGCTCAATGAGGATATTCTTTGCCAGTTTGGCATAAGTAGGGACATTGCCCAGGCCGCAGCCGAGCAGGATCTCGCCGGCAGGGGTGATGTCGGCAGCCTCGATGATGCACCAATCAATACCACCATAGAAGCCGTAACGTACTTCCTGAGCCATCTCGGAGAGGTGACGGTCAAAGTAGTGGCAGTCATGTGCATTGATACGTTTGCGCAGATCGGGGACATTCTGATACGGCGCACGCATATTAATAGCGTTGGCGCGGCTCAGCGCTCCGTCGGCGTGGTCCGAAGTGGACGCGCCGGTGAAGATGTTCACTTTGAATGGACGGCCGGCCTCGTGTTCGGCCACAGCACGCGCTGCGAGGGCCTCGGTGATAAATTTGGGCGCTCCGGGGGCGGTGAAGCCTGAAAATCCCAGAGTTTGTCCGTCATGGATCATTTCGGCAGCTTCTTGCGCCGTGATGAAGTTATAACTCATGGTTATCGTGGGTAATAAAGATGTAAATGGTTTATCTCTGCTATTGCGCCGCATATAGGCCCGCGTCAATGGTGGGACTTCGGCGGAAAATTAGTAATTTTGCGCAAAATTAGCCAATAGTGCGCAAGCGCACAAACTTTTTTCTATAAAAATATGCAAGAAACGCCGTTCCGGGCCGCGGAAGAAGCTCCGCACCGGGTATATATAGAGACTTATGGTTGCCAAATGAACGTTGCCGACAGCGAAGTAGTGGCTTCCATCGTGGGTATGGCCGGGTATTCCACCACCGACGATATCGAACAAGCAGACGCCGTACTACTGAACACCTGCTCGATACGCGACAACGCCGAACAAAAGATTTTGCACCGTCTGGAGGCGCTACGCGCGCTGCGTCGTCGCCGCCACGGGCGTCTTATCATCGGCGTCATCGGATGTATGGCCGAGCGCACGGGGCAAGACCTGATAGACAACCACGGAGTGAACATCGTGGCCGGGCCGGATAGTTATATGGACCTGCCGGCGCTACTCGAAGGCGCCGCCGCCGGACACTCGGGTGCCAATGTCACACTGAGCACCACCGAGACTTACCGCGATGTCATGCCGGTACGTCTGGGCGGAGCCTCCGTCAGCGGATACGTATCCATTATGCGCGGATGCAACAATTTTTGCTCGTACTGCATCGTTCCGTATACCCGTGGCCGCGAACGCAGCCGTCCCCTCGACAGCATCCTCGCCGAAGTGGCCGACCTACGTCGCCGTGGCTTCAAAGAAGTGACTCTACTGGGCCAGAATGTAAATTCGTACCGATATACCGCCGAAGACGGCATCGTCACCGGA
>OQVS01002396.1_pt1 | contig 11996 bp, 7 predicted proteins | sample 1691601 | NCBI WGS metagenome assembly OQVS01 (sample SAMN03418268, study PRJEB22391) | human gut metagenome | biome: human-gut; feature: organic feature; material: feces | host: Homo sapiens | place: Tanzania | collected 2013-01 | reverse complement strand
GTCTGGATGAAAATGACATATCGAACTTGTTCACCCGATTCTATCAGGGAAAATACCAGAATCAGGGCGCAGGGATAGGACTCTCGTACGCCAAGCAGCTGATTTATCTGCAAGGAGGACGCATAGGGGCGTACAATAATAATGAAGGTCCGGGGGCTACTTTCTTCTTTACGCTTCCGTACAACCAAAAGGCGGAAAGTATAGCGTCGGTGCCGCAAGCGTATATAAATGAGTCGCTCGACATTACTGACAGCAACGAAACCAATACACATCTGCCAACCATAGAACATAGGTTTGATTCTGTGTTATTGGTAGATAGCGACCCTGATTTCTGTCTGTACATGGCAGAGAACCTGCAAGTACTGTTCGACAATGTATACGAGGCGCACGACGGCAAGGAGGTAATACCGCTACTCACCACGCACGTGCCGCAGCTTATTATAAGCGAGATAAAGTTGCCGCGCATGAACGGACTGGAGCTGTGTAAATATATAAAGGAGAAACCGGAACTGAGTCATCTGCCTATAGTATTGATAACATCGTGCGTAGACGACTATAACGCTGAGCAAGCGTACAATGCCGGAGCGGAGGCGTTTACCACCAAACCGTTCGACATGAACTTACTGTTGACCAAGCTGCAGAATATCATGTTGAATCATAATCTTATAAAGAACCGCTATGCACCAGCAGTACTGCAGATAGTGCCAAACAAGAGTAATGCGCAAGAGAAGAACGAGCAGTTCTTATTAAGTGTAACTCGCATAATAAACGAGCACATAAACGATGTGGATATGGACGCTAATTTCATAGCCGCGGAAATGGGCATGAGCCGAAGCACGCTTTACAACAAGCTAAAGGATACTATGGATATCAGCTTGAACAGTTATATACAGAAGTGCAGAATAGATTGTGCCTGCAAGCTACTTGTGCAGACGTCAATGTCGGTTATAGAGATATCAGAAAGAACGGGCTTTAAGCATCCACGAAACTTCAGTACGTTATTTAAGAATACCGTAGGGGTTACGCCTACGGTATTCAGAAAGAACAATAAATAAACTATATTAGTCTTTATATACGTTGCGGATAGGGTCATCGTATTGCTCTTGCAAGCGCAACATTTCTTTTTTCAGTTCCTTGGTGATTTCTTCGGTACCCGGTTTACCGAAGATGTTATGCATCTCGGCAGGGTCTTCTTGCAGGTCGTACAGTTCCCAGCAATCTATATCGTTATAGAAATGAATGAGTTTATAACGGTCTGTACGTACTCCGTAATGACGGCGCACTGCATGTTCGGCAGGATACTCATAGAAATGATAATAGAGCGATTTACGCCAGTCGGCTGGATGCTCGCCTTTAAGCAACGGCAAGAATGATACTCCGTGCATATCCTTAGGCACTTCTACACCGGCCAAGTCGAGGATGGTCGGTCCGTAGTCTATGTTCTGCACCATCTCGTCAACATCGCCTTTCTTACCTCCCGGCAAACGAACCAACAACGGTGTGCGGAACGATTCTTCGTACATAAAACGCTTATCGAACCATCCGTGCTCGCCCATATAGAAGCCTTGATCTGAAGTATAGACTATCATGGTATTATCAAGCAGATTATTCTCTTCGAGGTATTTCAGTACTCTGCCCACGTTACGGTCTACCGAGTGAATTACACGCAAATAATCGTGCATATACTGCTGATACTTCCATTCTGCCAACGCCTTACCGGTAAGCTTATCTTTCTTGAACTTAGCGATGATAGGATCATAATGCTTATCCCAAGCAGCTTTCTGTGCAGGGTTAAGAGCATTATACATACTGCGTCCTATAGGTTCAAGCTCCTTAGACGAATGAATCTGGTTTTCCTTATCTGCCAACTTCAAGTCGTACACCAAATCCATATCCTTAATGATACTCATCTCCTGCTTAGAAGCCGGAATTCGTCCTTCGTACTTATCATAGAAGTTCTCCGGAAGAGGATAAGTAACATCGCTATACAAGTCGAGGTCGCAAGTATCGGGCATCCAAGTACGGTGCGGAGCCTTGTGATGAATGAACAGACAGAAGGGTTTCTCCTTATCGCGGATGCTATCCATCCATTCTATAGCCAAATCTGTAACGATGTTGGTGGCGTAACCTTCGCGCTTTATCTTCTCGCCATTCTTGATGAAGGTAGGATTATAATAGAGGCCCTGTCCTATCAGAATATCCCAATAATCGAATCCTGTAGGTTCTGAAACCAAATGCCACTTACCTATCATGGCTGTTTGGTAGCCGTTAGCACGAAGCAGCTTAGGGAATGTCTGCTGATTGCCATCGAAAGTAGTAGTATTATCGGTAAAGCCGTTGGCGTGACTGTGCTTACCAGTCAGCATACAGGCACGGCTTGGTCCGCTGAGTGAATTAGCCACGAAACTATTTGTAAAACGAGCGCCTTCATTGGCGATACGGTCGATGTTAGGAGTCTCAATGAATCGCTGATCGTATGCGCTGATGGTTTGATACGAATGGTCATCGCACATTATATATACGATATTCATGGGCTTCTTAGGCGCTTCATCACCTTTCTTCGTCTTACAAGACGACAATGCACCCAAAGCGACGGCTCCCGTCATAGCACACATAAGTGTGGAAGTAACTTTACTGTTCATATTTTAGATGTATTAGGTTAGTCTTAAAAAAACCGCAGCCGACGTACCATCAACGGTATGCCGACTGCCCAATTATCAACTCTCTCTTATATAATTTACCCGGATTACCAACCGGTACCTTTTGTCTACTTTAATAGCGACATACACTTTCAATCTTGTAGTTTTTCTTGTTGAAATGTCTTTCAGTATGCCTCTGGATTTATTTCCGATTGCAATATTAGCATTTAAGATGCGCTTAAAACTCTTTATATGTACAATTGAAGTCTTAAATCGTATATAATTCACCTCTTTGACAGTCTTTTGGTACATATCAGACTTTACCGGACGGTTTATGCACGTCGTTTCTGTTTTTTAGCCATAACACACCCCTATTTACACCGTTACAGATTCCCTTTATCCGGTTTTTTATCTATTTTTGCCCTGCAAAACAAAACCCGAAACTACGATGCGAAAATTAATATCACTCATCATCATTATATTATGTCCGCTACTTGTCGCCTACGGACAGCAAGCACCAAAGTACGAAATACGGGCATCGTGGATAACTACCTTGGGAGGATTGGACTGGCCCACACGGAAAGCTACATCGAAAAGCGGCATAGAAGCGCAGAAGAAAGAGCTGTGCGATATACTTGACCGACTGAAAGCGGCCAATTTCAACACGGTGCTACTGCAGACTCGTGTAAGAGGCGACGTAATCTACCCATCGGCTATAGAGACTTTCACAGAATCACTGGCTGGAAAAGAAGGACGCTCGCCGGGATACGACCCTCTGCAATTCGCCATAGACGAATGTCATAAGCGGGGCATGGAGCTACATGCGTGGATGGTGGCAATACCAATTGGGAACGACCGCCAGATAAAGTTGCTCGAAAAGAACTCGGTAGTAAAAAAACAACCGTCTATCTGCATACACTATAAAGACAGTTGGTATCTTGACCCCGGAAACCCTAAGACGGACAACTATCTGGCTAAATTAGTAAACGAGGTGGTATCACGCTATGATGTGGACGGAATACATTTCGACTATATCCGCTATCCGGAAAGAGCTAAAGATTTCCCCGACCATGCGTCGTACAGAAAGTATGGAAAGAAGCAAAACCTGAGTCAATGGCGCAGAGACAATATGACGCGCATAGTACGCCGCTTATATACAGAGGTAAAACAACTTAAGCCGTGGGTAAAGGTAAGCTGTTCGCCCATCGGGAAATACAATGATACCGGAAGATACTCCTCGTCTGGATGGAACGCTTATAAAGAGGTGTATCAGGATGCGCAACTATGGCTGAAGAACGGAATACACGACGCACTATTCCCGATGATGTATTTCCAAGGAAACAACTTCTACCCATTCGCGCTCGACTGGCAAGAGAATAAATCGGGCAGATGGATTGTACCAGGATTAGGAATTTATTTCCTTCACCCAAAAGAACAAGACTGGAAGCTGGACGAGATAGCCCGGCAGATTAATTTCCTGCGCAACATAAAAGCCGACGGTGAAGCTTACTTCAGGAACCGATTTGTAATGGATAATACCAAGGGACTGCTGGACGAACTGCAAGAACACTTCTACGCTACGCCGGCAGTGGTGCCGCCTATGACGTGGGCAGACAGCATAGCGCCATCAGTGCCCACCGACACCCGACTGGATATCTTAGACAAAGGAGTAAAAATAAGTTGGAAAGCATCGACCGACAATATGCAGAAAGGCGGAGTGTACTACCGTATCTACGCATCGAACACATACCCGGTAGATACCGACAAGGCCGAAAACATAGTGGAAATACGAGCTGACGGAACAGAATACACCTTCTGCCCAGCATCGCCATGGCAAGAAAAAATGTACTGGGCGATAACAGCCGTAGACCGCTGCGGCAACGAAAGCGAAGCCGTGCAACTGGTATCTCCGTTCTGACGGACGATGGAATAACCATTTTTTGACGATAATATAATGTATAAGTGCAAAATAAACTGTAATTTTGCGCATCATTGTTTAAAATATATACATCATGAGTAACCAACGATACATGCAGCGTGGCGTATCGGCTTCGAAAGAAGATGTACATAACGCCATTAAGAACATTGACAAGGGTATTTTTCCGCAAGCGTTCTGTAAAATCATCCCCGATATCTTGGGAGGAGATCCGGAGTATTGCAACATTATGCACGCCGACGGCGCCGGAACTAAATCGTCTTTAGCTTATTTATATTGGAAAGAAACCGGCGACTTGTCTGTTTGGAAAGGTATCGCACAAGATGCTTTGATCATGAACATCGACGACCTGCTGTGTGTGGGTGCGGTAGATAATATACTTGTATCGTCTACTATAGGACGAAACAAGCTGTTGGTTCCGGGAGAAGTTATCTCGGCCATCATTAACGGTACTGATGAGTTGCTGGCAGAACTGCGCGAAATGGGCGTGGGAGTTTATGCAACCGGAGGCGAAACTGCCGACGTGGGCGACTTGGTACGTACTATCATTGTAGACAGCACAGTGACTTGCCGTATGAAACGTGCTGACGTAATTAACAACGCCAACATCCGTCCGGGTGACGTGATTGTAGGTTTGGCTTCTTACGGACAGGCTACTTACGAAAAGGAATACAACGGCGGTATGGGTAGCAACGGCTTGACCAGCGCTCGTCATGATGTATTCAGCAAATATCTGGCAGAGAAATATCCGGAAAGCTTTGACCACGCAGTTCCTTCTGATTTGGTTTACAGCGGTGGATTGAAGTTGACCGACGAAGTAGAAGGCAGCCCTATAGACGCAGGTAAGTTGGTATTGTCGCCGACTCGTACTTACGCTCCGGTAGTCAAGAAGCTGCTCGATGCACTTCGCCCGCAGATTCACGGTATGGTACACTGCTCTGGCGGTGCTCAGACTAAGGTATTGCACTTTGTAGGCGATAACTGCCGTGTTATCAAAGACAACCTCTTCCCTGTTCCTCCTTTGTTCCGCACTATCAAAGAACAGAGCGGCACCGACTGGGACGAAATGTACAAGGTATTCAATATGGGTCACCGCCTGGAAGTTTACTTATCACCGGAACATGCCGAAGAAGTTATCGCTATCTCTAAATCGTTCAACATCGACGCTCAGATTGTAGGACGCATTGAAGAAAGCGACCATAAAGAGCTTATCATCCGCAGCGAATTCGGAGAATTCACTTATTGATAACCATCGACTTAATTAATGGCAGACAATAATACATTATTAGAGAAACTTGAAGGACTGGTAGCACGTTTTGAAGAAGTGTCTACGCTCATAACCGACCCGAATGTAATAGCCGACCAAAAACGCTACGTTAAGCTGACCAAGGAATATAAAGACCTTGGCGACATAATGAACGCACGGAAGCAGTACATACAGTGCATCGATGGACTGGAAGAAGCCAAGATGATGATGAACGAACCGGACCCGGAGATGAAGGAGTTGGCACGCAAAGAAGCCGCTGCCTACGAAGCAAGAATTCCCGAACTTGAAGAGAAAATAAAACTGCTGCTTGTACCTGCCGACCCTCAAGACGACCGAAACGCAATCTTGGAAATACGTGGCGGAACCGGAGGCGACGAGGCTGCCATCTTTGCAGGCGACCTATTCCGCATGTATAGCAAATACTGCGAAACAAAGGGATGGAAGCTTGAGGTATCGAGCGCAAACGAAGGTGCATCAGGTGGATTCAAGGAAATAATCTGCTCTATATCTGGCGATAAGGTATACGGTACGCTGAAATATGAATCGGGAGTGCATCGCGTACAGCGAGTGCCGGCTACCGAGGCTCAGGGGCGTGTGCATACATCGGCATCATCGGTAGCGGTACTGCCCGAAGCGGAACCTTTCGACGTAGAAATTAACGAAGGCGAAATCAAATGGGATACATTCCGAAGCGGTGGAGCTGGAGGACAGAACGTTAACAAGGTAGAATCGGGTGTACGACTCCGCTATAACTGGAAGAACCCTAACACAGGCGTAGTGGAGGAAATATTGATAGAGTGTACAGAAACGCGAGACCAACCGAAGAATAAGGAAAGAGCTTTATCGCGCCTACGTACCTTCATCTACGACAAAGAGCACCAGAAGTATATTGACGACATTGCTTCGAAACGTAAAACAATGGTTAGTACCGGCGACCGTTCGGCAAAGATCAGAACATATAATTATCCGCAGGGCCGTATAACCGACCACCGCATTAATTATACCATATACAACTTGGCGGCATTTATGGATGGTGATATACAAGACTGCATAGACCATCTTATAGTAGCCGAAAACGCAGAGAAACTAAAAGAAAGCGAATTATGATAACTCCTTGGTTGGATAAAATATTTCATACCGCATCGGAGGCGTTTCAGAATTGCCTGAAACGCTTTCCGGTGACGGTATGTTTTATTTTTGCACTTACCGCTTTTCTGTTTTACTCGGTATCGGAATGGCATATGAGTCAGCCGCAAGCGGCTCTGCTTTACTACTTATCGGTGGGAACACTGCTATCGCTGACACTGCACTTATGGTGCGAAGAGATAAAACGGAAGGCACTAAGATGGACGGCTCAGATAACGGGACACGCCTTGCTGATAGCCGACGCACTGTTCCTGGCATACGGAGCGCTGGATAATTCTATTACAGAAATCACTATTGCCCACGCCGCAGGAGTGCTGACTGTAGGAATATCGGTGTTCTTCCTGTCATTCCTTAAAGAAAAAAATGATGTAGCAAGCTGGAACTTTGCCTTGCATAGCTTCAACCTATTGGCGGCATCGCTGTTTTTAGGTTTGGTAATGTATGGCAGCATCAGTCTGCTGGTGTCTTCACTGCCTGTATTGTTCGGCATACACATCTCATTTGATTGTTATCTATACTTGGGAATTATATGCTGCATCTGGCTATCGCTTATGCTATTTATAGGCCGACTGCCGCAAGGTGCCCAAAAGCATGATACTGAAGTGCAAGCCAACAAATTTCTTAACGGAATCATCGCTTATCTATTCCTGCCGCTTACAGCAGGCTATCTGATTGTACTGTATGTATACTCTATACGCATCATAGCGAATTGGCAACTGCCCAACGGATGGGTATCGTGGCTCACCATAGCTATTATGGCTATCTGCATCGTAATAGAGTTCTGCCTCTACCCTACACGCATGGTAGAGAAGAAAAAGAAAGTCAAGCTATTGGCACGCTGGTTGCCCGTACTGATTCTGCCGCTATTACTGCTGATGACCATCGGCATTATACGACGCATTTCAGATTACGGTGTCAGCATAAACCGCCTATACCTTATTATACTTAACGGATGGTTCTATGTGGTATGCATCGGATTGTTCATCAACAAAGCACGCCGCATCCACTGGATTCCAATATCGTTCGCATTGCTATTCTTGCTAACCTCGGCACTGCCGGTTAACGTAGCCAACTACACCAAGAAGAGTATTCACAATGCTGTATTGAAAGAGATAAAAGCCAACTGCAATAAAAAGCTGCCAATGAATCAAGATGATTACATCGACTTTTTGGCAAGCCTTCCTAAAGAGCAGGCTATACAGATAAACTCTCGCCTTATCTACCTGAGCAGTCGGTTCAATGAGAACTGCTACTCGGACATACTGAAAGACGGAAACGATGTGTACAATTCATATTACTACAGTCAGCTTGATACAGACACTGTAGAAGAAATAGAAGTCGACACTACAAATATCGACAACGGATTCGTAAAAAACAGAACATATCAATGGAATATAGACGATAACGGCAAAATAGACATTTCCGAAGGATACACGGCATTCTATAACGTGAACGAAACAGCTACGATAACCGAAGAGGAACTGAAAAACAACTCTATCGACATCTGTTTAGAGATAGAAGATTCCGATATTGACGACACAATACACTTCGATACAGAAATGCTGAAGAAGCTGGATCTCATTACCAGAAAGAAAAGCGCAGTAGAACTTCCATGCCAATCGGGAGAAAATAAGTTCATGCTAAACGGCTTCTTCTTATCGCAAACGGGAAATGATGAAAGTCTGTGGATATTGAACTATTCTGGCTACTTATTCAAGAAATAAAAACTAATAAAAACATACCAATATGAACAAACAAGAATTATTCGAAAACATAAAGAGAAAGAAATCATTTCTCTGCGTAGGTCTTGACACTGACATCAAGAAGATTCCGGAACATCTGTTGAAAGAAGAAGATCCTATATTTGCGTTCAACAAAGCTATCATCGACGCTACAGCTCCGTTCTGTATCGCTTATAAACCAAACTTGGCTTTCTATGAAAGCATGGGAGTAAAGGGATGGATCGCATTCGAGAAGACAGTAGAGTACATCAAGACCAACTATCCTGACCAGTTCATCATCGCCGACGCAAAACGCGGCGACATCGGCAACACCTCCGCCATGTATGCCCGCAGCTTCTTCGAGCATCTTGATGTTGACGCCATCACCGTAGCTCCATATATGGGCGAAGACAGCATTTCCCCATTCTACGGCTACGAAGGAAAATGGGTAATCGTTTTGGGTCTCACATCAAACAAAGGCTCGCACGACTTCCAACTCACCGAGGATGCCGACGGCACTCCTCTGTACCAGAACGTGATGAGCAAAGTGTCTTCATGGGGAACAAGCGACAACACGATGTTTGTTGTCGGCGCCACACAAGGCAAAATGTTTGAAGAGGTGCGCCGTGTAGTCCCCGACAAGTTTCTGCTTGTGCCTGGTGTCGGAGCCCAGGGCGGAAGCCTTGAGGAAGTTGCACGCTACGGCATGACCGACGACTGCGGTCTGCTCGTAAACTCCTCACGCGGCATCATCTACGCCTCGACCGGAGAAGATTTCGCCACCGTTGCCGGACAGAAAGCAAAAGAACTGCAAGTGCAAATGGAACAGCTGCTTGCAGGCAAAGGCATTATTTAACCCCGACAACAAACTTTAATACGGAAATAATTCTGTATTCAAAAATCTTTAACTAACTTTGCACAGTTACAAAGCGAAAATATTAACTTATTAATTTTCAATAAAGTAGACTCCGAAAGGGGTCTACTTTTGCGTCTGGGATAATACAATAGAGCAGGCAGATGAGGGCATGCTGTGCCGCCGTCCGGCGGAGAAATGGGGTTTTTTATGGAATATGCGGTTAGACGAAGAGGTGGACATAGGGGAGGAAGGCAGGTGGCAGCAGTGCTGGCCGTGGCAGTGCTGGCAGCGCTTATTGTGGGCGTTATCATTGTACTCAGGTCGTGCAATGCTGAAAACGATAAGTATATAAGCAGGGCGCTCGCGTCGCGGATGTTGGTGCTCCTTGACAGGGATATAGAGGCAGGGACAGGACAGAATGTGACGGAGTGGTATGTAAAATATATGGATGAACTTAATGGTTCGGGCAGCATAGTGTGGGACAGTGATGGGTATGCACAGCCTGAATATGCCTGCTCGGCGCTGACCTACGGGCAGCTTCGCGATTTCCTTGTAAACAGCGGCAGGGATGTGCAGGATATAGTTGAGCACACCGATGTCGATGTAAAGAGGGCGAGGGCGGACAAGAAGGTAAAGAAGGCTGCTTTTGACAAGATATATGACTATATGGTGCTTTTAAACGGCAACGCGGGCGGAGTGATAAGACGCGAGCTCACGATAATCGGAACCCCTGCCAACATGTCGGCTAAGCAGATAAGGCAGTTCGGAGCATGGAACTGTGTCGCCGAGGAGGGAACCTTTAACTTTGAAGGCTTGTCGATGGACGCATACTCGGACATGCGAATATGCGTGTATGCGAGAGGCAGCAATATAGTGTCGGTGCTCGCCGTTGTGGACGAGGCGGTTACATACAACAATGTATGGCTGTGCAGCGCCAAGGACAGCAGCATGGAGGCATACATATCGGGAGTATACAGACAGTTTGAGATATCAGGGCTTGAAAAGAGCTTCGAAAACACCATAGCGGACATAGGTCTTGAGTCCGGAAAGGTCAGACAGCTCACGATAAAGAATGACACGATAAGCGGAAAAGTGCTCAGAATCAGCAACACGGCGGTCGAGCTTGAAGGCTACGGCAGCGTTGAAATCGCGGAGAGCTTCCGTGTCTACAAGAATTACGGTGTGCTCGAGGAGAAGGGAATAAATGATATTCTCGTCGGTTATGAGCTCGCAGACTTCGTCGTGGCTGACGGCAAGGTGTGCGCCGCGGTTCTCAAAAAGGAGCTTCGCGCGGAAAATATAAGAGTGCTTATAATGAATACGGGTTTTGGCTCAATTATACACGACAGGGTCACGCTCTCGTCTGAGTCGGGATTTACGATACAAAAGGGAGATGAGACGATAAAGGTTGAGGGTGGAGAACTGATAGATATATATCCGGACAGTAAATATATGTCGGAGGGAAGAATAACTATAACACCTCAGGGACTTAACGGCACGGTCACGATTTTGAGCGTTGAACGCTCCTACGGAAATCCATATTATTCCGGCACGCTCGAGATAGCCTCGCAGGACAACGGAGTTGTCATAATCAATGAGCTTCCGCTCGAGGAGTATCTCTATCATGTGGTGCCGAGCGAGATGCCGGTGGGCTTCGGCGTGGAGGCACTGAAGGTTCAGGCTGTATGCGCGAGAAGCTATGCGTACAGGCATATAATGAATAATTCTTACAGGGCTTACGGAGCCCATGTTGACGACAGTGTGGGCTATCAGGTGTACAACAACATCAAGGAACAGCCGGACTCCACACAGGCTGTAAAGGAGACCTATGGTCAGGTTATGAGAAGTGGCGGTGATGTTGTGGCAGCGTACTACTATTCCACCTCGTGCGGCTATATGTCCGACTTGTCACTCTGGGGAGGAGAGAAGGGCGGAATATATCGGGAAAAGACGGTCAATGCTGCTGGTGAGGAGAAGAATCTGTCGGATGATGAGACATTCAGAAGTTTTATCTGCAGCACGAATGAGAACGACTATGACTATGAGTTTCCGTTCTACAGATGGAGCGTTGAGCTTGACCGGACTTATCTGGAGAGCAGAATTAATGAATACCTCGGGCTTCGGCATGCGTCCGATCCGTCGAATATCCTTATGAAAAATCAGGACGGGGAGTATGTGCCCGTTGACACGCCGTACATAGGTGGGCTGTTGTCGTTTGAGACGGCTGAGAGAACCACGTCAGGCGCGGTACGCAGAATAATCATACACGGCACGCAGGGCGATGCCATGGTCAGCGGGGAACTCAATATAAGATATATTCTAGGACCGGGGGAGAATAAGATATTGACGCACATGCAGACAGAGACTACCTTCGATTTTCTTCCGAGTGCGTACATATACATAGAGGAGCTGTACGAGGAAGGAACTGTTA
>OQVS01002392.1_pt1 | contig 12000 bp, 8 predicted proteins | sample 1691601 | NCBI WGS metagenome assembly OQVS01 (sample SAMN03418268, study PRJEB22391) | human gut metagenome | biome: human-gut; feature: organic feature; material: feces | host: Homo sapiens | place: Tanzania | collected 2013-01 | reverse complement strand
TAAAACAATCACTTTCTTTGTATCTTGCTCATAATGAACGGGTTCTGAAATGCTTAATTTTTTGTCTGGTTTCCTCGCTGCATGAAAGTAAAAGTAGTTTTAGCAGCTCTTTTATGAGAACTGCTCTTATTCTTTCCGCTGAGTAGCCTCTTTCTTTTTATCTTCTCTCAAAATCCTTTTCTATTCAGCAGACATATCGGCAACCATTTTTCGGTAAGTTGAGTATAGATGTGATCTGCTTACGTATCCACGAAGTGTACCGTCAGTCTCCAATACTGGCAGCATACCTGCATCTGTAGAGTCAAAGCGTTTCATCACTTCTTCCATCGGATCGTTTACACTGAGTACACAAGGTGGCTGCGACATAAGCTGTCGAACCTTGAAGTGGTGGTATAGCTCCGTTCTGAATATTATGTGTCTCAGTTTAGACATGTCTATTTCTCCGAGAAATTTCCCACCCTGGTCTATAACAGGCAGTATGGTGTTGTGGCTGCGGCTGATGGCATGAACCAATGTACCAAGCTCCATATCCTCAGGAACGTGGGTATAGCTCTTGTCTATCACGCTGTCAATGCTCATCAATGTCAGTATGGAGCGGTCTGTATGGTGGGTGAGGAGCTTTCCTTCTCTTGCCAGACGCATACCATATATACTGTGCGGTTCGAAGATTATAATCGTAAGGTATGCACATATACTTACAATCATCAGTGGCAACAGCAGCTGATAGCCGCCGGTGATTTCTGCAATGAGAAACATACCAGTTAGCGGTGCATGCATCACACCTGCCATCACTGCTGCCATACCCAGTAGCACGAAGTGCTTTTCCGGCACGTACACACCGATGTTATACATGTTCCAGAGTCTTGCAAAGAGGAATCCTCCGTATGCACCGATAAACAGAGAAGGTGCGAATGTACCACCGCATCCTCCTCCGCCGTTCGTTGCTGATGTGGCAAACACCTTTGTCAGTACTACGAGTGCCACATAGAGTACAAGCAGGTTGCTGTGTCCGTAGAAGAGAGAGTTGTTCAGAATCTGGTCCCAGTCAGCCTCCGTCGTTCCGTTCAGCAGTATGTTGATGCTGTGGTAGCCTTCACCGTAGAGTACGGGAAAGAGAGCGATCAGTGTGCTAAGCATCAGTCCACCCAATATTAATTTCGCATAGGGACGTTCCTTCAGCTTGCTGAATACACCCTCGCATGCTGTCATGGCTCTCATGAAATATAAGCTGATGAAACCGCCTGTTACTCCAAGCAGTATGTAGGCCGGCACGCGCGATAACGTCCATGTGCCGTAAACATGAAAGTCAAACAGTGCTCCTCCGGATGAGAAAATATACGTAAAGCAGGCAGCTGTAACGCTTGCTATGAGTATTGGCAGCAGCGAAGCCATCGTAAGGTCGATCATCAGCACCTCCAATGTAAACACCAGTCCGGCAATAGGGGCCTTGAAGATTCCTGCAATTGCCGCTGCTGCACCGCATCCTACGAGCAGCATCAGTGTTTTGTTGTCCATCTTGAACAGCTTACCTAAATTACTGCCTATGGCAGAACCCGTGAGCACGATAGGTGCCTCTGCTCCTACACTACCTCCGCATCCGATGGTTATGGCGGAGGCAATGACAGAACTCCAGCAGTTATGTGCTTTCAGTTGGCTTCTCTTGCTGCTGATGGCATAAAGGATTCGTGTAATACCATGACTGATATTGTCTCTCACTACGTATCTCACGAATAGTGAAGTTATGAAGATTCCCACTACCGGGTATATGAGATACAGCCAGTTGAATCTGTCCACCGAGAAACCCATTGCCAACAGGTTTTGTATTTGCTTTATCAGCAGGTGCAGCAGACTTGCCGCCACAGCCGCCAAAAAGCCTACGGCAAAACTGAGTATCAGCGTGAATTGTCTGTTGGTGATGTGGCTTTCCCGCCAGGCGATCAGTCTGTTGAGCCGCGTTTCTTTTTTCTCTTGCATCTTACGTGTATGTTCAAAATAGGGGAGATATCCCTTACTCTTATTTCTGTATTTCTTTATTCTTCAGCTTATCTAATGATTTTCACCTCTCCGTTTTCGGATAGTTTGATAATGCTTGATGGTGTGTGTGGCTTGTGTTCCTGTCTTCTTGACCAGCAAACATAGTCCACAGCGTTTATCAGTTCCTCCGAGATGTCGCAGTAATTCTGTGCTGCCGGTTCACCACTTATATTGGCGCTCGTAGACACGATTGGCTTCTGAAACCTGTAGCATAGTTCCTTTGAGAATGATTCTCTCGTTATTCTCATAGCTATACTTCCGTCCTCAGCAATAAGGTTCGGGGCAAGGTTCACAGCGTTGTCCAGAATCACGGTTGTCGGCTTTTCCGCCAGTTCCAGCAAGTCCCATGCTACTTCCGGTACGTTTCTTGCATATCGTTGTATTCTTGCGTCCGAGTCTACCAGGCAGATTAGTGCTTTTGAGTCGTCTCTATGCTTTATGGCATAGACTTTAGCTACGGCATCTGCGTTTGTAGCATCGCAACCTATTCCCCATACTGTGTCAGTGGGGTAGAGGATAACGCCACCTTTCTTCATTACCTCAACGGCTTTCTTGATATCGTCTTCTGTTTTCATCTCTTTAATCTTTTTACCTTCTATAGGATTGATTTTCTTTTTATCTCTTTATTTTAGAATAAATTCTTTTATTGCAGAAATATATGCTACCGAACTGCAAATGTAGTTAAAATGTATGTTTTAAGAAAATTAATTTCTTAAAAACTATTTATTTCCATAAAAATAATAATACCAATAGGTGTTTCCGTAGGCATCTTCTACCTGAGCCTTGCGCTTTGTTGCATTCGGATTACTCTTTATAATGGTCTGCATGTCAAGGTAGTCAGCCTCCATTACATCGTTGTGATATGTTACGATTGGATTTGAACGTAAGTGGTTGTAGAGCACAAGAGCTTCTCTGTAGTGCTTAGGTAGCTTCTTGTGTCCCAGACTGTCGTCTTTAGCTATTTCTTTTGCAAACTTGTCTATTTGCCTGTCAAGTAGGTAGCCGCAGAGGAGATAGTCCTCAAGAGGTTCCTTTGCATAGCCGTGTTTCCTCATCCATAGCAGATAGTCCATTGGTTTTTTTCTCTGTTTCAGCGGTCTTGCCACGTGTATGTATATGTCAGCTTCGTTGCAGAGCATACATCTCACCGAAGTGCCGTTTGGCAGTAATGCTTCCGATTTTCCGCATACGGGATATTCGAAGAGCTTTTCGCCGAGCATATCTTTCTTTGACAAGGCGTATGCTCTTAGCATTGTTGTGGTGGAGTCAGCGTCTTTCCTTTCAGTTTTCTCTTCGAGAGCCTTGTCGTAGTATCCTTCTGCGATGAGGTCTTCTATCTTCATCCTTTTGTGGAATCTGCGGTCGGTATTGGCGGTCACGCCTATGAAAATCATTATGAAGAATATAATAATAAGGTTCTCCCCAATGATACGGAAGGGTGACTTCCTGTCGTGTTCTGTATTGTTTGCCAACATACATGCCGTGGCATACGAACCTATGCCCCACGCTATTAGCGTGAGAGGAGCGAGCCACAGCCATTTTAGGGAATGACAACCGTGGTCAATGTCAGGACTGATGTCTGTAAGTATGGCAATCAGTAGTGCTGAAGGGAAATAGTTTAATGCCGGAAACTTCACACTTCTTCTCGTGGCTATGTCGATACCGTACTGCAGAAGCCATGCCAATAGCGTGATTATCAATGCACCTATGAGTCTGTTGTATTTCGTAAGTCCATCCGACAGGATATGCTGTTCCATAGCCAGGAGGTCGTCCTGGTAGAAATATAGATATATAAAACTGAAAACACAAAAGACAATGCCACATACGATGGTTGCCATTGTTGTGTCATTGCCCCTTGTTATAAATTTGTTCTTTGCCATTTTTAATTTTTCTTCAATACTACAGCTGAACGAGCTGGAATGTATAGTTTAAGCCATTCCTTATGCTGGTCTACGTAGAGCTGGTCATAATTGGTAAGATGTGTCATCGTGTCATCAGTGAATCCGAAGCCACCGAACTTCTTGGCATCGGTGTTCAGTACCACATCGTATGAGCCTGTCGGCACAAGGAATCCGTAGTCGGTAAACGAGCGTGTAGGGTTAAAGTTGAACACAAACAGCAAGTCACCCCTCATGTATGCCAGAATCTGGTCGTCGTCATTGTGCCATATCTCCTGTAGCTTGGTGTTCTGGAAGTTTCTTTCCGACTTCATCACGTTAAGCATCTCCTTGTCGAAGTCACCAAGATAGTGGTAGTCGAGTTCCTTGTTGTCCACCAGATTCCATTGTCTGCGTGCATATTTGTGGCTCCATCCGTTGCCTTCTCTCGGGAAGTCTATCCATTCAGGGTGTCCGAACTCGTTGCCCATGAAGTTGAGGTATCCTCCGTTGATAGTCGTTGCCGTCACCAGTCGGATCATTTTATGCAGTGCAAGGCCTCTTCTTGCCACATCGTTTTCGTCGCCCTTCTTGAAGTGCCAGTACATATCGGCGTCGATGAGTCTGAAGATTATGGTCTTGTCTCCCACCAGAGCCTGGTCGTGGCTTTCGCAGTAGCTGATGGTCTTTTCGTCAGGTCTGCGGTTTTTCACCTCCCAGAATATGCTGCTTGGCTTCCAGTCCTCGTCTTTCTTTTCCTTGATGGTCTTTATCCAGTAGTCAGGTATGTTCATTGCCATGCGATAGTCGAAGCCCATACCTCCGTCTTTATATTTTGCGGCAAGCCCCGGCATTCCGCTCACTTCCTCAGCAATCGTTATTGCTTTCGGGTTCACCTCGTGAATGAGTTCGTTTGCGAGTGTGAGATAGCAGATGGCGTTGTCGTCCTCATGTCCGTTGTAGTAGTCGCCATAGTTGCAGAATGCCTCTCCGAGGCCGTGGCTATAGTAGAGCATGGATGTCACTCCGTCGAAGCGGAATCCGTCGAAGTGGAATTCGTTGAGCCAGTATTTGCAGTTGCTCAGCAGGAAGTGTATCACTTCATCCTTGCCGTAGTCGAAGCACAGACTGTCCCATGCCGGGTGCTCTCTGCGGTCGCCGGGATAGAAATACTGGCAGGGATCTCCGGCGAGGTTGCCGAGACCTTCCACTTCGTTCTTCACAGCATGGCTGTGTACGATGTCCATTATCACGGCAATTCCCATTTCGTGTGCCGTATCGATGAGTGACTTCAGTTCTTCTGGTGTGCCGAATCGGCTTGACGGCGCGAAGAAACTGCTCACGTGGTATCCGAAGGAACCGTAGTAAGGGTGCTCCTGTATAGCCATCACCTGTATGCAGTTATATCCGTCATTCTTTATTCTTGGCAGTATGTTGTCGCGGAATTCCGTGTAGGTGCCCACTTTTTCTGCATCCTGTGCCATGCCGACGTGACATTCATATATAAGCAGTGGTGACTTGTTTGGTATGAATTTCCGTTTCTTCCATACGTAAGGTTCCGGGTTCCATACCTGTGCGGAGAAGATCTTTGTCTCTTCATCCTGTACCACTCTTTGTGCCCATGCAGGTATTCTCTCACCGTGTCCGCCTTCCCAATAGACGTGCATCTTGAAGAGGTCTCCGTGCTTTATGGCTTTTTCTGACAGTTTCAGTTCCCAGTTTCCTGTGCCTTTCACTCTCTTAGCGCGGAATCTTTCGTCCTCCTTCCATTCGTTGAAGTCTCCCACGAGATATATGTCAGTGGCGTTCGGTGCCCATTCTCTGAACACCCATCCTTTTTTCATCTTGTGTAGGCCATAGTAGTCGTATCCGCTTGCGAACGCTTCCAAAGTGCGTTTTCCGTTGTTTGTCAGCTGGTTTTTCTTCCATTCTGCGTGGTCGTGTCTGCCGCGTATGGCGTCTTCGAACGGTTCGAGGTATGCGTCTTTCTGTACGAGGCCAATATGTTTTGGGGCAGTTTTCTTTGCCGTTACGGTTTTTCGCCGGGACGTTGTCTTTGTCGTATTGTTTGCCATAAATGCCGATAGTTTTCGTTTAATAGAATATTTTTCTCCTTTCATTATTCTTGCTTTCCTTTATCGGGGTAGCCAAGAGAGTATTTTATGCCAGCACTTTGAAGATGGCTTTCTTTATCTGTGCCTTGTCAGAGATGCAAGGTGCATGACCGTCCTGCGGGAAGAAAATGGCAAATTCGCCAGGCTTGCATGTTACGTATGTATCAGCAAGGATAGCATATTTCGTGATGTCCTTCTCTTCGTTGTATTCCTCTGCCGGCAGGTCTTTGAGAGGTGTGTATCCGTATGTCTCCTCTGTGTCGAGTGGAATCTGTATGTCGATCATTCTCTTGTGTGTCTCCAGTTTAGCTTCCTCTTTTGTCTTGCCCTTTGCTGTCTGTATGTTCACGAAGAGGTCTTTCTCCTTGATGAAGTGTTTTCCTTCTTCGAGAGCGTTGAGATCGTTGTCTTTCAGAAAGTTACAAACGTCTTTAAACAGTGGGTTGAGTGTAGCGTACTTCTCCAGGTTTTCAAGTGTGTCAATTACCATAATGTTTTTAGTTTAAATTATTTTTGTATGTTTTAGTTCCTTCTTCCTCTGGTATACATTCCCTGTGCGGTAATGTTTCCGTTGCGGTCCTTTTCGATGAACTTGCCGTCGCGTTCGTCGTCTTTGTATGAGCCTTCGAATCGCTTTCCGTCTTTGTCCACTTCAATGGCTTTTCCGTTTCGTTTTCCGTTTCGGTATATGCCCTTGAATTTTCCTCCGTCGGCATAGTGTATTATCATCTGTCCGTCCTGTCTGCCGTCTTTGAATTCTCCTTCAAACACGTCGCCGTTCTTTTTTGTCAGCTTGCCGTGTCCGTGCTGTCGGTCGTTGCTCCATGCTCCGACGTATATGTCGCCGTTTTTCCACACGAAGGTTCCCATGCCATCCATGTTTCCCTCGTTGAAGTGTCCGGTATATTTGTCGCCGTTGGCAAAGCGGAAGATGCCTTCTCCGGTGCGTTTTCCGCGGATGTATCCTCCTTCGTAGGTATCGCCGTTTTTGAATTTGTATATTCCTTTTCCGTTCTGCACGTCTTCGAGCCATTCTCCGATGTATACGTCACCGTCGGAATATTTGTTTGTTCCTTTTCCCGAGCGCATGTTGTTCACCCACATTCCGTCGTAGGTAGTACCATCTCCCCAGTCGAAGAATCCTTTTCCGTTTTTCTGGTCGTCCTTCCATTCGCCGTCATAGTATGCTCCGCTGGCATAGGTGTATTTGCCTTTGCCGTTTCTTTTGTCGTGAAACCAGTTTCCGTCATACTTGTCGCCGTTGTAGTAGTACATTATTCCGTGTCCCTCTTGGTAGTCGCGGAACCATAGTCCGTCGTATTTGTTGTTGTTCATGAAGTGGTACACTCCTTTGCCGTGCTGCTGGTCCTGGAACCATTCGCCTTCATATTTCTCTCCGTCGGAGAAGGTGTATACGCCATATCCCTGTCTTCTTCCTTTCACATACTCTCCTTCGTATGTGTCTCCGTTTTTATACAGGGCGTTGCCTTTTCCGTTAGGCTTCCCCGCCACCATTTCTCCTTTATACTGTCCTCCGTCTTTCGTCATGCAAGAGCCGAGCGAAATTTTCTGTGCGAATCCCATAGTGGGCAGCAGAGACAGTAGCAATATATATATCTTATTCTTCACAACGATTCGATTTTGTTTTATTTCCCCAAAGGTAGTAAGGATTTTTGAGCTTTGCAAGTATTTTAGTTTTTTTTCGTATTTCGGCAGTTTATGGCTGTGTTCTTATGATGTGTGTCAAAGAGTGGTTTTAGAAATTAAGTAACTTTCTCATAGAAATTAGGTAACTTTCCTATAGAAAGTCGGTAACTTTCTTGGAGAAAGTCGGTAACTTTCGTCTTCTTACTTAAAAAAAGCATAGCGATCAGATGGTGCTGATGCTATGCTTTATTATCGATTTAGTATGTCGTTGTCATTTATAGACCTCTTGCCTTTAGCAGTCCTGATGCGTCAGGACTCTTCATTCCTGTGAAGTCTGTGAACATCTGCATCTGGTCCATAGTGTTTCCTCGGCTCAGAATCTTGTCGCGGAATGCCTGTCCGATGGCAGGGTCAAGAGCGCCGTGTTTTTCGAAATACTCCGCCACGTTTACTGCGAGCACCTCAGTCCAGAGGTAGCTGTAGTAGCCGGCAGCGTAGCCACCGCCCCATACGTGGTTGAAATATGTGGTGGAGTAGCGTGGAGGAATCTGCATGTTGAGCAGTCCGATGTTATGCAGCTGTTCCTTTTCGAATGCGCCAGCCATGTATGGTGATGGTATTTCGTCCACACCAATCTTATGCCATGCAAGGTCGAGACATGTTGAAGCGAGGTTCTCGCCGAGAGCATAGGCTGTTTGGAAGTTGATGCTCTCCAGCATACGCTTCTTCAGTTCGGCAGGCATAGGTTCGCCGGTCTCGGTATGGCGGGCGAAGTGGTCGAAGATTTCCGGTATGCTGGCAAAGGATTCGTTGAATTGCGATGGCATTTCCACGAAGTCGCGAGCCACTGCTGTTCCAGAGAGTGTGTTGTATTGACAGTCGGAGAGGATGCCGTGTAGGGCGTGTCCGAACTCGTGGAACATGGTGCATACCTCGTCCCATGTGATGAGCGACGGCTGACCTTCCGGTGCTTTGGCGTTGTTGCACACATTATATATAATAGGTAGCTGATGGCGCTGTCGGCTCTGTTTTGCAAAGGCGCTCATCCATGCTCCGCCACGCTTGGTAGGACGGCGGAAGAAGTCGCTGTAGAAGAGTGCTATTGGTTTTCCGTTCTTGTCGATAACCTCAAAAACCTTCATGTCGGGATGGTAGGTAGGAATGTCTTTGCGCTCCTTGAATGTGAGCCCGTAAACTCGGTTTGCAGCATAGAACACTCCGTTTTTCTGCACGCTGTCTACGTTGAAGTATGGCTTTATCTCATCGTCGGAGATGTTGAGTATTTCCTTCTTCATCTTGGCGGAATAGTAGAAGCGGTCGTAAGGCTGCAGTTTGAAGTCGTTGCCTTCAGTCTTACGTGCGTACTGCTCTATGGCTTGTGTCTCGGCGTCTGCCTTGGGAGTATACTCGCTGATGAGTTGCTTCAGGAAGTTGTCCACGTTAGTCGGAGTCTTTGCCATGGTGTTTTCAAGCGAATACTCTGCGTAGCATCTGTAGCCCATGATGTTAGCTTTCTCTGCACGAAGCTTAGCCAGTTCTGTGACGATAGGGAAGGTGTTGAATTCCGGATTTGTACCGTCGGCACGGTGTATGCTTGCCATGAACACCTTTTTGCGTAGCTCACGGTTTTGCAGGCTTGCGAGTATCGGCTGCTGTGTGGTGTTGATGATAACGATGCAGTATGGCTTCTTGTTGCCACGCATCTCGGCATCCTTCTTGCACTGTGCTATGTCGGCTTCGCTTAGTCCTGCAAGCTCTTCTTTGCTGTCCACCCATACTACGGCGTTGTTTGTGGCTGCTGGCAGCAGGTTGCCCCATTGTTGCTGCAGTTCGGAGATGCGTGAGTTTATCTGTTTCATGCGTTCCATCTTCTCTGCAGGCAGGAGTGCTCCGGAACGTACGAAACCTTTGTATATCTTCTCCGTAAGGCGCTGGTCTTCACCCTTCAGCTTCTTGTATTCATTGTCGTATACATATTTTATGCGTTCGAAAAGCTGTTGGTTGAATGATATCTCGTTGTCGAGGTCGGTAAGCTGCTGCATGACCTTCTTTTCCGTTTCGGCAATGACAGGAGTCTTGTGCGCACTGGTCAGTCCGAAGAACACACTGCTTACGCGGTCGAGCAGATTTCCGCTCTCTTCGTATGCGAGGATGGTATTCTGGAAGGTAGGCTTTTTCTTGTTGTTTACGATCTTGCTGATGTTTTCGCGCTGTTCCTTGATGCCAGCTTCTATGGCAGGCAGATAGTCTGCTTCCTGGATGCGGCTGAAGTCAGGTGCTCCGAATGGCAGGCTGCTCTTATGCAGCAGAGGGTTTTGTCTACTTGCGCCCGAAGACTGGGCGGAAACGGGTGCTGGCATTTGCAGGAATGCTGCAGCCAGTCCGATGGCAATGATAAAGTTGTTTTTCATATTAGTTGATTTTTTTTGAGTCTTTGGATGCAAATATAAGTAAAAATTTCCTATTAACCGAGTAATATGAAAAAGTTTTATCGATTTCCTGTCTTATGGCTTAGTCCTGACCTTTAGAAGAATGAACCTGGTTCGCTGGTTTTTAATGCAACGATGGTACATTTTGTAATTGATAAATTTGGCAGTTTGACCTGTGTCAAATAATTTGGAAATGAATTGTAATGGTGTCGTAAAATGAAATTAAGATATGCGGTTCATCTGATTTGTACTTCCTTGAAACCTACAAGTCGGTCGGTGCGGTCTCCCTGACCACGGTAGTAAATGAGAGTTTGGTATTTATTCTCTGTTTGGAAGAAACTGCCTTCGGTAGGCATTATTGCTGTGGTGCCGTCATTGTTGAGCATGACGTATTGGTAGGAATAATAGCCGAGTTTCAGCAGAATGCTTGCCTCGTAGCATTTCTTTATTTCATTATATTGCATCTTGTATTCGGGCAGGAAGCGGTCGTAAGTCCATGCGCCGTTGATGTATACATCGCCAGGAACGGGAGCACCACTGTTCAAAGTAAAGTGAACATACATGTATTCGCTTGCCCGGTCGTTCTCGATGTTGTCGCTGTTGCGGATGTAGAACGCACCATTGGCATCCTCGTCGTAGAGATAGTTAGGGCGTGGTTCGTCGGCAAAAAGATAGGCATGGAAATTAGAACCGTCCCAACTTATATTGTCAACTCCGAGCGTGGCATGCGAAGTGGCAAGCGTTTCAAACTTATGGTATTCGTTGCCTGCGTCAAAGATAAGGTTGCGGTTGTGGGTCCATTGCAGACCGCTGGCGGTAGTGTATTGTGGCTTTACGTTGATTTTTGCATTATCCCATCTTCCGTTTTGCAGTACCACGGTCTTTATCTGTGAGGAAGGGTCGGTGACGCGCAGTCCGTTATAGCCTACAGACAAGCCCACCTGTTGGTGTGACTGGTTGGTGTCGATGTCGGTATTTGTAGAAACCTCCATACCTATATTAACTACAGGTTCCACCACCATGAAGCAGGCAGAGAGAATCTTCTCGCCGCTATTGTCGTCAGTTACCGTCAGTCGGTAGTTGCCGCTCAGCTTCAGACGGCATTTCTCGTTGGGGATTGTTAGGCGGTAGTGGGTGTAGAGTACGTTGGTGTTGATGGATTCTTCTATATCATCTATAGTGTTGTCGGCGGAGAAGCCCTCGATGAAGTCACTGGCAAAGAGCGATTCGGTAGTAGACCAGTCAGCCTCGCAGTGCTCTATGCTGTAGGTAAAGCGCCGGTAGGTATGTGTAAGGTCGTCGAAAGCTATGTTCATCACGTTGGTAGGACTATAATCGTGGAGCTTCATTACGGGCATAGCTAACCACCTGTCTCCGCAGACCACTTGAAGAGAACGAATATCCTTAGAGAATATCTCGTGATACTGGGCGTAAGAGACTGATGCCGTTATAGATATGATGAGTGACAGAAGAATGCGTCTTAACATGATTATGCCTCCTCTCTGATGATTTTTTCTATTATGGAAGGGTAGTGGGCATATTCCAGCTTGTGTACTTTCTCTGCTATCTCCTCAGCACTGTCGTCAGGAGAGACCGGTGTGGAATACTGTGCAATGATTTCTCCACGGTCGTATTCGTTGTTCACGAAATGTATTGTTATACCGCTTTCCTTTTCGTTGTTTTCCTTCACAGCCTCATGAACATGCATGCCATACATTCCCTTTCCACCGTATTTAGGCAGAAGAGAAGGGTGGATGTTGACAATCCTGTGGGGGTAGTTGTCTATTAGGAATGGGGGGATAAACAGCATGAATCCTGCCAGAACGATAAGGTCGATGCTCTTTTCTCTGAGCAGCGGAAGCATAATGGAGCTGTGGCAGTCGCATTTGTAATGCAGGC
>OQVS01002389.1_pt1 | contig 12007 bp, 9 predicted proteins | sample 1691601 | NCBI WGS metagenome assembly OQVS01 (sample SAMN03418268, study PRJEB22391) | human gut metagenome | biome: human-gut; feature: organic feature; material: feces | host: Homo sapiens | place: Tanzania | collected 2013-01 | reverse complement strand
GGCGGCTGAACCGTCCGGAGGAACTGCGGCAGGCATATCAGCAGGATATTTTGAAAAATGCGGAGAAAGCTTTTTATTATCAGGGCAGCAGTTTTCTGATCAGTACCGGAAAGGAAGAGGAAGAAATTCCACAGATTGAAAAGTTTGATTTTTTCAAATACAATCACATGCTGAATAATAAACAGTACAGGGAGGCTCTTATTCTTCTTGAGGAATATAACCGTAGAGCATTGGAAGGGCAGATGGATGTTTACCGCCTGAAAAATCAGATCAAGAATATGATCTATCACTTTCTGGACTTTTTGCAGCTGGGGGATGAGATTCAGGAAGAATACCGTAAAAAATACTTCAAATCCATCAACCGGTCTCTTTATGCACAGGATTATCTGGAATGTGTAGACAGTATTTTAAAAGAAATGGAAAAACTGTCCGGGCAGAGCGGTCAGCAGACAGATGAACGCATTGATAAAATGTTGGCCTATATTGAGAAAAATTATAAGGAAGATTTGAAACTGGAAGACCTGGCCGGTGAATTTAACTTCAATTATCATTATCTGTCGGCATATTTCAGTCAGCAGATGCAGGAAGGCTTTAGTGACTATCTGAATCGTGTCCGTATCAACAAAGCATGTAAACTGCTGCAGGAGAGTAGTCTTCCGATTTCCCAGATCAGCAGTGAGGTGGGCTATGCGGAGCACAGCTATTTTTGCCGGGTATTCAAGAAAATCACAGGAGAGACACCATCGGTATGGAGACGAAATGCATAAGAGAAGATAAGAAACAAGAATGGTGGAACAGCTTCTCCGTAAGAATTCTTGGGATGGTACTGTTGGGAATTCTTCTGATTGCCATTTTGGTGAGCTGTATGGTATTGGGGATGTCCAAGAATATATTTACCGATACTTATGGCAGATCCCAGGAGAAAGTATTTCTGCAGGTGGAGGAGGAATGGAACTCTTTTCATGAGAATCTGCAGAATATTACGGATGCCATTGATTCCAGCTGGGCCTTCCGTCTGTACCTGACGGAAGGAGATCAATTTGACAATGTCCGGACATTCCAGAATATTTATCAGATGGAAAAGGATCTGGAACAGAGCAAGGCTTCCGATCTGGAGCGGCTGAATATTCTGATCATGGGGGTAGGAGGAAAACATTATCTGTCCAGAACGGAGACCATTACGGCAACGGATCAGGAGATCTGGAACAGCAGACCGGTACTTCTGGCGATTCAGGAGCCGGAAGTCCTGCATTACACATATTCTCACGGGGCTTATACAGCCACCGGCAGGGATACGGATGTGATCATTGTATCAAAAGCCCTCTATTATCATGAGAGTAAAGAAATCTATGGTGTAGTGCTGATCACGCTGACCATGGATGATTTGAAGAGATATTATGATTATTTTATTACGGATAATACCAATCTGTACCTTGTAGATGAAGAGAACCGGATCATCTGTTCCAGCGATGTATCCCGGATCGGAACCATCGCCGACAGCATATGGTATACCAGAGCAGGAGAGACAGACCGGGAACTGTTCCGAATGCGGGAAAACGGCGTCTCACTCACCGTGATGCAGAGGGAACTGCAATATCTGGGGTGCAGACTGTATGGTGTGACAGATAATGATATGGCACTGGGGCGTCTGTATAATATGCCTCTTTTGATCCTGTTGTGTGCCGCAGTGGGAGCGGTCATACTGCTATTGTGCCTTGTTTATACCAGAAAGACGTTGCGGCCATTGTCCGAGCTGGTACAGCGCATGGGTCAGATACGCAAGGGCGATTTCGAGCAATATATGCCTGTGGAAGGAACGACAGAAGTACAGGAACTGGCATCTACCTACAACTATATGCTGGATGATCTGCAAAGCTATATCAATGAACTGATGGAGACCCAGAAAGCACGGCGGAAATCCGAGATCAAAGCATTGCAGATGCAGATCAATCCGCACTATATTTATAATACCCTGGCCAGTATCAAGTGGCTGGTTTATCAGAATGACAGAGAGCGGACAGTACAGACGATAGATGCTTTTATAAGCCTCCTGAGAAATACCATCAGCAATACCGATGAATTTATTACCATTGATCAGGAAGTACAGAATCTCGAAAACTATATTCTGATCAATCATACCCGCTACGGGGATGCGGTACAGGTGGAATTCTATGTGTCACAGAACTGCAGGGACTGTCTGCTGCCTAAGATGATTTTACAGCCGTTTGTGGAGAATGCGTTCTTCCATGCGTTTCCCTCCGGGCGAAGCGGCATGATTGAAATCTATATGAAACAGAAAGAAGCAGAACTGGAGATACGCATTGTGGATGATGGTATCGGCATGGAACAGAACAGAGCGGAAGAAGCAGTGAAACAGGCCGGAAATAAAGAGCATTTTTCCGGAATCGGGATTCACAATGTGCAGGAGCGGTTGGAGCTTTTATACGGAAAACAGTACGGTGTGTCCGTAAACAGCAGACCGGAGGAAGGTACAGAGGTGCTGATCCGGCTGCCGGCAAAGCACAAGGAAAAGGGGGAGAACCATGAAGAGTAGGAACAAAAGAATTCCCCGAAGCATGATGGCACTGCTCCTGACAGGAATGGTTCTGACAGTCACCGGATGTGGAACACAGGCACCGGCAGAAGCGGAGACGGTGAAGGATAATGAGATCGTCATCTGGACCTGGGATGAGACCTTTAATGTAAAGGCAGCCAAAATGGCAGCAGACATCTATGAAAAGGAGCATCCGGAACTTCAGATCCAGGTGATCACAAAGGAACGGGAAGAGATCCAGACGGAGGTCAGGAACCTTCTGTCTGCGGAGTTGTATGAAAATCTGCCGGATATCATTATGCTGGAAGATTATGATGTGCAGGAAATGCTGGCACAGTTTGATGATGAGTTTGTGGATCTGACAGACCGGATGAACTATGACAAATTTGTGGATTATAAGAAAAAATTGTGTTCCAGAGGCGGCAGAATGTATGGGATTCCTTTTGACAGCGGCACGGCGGCACTATTTTACCGCATTGATCTGGTGGAGCAGGCAGGATATACAGAAGCGGATATGCAGGATCTGACCTGGGAACGGTATATAGAGATCGGGGAAGATGTCTATCGGAAGACCGGAATTCCCATGCTTACGTTGGATCCCACGGATTTCCCACTGGTCAGAGTCATTATGCAGAGCTGCGGAAGCTGGTATGTGCGGGAAGACGGTGTTACGGTAGATATTGCCGATAATGAAGCTTTGTATCAGGCTATGGGGATTTACAGACAGCTGCTGGAGAGTAATGTGGGACGCAGTGTAAACGGATGGAATGAATTTATCTCTGCGTTTCAGCAGGGAGAAGTGGCATCTGTGATCAGTGGTGGCTGGATCATTTCCAGCATCAAAGCCAGACCGGAACAGGAGAAGCTGTGGCGGATCGCTCCGATTCCGATAGTCACGGAGAATGCAAATGCCGTGGCTGCATCCAATGTGGGCGGAAGCGGCTGGTATGTGCTGGAGAATTCTGCACATTCCGAAACGGCAGCGGAGTTCGCCGTATCCATGTTCGGAGAAAATGATGAGCTGCTGAATCAGTTGATCAAAGAAATCGGCATTGTTCCGGCAGTGAAAGATCCCACGGTATTGTCCAATTATGACACACCGGATCCGTTCTTTGGCGGGCAGCAGGCAACCAGGCTCCTGACCGGGCTGGAGACCCGCATTCCTGTTGTAAATTATGGAAGTAAAACTTATGAAATTGAAGATATTCTGGAAGCGGAATTCCAGAATGTGCTGGTAGATGATGATCTGCAGACCTGCCTGCGCAGGGTGCAGGAAAAGGCAGAAGCAGTTGCCCGGGAGTGATCCGGGTAACTGCTTTTTTAGCTAAGACGCCCGGAAGACATGTGCCTGCGCATTGAATCTTAAAAAAATATCAGCTTTCTAAAATAGTTCAAGAACTTCTGCAAATATCCCAATTAAATGAAAATTGATACTAACATAGTGTTATCTGTAAAGATACTGCAAATGGTAGACTTTTATTGTAAACGAAATACAACCGCAAACGGTTGAAACGATGATTTGGGAGGTTACTATGAAGAAAAAAGTATTATCGATCCTGATGACAGCTATGATGGCTCTATCCCTTGCAGCATGTGGCAGCGCAGATAACAGCACAGCTCCGGCAGCCGGAACAGACAGCCAGACACAGGCATCAACAGAGAGTGCAAAAACAGAAGCAGAGGCACCGGCAGCGGAAGGAGAACAGACCCTGAAAGTATGGTGTTGGGATTCCTTCAATGTAGATGCAATGAAGACCGCAGGTGCTATGTATGAAGCAGAGCATCCCGGAGTATCCATTGTAGTGGAAGAGACTTTATCCAAGGATATCCAGACGATTGTACAGACCTGCGCCATGAGTGGACAGCTGGATTCCCTGCCGGATGTATTCCTGATGGATGACCAGGTATTCACCAAGTATTTGCAGAATTATCCGGAGGTATTTGCAGATCTGACGGATTCCGGAATTGCTTTTTCCGATTTCGCAGCATCTAAAGTCGCAAACTCTGTAAGCGGTGGCAAGAATTTCGGCGTGCCTTATGACAGCAATACCGTTATCGCATGCTATCGTACCGATTATCTGGAGCAGGCAGGCTACACCGTAGCGGATCTGACCGACATCACCTGGGATCAGTTCATTGAGATCGGTAAAGTAGTAAAAGAAAAGACAGGCATGCCGATGCTGACCAATGTACAGGGTGAGCCCGATCTGTTAAACATGATCTTACAGTCTGCGGGAATCTCTGTATTCGATGAGGATGGTAAGATTGATCTGGTAGACAACGAAGGTCTGAAGGAGGCTATGGATGTCTACATGACTCTGGTAAAAGAGGGCATTCTGCAGGAGCAGGTAGACTGGTCCGGATATCAGGGATCCATCAATAACGGTACCGTAGTAGGTACGATTAACGGTTCTTGGATCTGTGCAACCATCATGTCCACTGACCAGGCGGAGCAGGAAGGCAACTGGGCTGTCACCAATATGCCGAAACTGAATGACTATGCCGGTGCGACCAATTATTCTGCACAGGGCGGTTCTACCTGGGCAGTATGCTCCGCTTCCAAGAACTATGATCTGGCAGTAGACTTCTTCAAATCCACCTGGGCAGGCAGCACAGACTTTTATGACAGCATTCTGACTGACCTCGGTGCCATTGCTACCTATCTGCCCGCAGCAGAGAGTGAAGCTTATAACCAGAAGTCCGCATATTTCAATGATGAAGCTATTTATTCCAAGATCGTATCTTACGGCGGCAAGATCCCTACCGTGAATAAGGGAATCTACTGGAGCGAAGAAAAGGAAGCACTGGGTATTGCACTTTCCAAAGTGATCAACGGTAAATCTGATCTGGATGCAGCGATCGCAGAAGCACAGTCTACTGTAGAATTCAATATGGGTCAATAAAGTTGACCAAATAATAGAAAGGATTGTTCAGCTATGAGAACTTCCGGGAGAACATCAAAAAGACTTACCATTAATCAAAAATATAGCCTGACCGGCTGGGGCTTTTTAGCCCCGGCCGCAATCCTGATCTGTGTGATGAATTTTTATCCCATGGTCCAGGCGCTTATATTATCCTTCCAGACGGGTATCGGCAACAACTTGCAATTCGGCGGCTTGAGTAATTACGCAAGACTACTGAAGGATCCGGTATTCAGGACGGCACTGGTGAATAACTTTGTGTATCTGATCATCCAGGTGCCCATCATGCTGATCCTGGCCCTGATCCTGGCATCAGTATTAAATATGAAAGATCTGAAGGGAAAGGGAATCTTCCGTACGGCGATCTTTCTTCCCTGCTGTACCTCCCTGGTATCCTATGCCATCATTTTCAAAACACTGTTTTCGTATGACGGTTATGTGAATACGGTACTGATGAATCTGGGACTGATCAGTGAGAGAGTCAACTGGCTCAGCCAGGAGGGCAGCGCCAAGGTGATCATTATTCTGGCGTTGATCTGGAGATGGACCGGCTATAATATGGTATTTTATCTGGCAGGCTTGCAGAATATTGATGATTCTCTCTATGAGGCAGCGAAGATCGACGGTGCCAATGCCATACAGTCTTTTTTCAAGATCACGGTGCCCATGCTGAAGCCTACGATCCTGCTGACTACGATCATGTCCACCAATGGTACTTTACAGTTATTTGATGAATCTGTGAATCTGACAGGCGGCGGACCTGCCAATTCAACACTGACGATGTCACATTACATATACAAGGCATCCTTTGAGTATAATCCGCAGTTTGGTTATGCGGCAGCCATGTCTTATGTAATATTTATCCTGGTGGCTATATTAGCCTTTGTCCAGATGAAAGTGGGGGATAAGAGATGAAACGAGTAAAAAAAATAGCAGCTTATCTGTTTTTAACAGTGGCATCCGTGATCTCTGTGTTCCCTCTGTACTGGATGATCTCGGCAGCCACCAATAACAGTACAGATGTATTGGGAGGAAGACTTCTCCCGGGACTCCATCTGATCGAGAATTACAAGGAGCTGATCCTGCAGCAGAATGTCGGACGTTCCTTTGGAAATTCTATGTTTTATTCCTGCACACTGAGCCTGTTGTCGTTGCTTGTCTGCTCCATCGCCGGCTACGGTTTTGAAGTGTACCATGACAAATGGAAAGACACAGTCATGTCAATCCTCCTGTTAGCAATGATGGTACCTTTTGCAGCCACTTTAATCCCCCTGTTTAAATTATTTACCGGACTGGGACTGCAGAGCACCTGGATCGCCTATATTCTGCCGACGATCTCCACGCCATTTCTGATCATGCTGTTCAGACAGAGTACCAGAACCTTCCCGCGGGAGATCATAGAGGCAGCCAGGATTGACGGGCTCAGTGAAATCAAAATTTTTGCAAAGTTGTATTTCCCTACCATGAAATCCACCTATGCAGCAGCCATGACGGTAACCTTCATGAATGCCTGGAATAACTATCTGTGGCCGAAGGTTATCATGATGTCTGCGGATTCCCAGACCATGCCTATGATGGTGGCGAATCTGTCAGCCGGTTACAGTATTGACTACGGTGTGTTGATGCTGGGCGTATTGATCTGTTCCCTGCCTACCGGAATCCTGTTCCTGATCTTACAGAGAAGCTTTACGAATGGTATCCTGGGAGCGGTGAAGGGGTAACCTTTAAATAAGTGATCAAATATAAGTATGCAAGAGACTGAAGATAAAAATTGAGTTTATCTTCAGTCTTTTTCTGTTCACCGTGGTATGTTATACTATTTCCGGAGGGTATTTATGGACGAAGCATTTGAGATCATAAAGACAGGAATAGATTTTTTCTGCAGCCACCTGGTATTTTTTAATATGCTGTTTGCTATCGTGATCGTGTTTTTCCAACGGCGGGATCCGAAGAGCGTGTGGGCATGGCTGCTTTTGCTGTATTTTATACCGGTACTGGGATTCGTGTTCTATCTGTTACTGGGGCAGGATATGCATAAGCGGAAAATGTTCCGGATCAAAGAGGTGGAGGATCACATCAGTAAAGATATCAGGCAGCAGGAGTATCGGCTGAGATCCCGGGATGTCCAGGAAATGGATGACAGTATCCGGGGGTATGAGGATCTGGTCATGTATAATCTGGAGACCGGAGAAGCCATGCTGACGAAGGACAACGATGTGGAGATTTTCATTGACGGAAATGAAAAATTCCATGCATTGATGGAAGATCTGCGGAATGCGGAGCATTTTATCCATATCCAATACTACATTATTAAAAATGACGTATTATTCAATCAGATCAAGGATATTCTGATCGAGAAGGCGGCGCAGGGCGTGGAGGTCCGGGTGCTGTTCGATGCCATGGGCTGCCGGTCCGTGCAGCACAGCTACTGGAAATGGTTGAATAAAAAGGGTGTGCAGACAGCAGAATTTTTCCCGGCGATCCTTCGGAGACTTCAGCTTCGTATCAACTATCGCAACCATAGGAAAATTGTGGTCATTGACAATAAGGTGGCTTATGTGGGAGGATTTAATGTAGGTAAGGAATATATTGATCTGGATGAAAAGTTCGGCCACTGGAGAGATACCCATCTGAGGATCCGCGGAAGTGCGGTGCTCAGCTTACAGGTGAGATTTATTCTGGACTGGAATTATGCAGCAGGTGAGAATCTGTTTCTGCGCCCGGAATTGTTCCGGGGTGTGGAATCGGGAACAACGGATTTCTGCGATATGCAGATCATCAGCAGCGGACCGGATAAAACGACACAGCAGATCCACGATAATTACCTGCGCCTGATCAACAAGGCACAGAAAAGCATCTATATCCAGACACCGTATTTTATCCCGGATGAGGCGATCCTGAATGCACTAATGATCGCTGTGAAGTCCGGGATCGAGGTAAACATCATGATCCCGTGTATGCCGGATCACCCATTCGTCTACTGGGCGACCTATTCCTATATCGGCGATATGGTCATGGCGGGAGCGAACTGCTATACTTACAATAACGGCTTCCTTCACAGCAAGGGCATGATCGTGGATGGAAAGGTGCTCTGCTACGGAACGGCGAACATGGATATCCGCAGCTTTGCGTTGAATTTTGAAGTAAATGCGGTGATCTACGATGAGAAAAAAGCACGGGAAATGGTGGATATCTTTCAAAAAGACCTGGAAGTCTGCCGCCAGATCACCCGGGATTATTATGTGTCCAGAAAGCTGAAAATCCGTATCAAAGAGCAGATCTGCCGGTTATTGTCACCCTTGTTATAGCCCGGAGGATGTGCTATAATGGGCGGTGCTACAATGCATTTATGCAGAAGAGGCAGTAATAGAAAGGTATAGGAAGTAACACAATGAAGAAAAAGACATTAGGACTTCTGGCAGCAATTTTAAGTGTATGTATGCTGGCAGGCTGCGGAGCAAAGGATACAGGAGATGGCACTGGTGCAGCGACTGGCGCAGGAACGGAAAGTACCGCATTGAAGGACATGGATGTGGACAAGTACGTGACCCTTGGAGAGTACAAGGGGCTGGAAGTATCCGTAGACAGTGTAGAAGTGGATGAAGACGAGTGGGATACTCTGGTCAATAATGTATATTATGGAAATATTACCGCAGAGAACGGCGGGATCACAGACCGTGCGGTAGAGACCGGGGATACCGTTAACATTGATTACGAAGGCAAAAAGGATGATGTGGCATTTGACGGCGGTACCGCACAGGGATACGATCTGACCATCGGTTCCGGCAATTTCATCGCCGGTTTTGAGGACGGACTGATCGGCGTGATGCCCGGTGAGACCGTGGATCTGAATCTGAGCTTTCCGGACCCTTATCCGAATAACCCGGATCTGGCAGGACAGCCTGTGGTATTTACCGTGACGGTAAATTATATCCAGCCCGCACAAGATGGGGAATTCAGCGATGAAGTCATCAGCAATTTCGGTATCGACGGTGTGACGAACGAGGAAGAACTCCGTCAGTACGCTTATGATTATCTGAATGAGAATGCACAGCAGAACTACGAGAGCAATGTGGATCAGGCAGTTATGGATGCGTTTATGGCAAATAATACCTTTACTACCGTGCCGGAGGCTCTGGTACAGAAGTATTCCGATGCAGCGGAGAGCAGCATTACCTCCATGGCATCTGCTTATGGTGTGGACGGAGATACCTTTACCCAGTATTACTACGGACAGGATCTGGCAACGTTCCTGGGTGCCTACTCCGAAGAGGCAGCGAAGCAGGACATCGCACTGCAGGCAGTGGCCAACAGAGAGAACCTGAACATCAGTGACGAAGAACTGGATCAGATGCTGCTGGATCGTGCTACAGCAGCAGGTTATGACACTATCGAGGAGTATATCGGTGAGACTTCCAAGGAAGATTACAGAGAGTATTTCCTTTATGAGAAGGTAACAGATTATCTGGTAGAGAACGCAAAGATCACCAATAACTGATTTTTATTGATACGAACAGTATGTGACCGGCGAATAGGATGCGGGCCGGTTCAGATAGAGCACGTCGCAGCGTGCGGATAGGAAAGATTATGGAATTAACAGACATCAGAGAACTTCATCGGGAAAAGGACGCCTATATCGGCAAGGAGATCACCGTAGGCGGCTGGGTAAGGAACAATCGTGACTCCAAGAACTTCGGTTTCCTGGTGATCAACGACGGAACTTTTTTTGAGCCGTTACAGGTAGTATACGGCGACGGGCTTGCAAACTTTCAGGAGATCTGCAAGATCAATGTCGGTGCAGCAGTTGTGATCCGCGGTACCATCGTGGCTACCCCCGAGGCAAAGCAGGCATTTGAGATGCAGGCAGCAGAAGTGATCGTGGAGGGACCTTCTACTGCAGATTATCCTTTACAGAAAAAGAGACACTCCTTCGAGTATCTGCGCACGATTTCTCACTTAAGAGCACGTACCAATACTTTCCAGGCAGTGTTCCGTGTCAGATCCCTGATCGCTTATGCGATCCACACCTTCTTCATGGAGAGAGGCTTTGTCTATGTACACACCCCTCTGATCACCAGCAGTGACTGTGAAGGTGCTGGCGAAATGTTCCAGGTGACCACACTGGATCTGAACAATGTACCGAAGACCGAGGACGGCAAAGTGGATTACACCCAGGACTTCTTCGGCAAACCCGTAAACCTTACCGTAAGCGGACAGCTGGATGTAGAGACTTATGCTTTTGCATTCAAGAACGTATATACTTTCGGACCGACCTTCCGTGCCGAGAATTCCAACACCACCCGTCATGCAGCTGAGTTCTGGATGATCGAGCCGGAGATCTGTTTTGCAGATCTGAAGGATGATATGATCCTGGCAGAGAGCATGCTGAAATATGTGATCCGTTATGTGCTGGAGAATGCTCCCGAAGAGATGGCATTCTTTAACCAGTTCGTAGATAAGGGGCTGATCGAGAGATTACAGCATGTGGTCAACTCCGATTTCGGCCATGTAACCTACACCGAGGCGATCAAGATCCTGGAGAAGCACAACGACGAATTCGACTATAAGGTATTCTGGGGATGCGATCTGCAGACCGAGCATGAGAGATACCTGACAGAGAAGGAATTCAAGAGACCGGTATTCGTAACCGATTATCCGAAGGAGATCAAGGCGTTCTACATGAAGCTGAACGAAGACGGCAAGACCGTAGCCGCTATGGACTGTCTCGTACCCGGTATCGGCGAGATCATCGGCGGCAGCCAGCGTGAGGACAACCTGGAGATCTTGGAGAAACGTATGGAAGAGCTGGGCTTGAACAAGGAAGATTATCAGTTCTATCTGGATCTGCGCCGCTACGGCTCCGCACGTCATGCAGGCTTCGGACTGGGCTTCGAACGCTGCGTAATGTATATCACCGGAATGGGTAACATCAGAGACGTTATTCCCTTCCCCCGTACTGTAAATAATTGCGATTTGTAATATATGATGCCAGGGGGAAAAGGTCTAAGCCCGCATGAGCTTGCTCATAAGCGGGTGAAAGACCTTTTTCCCCGCCCCGATATGAGCATAAAAGTGGGATGGTAATCCCACGATATGCGAATATTGGGGCGGATTGTGGGAGTGCGTAGCACGGAACAATCCGTAGGCATCAATAGATGGAGTAACGTATCATTTCGAAGTAACCACATGAGCAAAAGGTAAGCATCGAAGATGCGATTTTGCGAATGTGGTACTCCGGATATAGGAATAATGGAGTAATTTTACCTATGAAAAAAAATACCGCCGGCAGAAAAGTAAATAACGTGAAGAGAAGACTTGTCAGTGCTCTTCTTCTGGCAGCGGTAACCCTGACGGCAACCGGCTCTGTCTGGGAATCCCCTGCGGAGACGGTTCTGGCTGCACCTTCCATGGGAGAACTGCAGAACAGTATCAAAGAGCATCAGAATCAGCTGGATAATATTAACAGTCAGATCAATTCCTTACAGGATGAACAGGATCTGGTGCAGGAGAAAATCGATGACCTGAATGCAGA
>OQVS01002388.1_pt1 | contig 12017 bp, 10 predicted proteins | sample 1691601 | NCBI WGS metagenome assembly OQVS01 (sample SAMN03418268, study PRJEB22391) | human gut metagenome | biome: human-gut; feature: organic feature; material: feces | host: Homo sapiens | place: Tanzania | collected 2013-01 | reverse complement strand
GCGTATGCAGTTTCTTCTCTTGTCATGATTGTTTGTCAGTTTTTAGGTTTGACCGCCTCTTTTTCGCGTATCGCTGCAGAGCTGCGCGTTGAGCGGCGTTTCTTGCCTTTTTTATCTTTTGTTTTCTTGTCGGTCTTTGATGGTTGAGCCACCGCTGTCGTGTCGGGAGCCTCAATCAGCCCGTTGGCAATCAGTTGCAGACTGTCGGCGGCTGTCAAGCGGTCGTCTTCGGTGATGGCATCAAAACCCCGGCGGCGGTTGTTGGTGTCGGGTACCGGACCGTTGTGATGGTGCTGTTCCTCACGCAGCCCGGCTTCGGCTCCGCGTTTGAAAATCTCATCCATCTGCCTGAACAGATTCTTTTTGGTGGTTTCTGTGATTGATGAGGTCTGAGCCACCTCGTTTTCCTTTAGCTTCGCCTTTCCTAATCGGAACTTCATATTGTCTTTGAGGATGTTTCCGCTCAGATTGATTCCGAATTTAAACGGAAGCGGAGAGTCGAGCACGGAAATGTGGTATTTATAGTTGGTGTCGAAGTCGTTCCATCCAACCACGGCGAGTTTGTAGCGGTCCATGCGCAGGATGAAAGGGTAGACGTCAAGTTGCGAGTTGAGCGCGGTGGCCTCTACCGAGAGGCTGTCGATCACATTGCGGTTGCGGTTCTTGAAACGCAGCATTTTCGATACCTGCCGGAATGTCTCGGTGTCGAGCAGTACAAGGTCTTTTCCGCTGATGTTGAGGGCGGCGCTCGTCGTTGGCAGTATCACGTTCATCAGAGTGTCGATTTTTGTCGTGGCTGCCAGTCGGGCGTTGATTACACCGTCGATGCCTTTCATCATTGGCATTATAGAGTCGAGTTCAGGCATTATCTTCATCAGTCGTCCCACTTTGATGTCGTGCAGGTCGAGCATCAGCCCGAGCCCGATGTCGTTGCGGTTGGCTGTGGCATAGATCATGTCGAGTTTCATCGAGCCGTCGTTGCTGTTTGCCGACAGGTCGCGCAGGCTCAATACTCCATTTTTCATGCCGATTGATGAGTGCAGACGGTTGAGCACAAGGTTGGCGTAATAGGTGGTGTCGTTCATCAGGTCGATGTCAACCACCACGTTGCTTGGCACGAGGATGGCATAGCGTATCGTATCGGCGTCTTCCTGTGTGGCGCTCTCCACCTTGCGTTGCATGCGCTCGTCATCGTCGTTGGCATTGATTGAGAACGAAGTTTTTTGCTCCTCGTTGTTCGCAAAATTGTTGCCCTTGTACAATGCTGCCATTAGTTCGTTGAGGTCGAGAGTGCGAGAGTTGGCAACAAGCGAGATGGTCAGCGGGTTGCGTCGCGAGCCGAGCAGCGTGCTGCGGATATTGTCAACCGCACCCGTCAGCTGCAAATCGCTTTTGCCCACACGGTAGGTTATGTTGTTGATGTCGAGCTTCTGGGTGTTGAATGTGACGTCGACGTCGCTCAGACGGTTTCTGAGCGGGAAATAAGGAGTGAACAGACGGCCTCTGAGGGCTGTTATGTTTCCGTTGAAATCCCAGTTGCGTATCAGCCGCTGCCACTGCCTGTCGATGGCAAAGTCGGCGCGGAACGAGGTGTCGGCTGCCTCCTCAGCCAACCGCCTTTGTCGGCGTTCTTTCCTGTATATTGCTCTCAGGGAGTCGCGGCTGAGATTGGGATACAGACGGTGCAGTGAGTCTATCCGTGCCTCTGTCCGTGAGTTTTGTTTCTTCACGCGCTTGTTTGCGCTCAACTGTATGTTGCCTTCACGCAGACTCATCATCGTGGTGCGGTCCCAATAGCGTATGCGGTCTGCTTTGATGCCGAAGCTCAATATCGGAGTGCGTCCAAGTCCTTGGAATCGTCTTATTGAGGCATTTGTTTCCATCCCCGACATTTGCATCTGTGTTGAGTCGGGGAGGCTCAGCATGGTAAAGCGTCCAAGCGTGATGCGTCCGCCGAGAGGCGTGATGGCTGTGGTGTCCATCAGGTTGCGCATCTCCCCGGTGCTGCCCACTCCGGCTTTTAGACGGCTGGCGGTGACATGTCCGTGCGGGTCGGCAATGATTGCCGAGTCTATTTGTATGGAAGCCATAAGAAGGTTGCGTGTGATGTTGTCCTGTCCTTTGATTTTGCTGTCGGTGCCGAAGCGAATCACGCTGTGGTCGACAAACATGCGCAGCGAGTCGGAAGGCACGGAATAGCGCACGTTGCTCAGCGTGGCGTTGCCGTTGGCGCGGATGCGGTGGAAGGTGTTGACAGAAAAGTCGCTGACGTGGAACTTCACGTCGGTGTTGAGCGAGAACAGTCCGGAAATCGTGAACGGCAGTTGTCTTGGAGCAAGCCGTGATGCGCGTGCAAGGTCGAGCCGACCTTTGATTTTGGCTTTTACCGACGGGTCTTTTATTATTTCTGTAGCAGAGCCTGATATGTCAAGACTGATGCCGAATCCCTCCATCAGCAGTTTGTTGAGAGTCAGTTGGCTGGCGTCTGGATTCTTCCCGTTGAACGCAATCTTTGCATCGGCGGCAAACTTGTCAATCCGGGCATTGTGGCGAGTGTTGGCAACGTAGCATTCCGGGATGGTCAGTTGCGATGCGAATGTTGGCAGGTCTTTTCCGCCTACGACGTATGGCTTTTCAAGGTGCAGCGCCATTGACAGTTGCAGGTTGGTGCTGTATTCGTCAAGACTTTTGCGGTATTTGTCGGGAGCGTTTGCCAATACCTTGTCGTAGACCACAGGACCTATGCCTATGTCGAGCTTGTCGACCGATGTCTTGTCTGCCATCTTTATCGCCGCGCTGATTGTGGCGGGCACATCTGCTATGTTGATTGAAAAATCGTCAAGAGCCAGATTCTCGGGTTTAGCAATGTCCCAAGCCACGTCGCCTCCAAGACGGAATGGCACAGAATGGTTTATATCGGCTTCGGGAACGCTTGCTTTGACGTTGCCTCCAAAGGCGAGGCGATAGCGTTTCTCCTTGTCTTTGAAATTTAGCGAAAGGGTGTCGGTGTGCAGCGTGAAGTCCATGCCGCTTTTGAGGTCACGGTAGCGGATGCCGCGGTTGTTAACGATGTTGAGGTGCTCAAGCACGAGCGACTTCAAGACGATTGGCGTGCTCTCGCTCTTTTCCTTGCTTGGCGGCACAATCATAAAGTTGTTGAGGGAGTCGTTGACCGTCACAAGGTTGACTTTCGGGGAGTCGACAAAGATTTCTTTTATCTCAACGTCCATCAATGCAAGACGCGCAAGATTGAACCGTGCGCGCATACAGCCTACGTCGAGCAGCGAGTCTACGCCTGCTGGCAGCGAAGCCTTATGCTTGTCGAGCGTGCGAGAGCGCACATTTAGACCGTCGACATCGACGGTCATGTATGGGAACGTTTTCCATACGGTCAGTTCCATACGCTTGATTTTAACATCCGCGTTGAGGTTCTCGTTGGCAAGGCGTTCGGCAATAGGTGTCAGCCGGTCGGGTGTCAGAATCCACACCGTCAGGCACAGCGCCATTACCAGCAGCGCCGCCACCGACCCGACAGTCCATGCTGCCGTTTTCAGTGTTAGTGCAAGCCATCGAGGCATACGCTTGTCTACTGGCTTCGCAGCCTTTTCTGTCGCTGTTTTCTCTGATATGTTTTTGTTTGTATTCTCTTCCATAATCGATTGATAGTGCAAAAATACAAAAAAAAGGCGAATGAAAAGGGATTTTAGATGTCTGGTATGTCGGTGATGTAGCCGTTCATTATGGCATATACGCTCAGTCCGGAGATACTGCGTATGCCGAGTTTGGCTGAAATATTCTTGCGATGGGTCAATACGGTGTTGATGCTGATAAACAGACTGTCGGCTATTTCTTTGTTGGTCAACCCTTTTGCCAACAGGCAAAGCACGTCGATTTCACGTTGCGACAGCTCGTTGCCGTCGGAGCGGTTGTGGCGCGACGTCTCGATTATGTCGCCGAGTTGCTTTAGAAATGCAGTCTCGTCGCAATGGCGGTTGAGCGTAAAGCCGATATTGTCGTCGGTTGAGTTGGACAGCATGGCAAGCCGGTTGCGCTTGGGGATGAAAAATCCCGGCAGGGAGGCGAAGGCGTCGGCATCGGCAATAAACAGGTCGGCGGCAATGTCGGGTTCTGCTGCCACTGCCGATGGTCTTGTCCACGAAGCCTCCACGTCGAACATATTGGCAAGAGTCTGTTTCAGACCTATTGCCACAGCCGTGTCGTCGGTGATGATTCTGACATTCAGATTTGTCATAGCGTCACGTCGTTAAGAGTTTCGCGAGTTGAGCGCATCGACAAGCGGTCGGAGCACGCGGTTGCGGATGCGGTTGTTCTGGCAAATGTCCTTTTCAAGACTGATGACGGCGAAAAGCACAGCGTGGCAAAGGTTGCGGTCGTAGTCGCCACGCAGATGAATCACAAACATGTTTATCAAGTCGCTCAATTTGTCCTCGATTGAGTCTGATTCCGCCTGTACGGCATTGCCGGCAACAGAAACTTCGGAGTTCGACTGTTCGGCAGAGATAATGGCGTCAAACCATTGGTTGTCGCTGTCGATGCGCCGCTCTATCTCCGTTTTCACCTCTCTGTAGAAATTAAACAGCAACGGAAGGTTGTTGTTTGAGTCGCTGCGTGATATGAGAGCTGCGAAATGACGCTCGATGTTTGGCAGCTGGTTGCGCAGGTAGGAGTTGTTTGTCTTGCGCAGATAGTCGACCACGTCGCCGGCATTGAAAGCTCCGGTCACATTTTCCAGAAAAAACGATTCGTGGATGAACGCGTTAAGGATTGTGATGAAAAATGATGTGTCGATGCCTTTTTCTTTGCAGATTGACTTTATGGTGCGGTCGCCCACACCGAGCACGATGTCGAAGCGGTTGATTACTGGGACAACCGAAGGCTCGTCGACAATCACTTCGCAAAGCTTGGTGTCAGGAGTTACTAATGCCATATTGCTGAATTCTTATGGTTTCTTCGTCGGTGACGATTGTTGGAATCTTTATGTCGTGAGGTTCTGCCGGAATGTGCTCCACTATCTGGATGGCGTAGGCGGCGCCTATCAGCGGACAGGTGGCGTTGTGCAGCAGACGGTCGTAGAATCCGCGTCCGCGTCCGAGACGGTTGCCGCGGCGGTCGAATGCCATAGCCGGAACCACAACAAGGTCAATCTCTGAAATGTCGCGGCATTCGTTGCCCGTTGGCTCGTCGATGCCGAATGCTCCCTCTGCGGTGTCGCCGGGTCGGTAGGGCAGTATGTCAAGGTCGTCGCCGTTGACGCGCGGCAGGAAAATCTGCTTTCTGCCATACCAGCGGCTGATGAATTCATCGGTGGAGATTTCATCGGGCAGGGAGGCGTAGACGAGTATGCGGTCGGCATCGATAAACTCCTGGCATTGCTCGAGCCGTGAGAAGCATTTGCTGGCGGCAATTGCCTTCTGTTCATCGGTAAGCATGCGCTTGAGCTGACGGATGTCGCGTCTGATGTCGGTTTTTGTAGCCATCACCGTTTCCCTTTCTTTTTCTTGGTGCTTGTCAGAGTGATTGGAAACTTGCCCTTGCCGTCGTTGAGCGCTTTCAAGGCGGCGTTGACTGTATTGTCGGTGCGGTTGTAATAGCGGTAGAACTCTTCTGAGCCGAGCACGTCGCGAATCACTAGGGCACGCAGCTGGCGTGCTATCAGCGAACGGCTAAGGTTTATGTAGTACCAACGCATCGGCACGCCGTTGTCGCGGGCATAGCATACAAAATCGTATGTTAGGGCGTCGTCTGACGGCATCATGCCCATCAGCTGCTTGACGGTCTTGACGTTTTTCAGCTGGTCGCGGTTGATGTCTACGTAGGTGTAGACATACTGCTGCAGCAGCCCGAGGTTGGCGACGGCGCGGTAGTAGGTGGTGACACCAGTGGTGTCGTTGGGCACAAATATGTCGGGCACGATTCCTCCGCCACCGTATACGATTCTTCCGTTGGCAGTGCGGAAAATCTTGCTTTTGTCCACCTTGATGCTGTCGGCGCTGTAGAGCTCGCCGTGGGAGTATCGGTCGTAGAGCTCCTTTGAGTAGTCGTCTTCGTCACCAAGCGTGTAGTCTTTCTGTATGCATCGGTGCGACGGCGTGTAGTAGCGGGCTATGGTAAGACGGATGGCGCTGCTATCGGGCAGGTAAATCTGCTTCTGCACCAGTCCTTTTCCAAACGACCGTCGACCCACAACAAGTCCGCGGTCGTTGTCCTGCAACGCGCCTGCCATAATCTCGCTGGCGCTTGCCGAATACTCGTCGATCAGCACGGCAACCTGAGCGTCGTGGAATGAGCCTTGGTCGTCGCTCCACACCTGTATGTCCTCACGCTCTTTGCGTCCTTTTGTGTAGACAATAAGTTCGCCTTGCTCCAAAAATTCGTTGACCATCAGGATAGCCATTTCCATATATCCGCCGGGGTTGCCGCGAAGGTCGACGATGTAGCGGGAGGCGCCGTCTTTCTTCAGCTTCGACAACGCTGCGAAAAACTCATCGTATGTGTTCTTTCCGAACTGTGCGATTTTGATGTATCCTGTCTTGTCGTCAATCATATACGACACGTCGACGGTGTTCATCGGGATGTCGTCGCGGGTGATGGTGAAGGTGAGCGTTTTCTTGGAAGAGTTGCGCTTCACTCCGATTTTCACCTTCGTGCCTTTCTCTCCGCGGATCTTGCTGCGAATGCCCTCTGCCGTCAGTGTGCCGCCGACAATCGACTCTCCGTTGACCGAAATTATGCGGTCGCCGGCAAGCATTCCCACTTTTTCCGCCGGACCGTTGGGAATCACTTGGTCAACGTTGGCGGTGTCGTTCATCATGAAGAACGACACGCCGATTCCGCTCAGCGAGCCGTCGAGTTTCTCGTTCTCTGCACGGATGTCGGAGGCGGGAATGTAGTATGAGTGCGGGTCGAGGTTGCCGATGATTGCCGGAATGGCTTGCTCCACAAGGTCCTTCACGTCGATGGAGTCGACATATTCACTTTGGATCAAGTTGAGCACGGCATTGATCTTGCGGTCTTTGTCGAGTGTGAATTTTTTTGTTGATATGTAGTTGCCTATGACGATACCGAGCACAATCGCTATCGAGATAACCAATGGATACCAAATTATGGAATTATGTTTAATTCTCATTCTATTGTTGTTTGTTATAGATTGTTTTCCGCTTCAGTGTCAGTGTTGATAAAAGAGCATTCCACTCCTGCCTCGCGCAAAAGGTCTAGTCCGTCGCTGAGCCGGTAGAGCTTGGAGAAGACCACGCGCTTGATGCCGGCTTGGATTATCAGCTTGGCGCACTCGATGCATGGCGAGTCGGTCACATAGAGCGTGGCGCCGTCGCTGCTGTTGTTGCTTCGCGCCACTTTCGTGATGGCGTTGGCCTCGGCATGGAGCACGTATGGGAAGGTGTGGTTGGTCTCGTCCTCACAAACATTGTCAAAGCCCGAAGGAGTACCGTTGAACCCGTCGGAGATAATCATTTTGTCCTTGACCAGCAGCGCGCCCACTTGGCGGCGCCGGCAATATGAATTTTCCGCCCATATCTGAGCCATCCGCAGGTAGCGGTGGTCGAGCAGATGTTGCTTTATTGAATTGTCCATTTCTTACGCATTGAACATCAAAATGTTGGCAATAATACAGTTGCCTTGTATGCATTGTTTGCAATCAGTCTGCAAAAATACGAATTTTCAGCGTGATATTGACCGCCTGACACTACTTTTTTGTTAAATTCTCGCTATCTCGCAGATTTTTCGTATTTTTGTAGATTGAAAAAAATGCATAATATGGCTCAGAACAAAAAAATACGCGTTGGCATTACCCACGGGGACATCAACGGGATTGGATATGAAGTGATAATGAAGGCGCTTGAGGATCCTTTGATGACGGATCTGTGCACGCCGATTGTTTATGGCTCGTCGAAGGCGCTGTCATACCATCGCAAGGCTTTGGAGATGGGAAACGTGAACTTCACGCTTGTGCCGCGGGCGGAGGATGCCGCCGACGGTGTCAACAACTTGGTGGAAGTGGTCGACGGTGAGGTGAGAATCGAGCTCGGATCGCCGAGCGAGGCTGCCGGAAAGGCTGCGCTGGCTGCGCTGAAACGTGCTGCCGACGACCTGCGCAACGGCATCATCGACGTAATGGTGACGGCGCCTATCAACAAAGACTCCATACAAGGCGACGATTTCCATTTTCCGGGTCACACGGAGTTTTTGGAGTCGCGCATCGGCGAGGGCAACAAGGCGCTGATGATTCTTTTCGACGACCATCTGCGCGTGGCGCTGGTCACCACCCACTTGCCTTTGGCTCAGGTGCCTGAGGCGATAACAAAAGATGCCATCGTGGAGAAACTTGAAATCTTCAATGATTCCTTGAAAAAGGATTTCGACATCATAAAGCCGCGCATCGCTGTGCTGTCGCTCAATCCGCATGCCGGGGAGAACGGTATGCTCGGCACGGAGGAGAAGGAGGTGATAACGCCTGCTATTGAAGAGGCTTATTCAAGAAAAATCATGGCATTCGGACCGTATGCCGCAGACGGATTCTTCGGCAGCGGGCAGTATACGCACTTCGATGGTGTGCTTGCCATGTACCACGATCAGGGTCTGGCTCCGTTCAAGACAATCGCGATGGACGACGGCGTGAATTTCACTGCCGGACTCCCGTATGTGCGCACTTCGCCCGACCACGGCACTGGATATGACATCGCCGGAAAGAACCAGGCAAGCGAGGCCTCGCTGCGCTCTGCGATTTTCAAGGCTATCGACATCTTCAGAAACCGCACGCGCTTTTATGAAATGAACGCACATCCGTTGCGTCGCCAGTACTACGACAAGAGCGGCGACAAGGAGGTGCTCGACTTGACAAAGGACGATGATGAGTCGTCGGAAATCCTTAACGCTTAAAAACGAAAGAAAAATGAACTATGCGATAATAGCCGCCGGCGAGGGTTCGCGTCTCGCACAAGAGGGCGTGGCAAAACCAAAACCGCTTGTCGACATCTGTGGCGAACCGATGATAGTCCGCCTGATAAACCTTTTCTGCCGCTGCAATGCGGAGAGCATCAGCATAATCGTCAACGAGCATATGACTGAGGTGCGCGAATATATTGAGAGCCTCTCGCTCGACATCCCGCTGAACCTGGTGGTGAAGACAACTCCGAGCTCGATGCACAGCTTTTTCGAGCTTTCAAGGGTGATCCCGAAAGGACGCTTCTGCCTGACAACGGTCGACACTATCTTCCGCGAGCAGGATTTCCGTCCATATATCGAGGCGATGGAGGCTGATGAACGTTATGACGGAATGATGGCGGTGACCGACTATATCGACGATGAGAAGCCCCTGTATGTGCAGACCGACGACGATTTGAACATCACGGCTTTCCGCGACGAGCGATATGATGGCGCAAAATACATTTCGGGGGGCATATACGCTCTCAATGAGAAAGCCATCGATGTGCTTGCCGACTGCATGAAGCGAGGCGTGGCGCGTATGCGCAACTTCCAGCGCGCGCTCGTCGACGCGGGTCTGAGACTGAAGGCGTATCCGATGGGGAAAATTCTTGATGTAGACCATGCCGGCGACATCGAGAAGGCGGAAAATTTCATCAACAGCAAATAAAGTTTAGAAACAACATACAAATGGCAGAAATAACAATTGCCGGCATTATGAGAGCCGGCGCTTACTCGCCAAACCATATCGGCAACGACGCTGCGATTTTCAACGCTACGGCAGACCAGCTGCGCAAGCGCGGTTGCACGGTCAACATCTACAGCGAGGAGCAATTCAACAGCGGCAAAGTGAAGGAGCGCGTAATCCTCAATATGTGCCGTGAACAGGAGTCGATAAAACGCCTTCAGGACATGGAGGACGATGGCTGCATTGTGGTGAACTCGGGCTACGGCATTGAGAACTGCACACGCGAGCGCATGACACGCATTCTGATGGGGCACAACATTCCGTATCCCGACAGTGTTATTGTCAACACCGACGAGGCTGTGGTAAACCAGCTGAGAAAGGCGGGCATCAACAACTGCTGGATAAAGCGCGGCGACTTCCATGCCATGCATAAGGAGGACGTGAGCTATGTGCGCCATGCGGAAGAGGCGCAGGAGGTGCTGCAGGAATATTTCTACCGCGGCATAAAGCGTGCAGTAATCAACCGTCATCTTGTGGGCGACCTTATAAAATTCTACGGCATCCATAACTCGCCGTTCTTCTTCTGGTTCTATCCTTTCGACGAGGGGCACAGTAAATATGGACTTGAGGCTATCAACGGCAAGTCGAAAGGCATTGATTTCGACATCGAGCGCTTGAAGGACATCTGCCACGACGCTTCCGAGGCTCTCGGCGTGGAGATTTATGGCGGCGACTGCATCGTGTCGCCGGAAGGCGACATCCGCATCATCGATTTCAACGACTGGCCAAGTTTCGCGCCTTGCCGCAACGAGGCTGCTCCGTTTATTGCCAAGGCGGTGCTGAATTATGTCAAATCAAAACTTAAATAACGACGCCGATGAATATAAAAGAATTGAAAGCGTCTTATAAAGACACCCTCAAGTCGATGGACACGGAGGAAACGATCGACCTTTGTTTCTATCGCCCGATAGGTTATATGTGGGCTGTGCTGTGTGCGAAACTCGGCATCAAGCCAAACGCCATTACGATCGCTTCTATATTTATAGGTGTGGCGGCTGGCGTGATGTTTTATTTCAACGACCTTTGGCTGAATATTGTGGGGGTGTTGTTGCTCGTTTGGGCAAACTCTTTCGACAGTGCCGACGGTCAGTTGGCGCGTATGACGCAGCAGTATTCACGCCTCGGTCGTATACTCGACGGTCTGAGCGGCGACTTCTGGTTTGTGGCGATCTATTTGGCTATATGCTTCCGTGAAAACTGTACCAGCGTGTTCTTTATGGAACACCAGTGGGTCATTTGGGCGATAGCCGTAGCCGCAGGTCTGTGCCATGCGAAACAGGCTGCAGCTGCCGACTATTATCGCCAGTTCCACTTGTATTTCTTGAAAGGAAAAGAAGGAAGTGAGCTCGACAGCGTGGAGCAGCTTGACAAGGCGTATGCCGCTGTGCCATGGAAGGGAAACTTCTGGAAGAAGACCACGATGTTCTTCTACCGCAACTATACCGCAAACCAGGAGGTGCTCACGCCACGCATGCAGCAACTGCGCCGCGCCTTGCGCAAACGTTTTGGCGAGGGGGAGGTGTCGCAGTCGTTCCGCGACACATTCCGTGCCGGCAGCAAGCCGTTGATGAAATACACCAACTGGCTGTCGTTCAATCTGCGTTCGATAGCGCTTGTATGCTCGCTGTTCGTCAAGATGCCGTGGCTCTATTTCGCTTTCGAGCTGGTAGTGCTCAATCTGATGCTTGTATATATGATTTGGCGGCATGAGCGCATGTGCCGTAAATTTACGGAGGAGGTTGAAAATGGCAAATACTGATATTAAGGGTGTGATTTTCGACTATGGCGGCACAATCGACAGCCGTGGCGACCATTGTGGTCTTCTTCCAGAAGTTAGCTGGTGTGCAGGTGACGAAGGAGCAGTTCCGCGACTGCTACGTCTATGCGGAGCGTGAGCTGGCGAAGACTCGCCATATACTGCCCGAGCATAATTTCTACGACCTGTTGCTCATCAAGATGCGTATCGAGATAGGCAACCTCGTTGAAAACGCCGTGCTCCCTTCTGATTATCCCGTGGAGGAAAAGGCGCTTGCCGTGGCGCGCTATTGCTATAACCGTGCGAAGGAATCGGTTGAGGAGGCGCGTCAGGTGTTGGAGTTTGTGCATGAGCGGGTGCCGATGGTGCTCGTGAGCAACTTCTACGGCAATGTGGAGACGGTGCTTGCCGATTTCGACTTGGCACGCTATTTCAAAAAGGTTGTTGAAAGCGCTGTGGTTGGCATACGAAAGCCCGATCCGCGCATTTTCGCGCTCGGTGTGGAGGCTCTTGGCGTCCCGGCAGAGAATGTGCTTGTCGTTGGCGACAGCT
>OQVS01002387.1_pt1 | contig 12022 bp, 10 predicted proteins | sample 1691601 | NCBI WGS metagenome assembly OQVS01 (sample SAMN03418268, study PRJEB22391) | human gut metagenome | biome: human-gut; feature: organic feature; material: feces | host: Homo sapiens | place: Tanzania | collected 2013-01 | reverse complement strand
CTCCATCAATGCAACGTACAATGGTGGGGTCCTTTGCGTTTCTGTGCGCTTCTAGGTGCGGTTCCAAGTTGAAAAAAGGGCCAGCTTTGGGTAGAATCGAGGCATGATTCGTTTCTACAAGCCAACTTTGAAGCGCAAGGACATGGACAGCGTCCTACAGACCATGGTGGACGAAAAGATAGGACCTGGAGAAAAGGTCCTTTCCTTCATGCAGGCGTATTCCGATACCGTGAAGGCCGCAAGTTCGTCTTCATATAGGACCTATCCCGATTGCCTTGAGTCTGCGCTTCGCATGGCTGGAGCTGTGGAGGGCACAAAAGTGGCGGTATCTCCGTTGTCTCCTTCCGTATACAGGGATGTCATTTCCAGAATAGGCGCCCAAATCGTGTATGTGGATGTGGAAAAGGAGAATGGATGTCCAAAGGAGGACATCGTGGTGCAAAGCGGTGCTGAGATCCTCCTTCTCTATGAGAACTACGGAACCCTCCCTGTTAAGTACAACGAACAGACCACCTTTGCAGAACCCTGTGACTATGGAACCGTCAAGGTGATAGAGGATATAAGCGAGAGCATTGGAAGCCGCATGAAGGACGAAAGCTACGCAGGCTTCATTGGCCAGTATGTCGTGTGCGCCTTCGAAGAGGACAGCGTCGTGTCCGCGGGTGGTGGAGCTGCAGTCGCTGCCAAGAACGAAGTCCTTGCCACGCTTAGGGCCAGACGCCCATCCAAGTACGTGAAGATGCCTGACTTGAATGCAGCCCTTGGAATGGTTCAGCTTGTGAACCTTGAGGCCAACTCCATAAAGAGAAGGGAGATAGTCAAGGTCTATCAGCAGTCGCTTTCAAAGACGCGGCACAAGCAGTTTGGTTTGAACTTCCTTGGGTTTGAGTCCAACTGCAGCGGGTTTGCAGTCCAGCTTGATTCAAAGCCGGACGAAGCAATCAAGTTTGGAGCCAAGCATGACGTTCCAATAAAGATGGCCTTTGAGGACTGCCTTGTAAAAGGCTACGATGGGGATCCCTTCGAGGCGTTCCCTATAGCCGCTTCGTACTATTACAGAACCGTTTGCTTTCCAGTCTATCCGTTTCTCAAGGGAAGCGAGATGGATATGGTTTCAAAGGTGATATCCCATCTTCCTTGATGGATGCCTTGGTGGATGCCATAGTGAATGCCATAGTGAATGTTGGAGAGAAAAGGGGGCTGAAATGAAGGAATTGAAAAGGGTCGTTCTGTTTGCAAACTCTACAAAGGCGTCAGTGGACGGCCTTGTGGAGGATATGTGCGCTTTCTTTGAAGAGAGGGGCATACGGACCTGCGTCCTTCATCTTTCGTCCACGAACGACGACTCCAACATAGACGTCCCTGATGCTGACCTTGCCATATCCCTTGGCGGAGATGGCACCGTTCTTACGTGCGCCGCTGCGCTCAAGGGTAGGGACATTCCAATAATGGCTGTGAACCTTGGAACCTTTGGGTATATCACAGAGACATCGGCCTACGAGTACAAGGATGTCTTCGAGGACTACATAGGCGGGCGTACCTGTGTGCTTGAGCGTATGATGCTGCATGCCAAGGTCCTGCGTGGTGGACATGAGGTGTTCTCTTCGACGGCCCTCAACGACATGACCGTGTGTGCGTGCGCCATGTCTAAGCTTGTGAACATAAGGCTCAAGATAGACGGGGTGCTGGCTGCGGACCTCAAGGCTGACGGGCTCATTGTGGCCACTCCAACGGGTTCCACTGCATACAGCCTTGCTGCCGGAGGACCAATCCTTGATGCCTCCCTCAATGCAATAATCGTCAATCCAATATGCCCGTTTGCAATGAGCGTGAGGCCTTTGGTGGTAAGCGACTCATCCGTTCTGACGCTTGAAGTCCCGTCCCAAAGGACGAGCATTGCAATTTCATCAGACGGACATGAGATGTTCGAGCTCATGGAAGGTGATGTGGTCGTCATTGAAAGAAACCCCTGCAATGCGCTGTTCGTCGCAAACCGCAGGAGGAACTTCATAGAGGTCCTCAGGGACAAGCTTGGTTGGGCGGGGGCGTTCAATGCTTGAGCATCTTGAGATAAGAAACTATGCCCTCATCGAGAACCTGAGCGTTGACTTCTCAAGTGGTTTCAATGTCATAACAGGCGAGACTGGGTCCGGAAAATCCATCATACTTGGTGCTTTGGGTCTTCTTATGGGTGAAAAGGCCGATGTCTCCGCAGTCCGTGCAGGAACTGACGGCATTGTCATAGACGCTGTTGTGTCAATTCCAGAGAATCATGAGATACTGCCATGGCTTTTGGAGCATGGCGTCGAACCTGAAGACGGAGTGGTCTATATACGCCGCACCGTGAAGGCCAGCGGTGGCAGGTCTTTGATCCACGTCCAAGGACAGCTTTTCTCAAGGCAGGACCTTTGCCGTTTGGCTGACAGCATAATAGACATGCATGGCCAGAGCGAGCACCAGAGCCTGCTTCATAGCGAAAAGCAGCGTTCCATCCTTGATGCGTACGCTTGTGACGAGGCACTGCTTGGCGAGTGCGGGGCCTCCTTCCATGAACTTTCAAGGCTTTCGAAGGTCAAGGCTGATCTCGTATCCCAGCTAGAAGAGGGACGCAGACAGGAAGACTACCTTAGGTTCGCATTGGATGAGATAGAAAACGCAGGCATAGTTGACGGTGAGGACGATGAGCTTTCCGAGAAGGTCAAGGTTCTGAGCCAGTTCGAGTCCATATACGAGAACGTGAATGTTGGTTTGGAGCGTTTGAAGGATTGCCGTAGTGCTTTGTACGATGCATCCGCCTCATGCGCCAAGGCCTCCAAATGCGATTCTGCATTGCAGGACTTCACTGCAAGAATCGAAGGTTCCCGCATAGAGGTGGAGGACATCTCCCAGGGTCTTAGGGACTATCTTGGCTCTGTGGACTATTCGCAGGATTCAATAAACCGCATGCAGGACCGCTTGGCTGTGCTTCAGAAGCTCAAGCGCAAGTATGGGCCTACACTGGAGAACGTTAAGACGTTCGCTTCCAGGGCGCGCGAGACGCTTGATGTAGCTTTGAACTTTGAGGATAGGCTTGCTTCATGCGAGAAGGCCATTGATGTTGAGAAGAAGCGGTTCACGTCTTTGAGCGGAAAGCTGTCTTTGGCCCGCAGGAAAGCCGCAAAGGAGCTGGAGAAGGGCATATGCAGCGTTCTTAGGCAGCTTGGGATGCCAAATGCGCAGTTCTCAATTGCCGTAACTCCTTTGGAGAGGCCAAATTCATTTGGCTGTGACAGCGTTTCGTTCATGATCTCCGCAAACCCCGGCGAGCCTTTGAAGGAGATTCGTCTCATAGCTTCAGGTGGTGAGCTGAGCCGTGTCATGCTTGCCCTCAAGACTGTGCTTGCCTCCCAGGATTCAATTCAGACACAGGTGTTCGATGAGGTGGATTCCGGCATTGGAGGATCCGTTGCAGTGAGCCTTGCCTCATGCATGTCCAATCTTGCTTCCAAGAAGCAGGTAATTGCCATAACGCACCTTGCAAGCATAGCCTGCCATGCAGACACCCAAATGGTCGTCTCCAAGTCAGTGGAAAGCGGTAGAACCTATACCCATCTTGCCGTCGTATCCGGAGAGGAGCGCGTGCACGAGATAGCGCGTATGCTAAGCGGCGACGAGAGCGAAGTCTCCCTTGAACACGCAAGAAGGATGCTTGGGGAGTAGTGAAGTAGGGCGATTATGCTCAAGTGATTCGTGAAGCGGACAAAACGAGCAACAACCGCACTTTTGATGTGTCGCTATTGGGTTAATTGTTTCCACCTTTTTTGATATGAAGCCACCACCGCCTTTCTCCAGGGATGGTAGGGAGCCGGCTTCCACCTTTCCTTCTGCCGGTCGGATTCGGTTGTAGTTCCAATTTCCGTGGTCTCTCTGATTCCAGCGGGTTTCGTTTCATAGAATCTGCCGTTGTGGACTGCTACGACGGTTTTGTCGAACGTAAGATAGACGTCGACGATCTCCTTTCGATTGATTCTGACGACCCTCCCACCGGAATCAACGAGTTGAAGTTCCTTTCCAAAGAACTTGAACGACGCCCCGGCATCGATCGATCTGTGGTGGAGGACCGAAAGATAGTAGTTGATCTCCTTCTCTGATGGTACTACCAAAACGAAGAATTGATTTTTCATGATTTAAGTCTCTTTTTTTTGCCGCTTGGCATTTGATGCTGGGCGGCTCATTTGCTTTTGGAGTTATGTATCTACATCTCAGTTTCTTCATTTGGTGGCGAAAAGATAGGTTTATGAAGAAAGTTTTCTTTCTAAACTCTCAAAATGGCACCTGACTGAAGAAAAATGGAAAAGCATTTAGACAAGTTCTTGGTTTTTGAAGGATGTTTGCAGACATTTTGCTGCCGCTAGGGCGTTGAGTGGCATTGTAGGGCGGAGTATGGCGCTGTATGGCGTTGAGTGGCGCTATGGGACGCTGTGGAATGCTTGGTTGACTAATTCAGACGCTTTCTCTAAAATTTTCAAGTAGCAACTAGGGGAGCTTGTATGGTTCTTATAAACATTGACACCCTGTCCGACTCCGAGCTCAGATGCATAGCGCAGCAGGAAGGTGTAGAGGATTGGGAGGACCTCTCCAGAGAGGACCTCATAGATTCCATAGAGGAGATATACGAGGATGAAAACAGGTTCGAGCCAAACCATCCTTCGTATACGGGCCATAGATACGTCAAGACCCTTGTGAATGTGGATCGCCAGGGGTCGCTTGGACTTCCTGGGGTCGAAGAGCTTCCCCTTGCATACAATGAGACATGCATACACGCAATAGCCAAGGATGCAAACTGGGCGTATGTGTTCTGGAGCCTTTCTCCGCAGGATCAGGCCCTTATGGAGGAAAGCGGCTGCACCCTTTCTTTGAGAACCATAGTCCTTGCGAAGGACGACTGCCCTGAGGCGTCGTTCGACATCGACGTGCTTGGCAGCGATATGGAGTGGAGCCTTGAGCTTCCTTGGTCCTGTAGGCAGTACAAAGCCGTGCTTGTCAAAAAGAACCCTTCCAACGGACATGAGAGCATACTTGCAGAGAGCAGCATCGTATCTGTGGAGGAGTGTTGGCTTTCCAAGAACCCTGAAGCCCTCAAGGACCGCGATAGGTTCAACGTCCTTGTGACCCCGCTTGTCACGAAGGGCGGTGAGCTTATAAACAACAGACAGGTCCATGAGATACTCGAAGAGGGCAAGGAGGGTTTGGCATGAAAAAGAACAGGATAAACTTCATATTCAACGCACACCTTCCATTCGTGAGGCACCCGGAATATCCAAAGTTCCTGGAAGAGGACTGGCTGTTCGAAGCTATAAACGAATCATATCTTCCAATGCTAAGGATGATGTATGCTCTAAGGGACGAGAAGGTTCCGTTCAAGCTTACATTCTCCCTTTCCCCAACCCTGTGTTCCATGTTGGACGACCCCCTTCTTAGGGAGAGGTTCCTCAACTACATGAACGAACACCTTGAGCTTGGACAAAAGGAGATGGAAAGGCTTTCCAACGACCCTCACAAGCTCAGGCTCGCCAACATGTACCTTGAGGGGCTTTCCAAGAACCTGGCCTTCTACAGCGGAAAATGCTCCAACGACATACTGAGCGCCTTCAATCAGCTTTCAAGCGAGGGTTACCTTGAACTCATAACCACAACGGCCACCCATGCCTTCCTTCCCGCCTATAAGGACTATCCAATAGCCGTGAACGCACAGGTCGAGACCGGCATGATAGAGCACCTTAGGACGTTCGAGAGGATGTCCGAGGGTTTCTGGCTTCCTGAATGCGGCTATTATCCCGGGTTGGAGGACATCCTTGCCCGCCACAACATAAAATGGATATCCTTGAGCTCCCAGGCCTTCTTCCTTTCGCAGGACGAGCCAAAGACGGGGTGCTACGCCCCTGTGAAGTGTCCCAACGGGCTGTACTGCTTTGCAAGGGACCACAACCTTACCAGCCTTATCTGGTCATCCACGGAGGGCTACCCATGCGATGCAGACTACAGGGAATTCTACAGGGACATTGGCTACGACCTACCACTGGACTACATAAGGCCATACATCCATGAGCCCGATGTCCGTGTGTTTACAGGCTTCAAGTACTGGGCCATTACAGGCAAGATGTCTGACAAGGTGGTCTACGATCCAGACAAGGCCGCAATGAAGGTTGACGCCCATTCGAGTAACTTCCTATACCACATAAAGAGTGTAGGGGACTTGGTTGGACCGTCGCTTCCAAACGACCCAATATACACCCTTAGCTTCGATGCCGAGCTCTTTGGACATTGGTGGTTCGAAGGCGTGAAGTTCCTTGAAGCCGTCATACGAAAGGTGGCTTTGGACGACTCCATGGTTCTTACGACGCCTGGTCAGTGCATAAAGCTTGGAGAGGAGGTCCAGACCCTTAGGCCTGCGTACTCCACATGGGGTGATGGCGGCTACTCTCAGGTATGGGTGGACAGCAGCTCCAATGCATGGGCTTACAGGCATGCATTCAAGTCCTTGGAGAGGATGACGGAGCTTGCGGAGCGCTTCCCTGACCAGAAGTCGCTCAAGCAAAGGTCCCTAAGCCAGGCTGCAAGGGAGACTCTGCTTCTTATGGCAAGCGACTGGCCTTTCATAATCCACAACCATTCGAGCGAGGAGTATGCAAGAAAGAGGCTTACGGGGCATATCCAGAACCTCAACCTTGTGTACGAGAACATGTGCCGCAATGCAGTGAACACCGAGTGGCTCGTCAAAGCCGAGCGCAGGGACAACCTGTTCCCATGGCTTGACTACAACGTGTTCAACTCAAGGCATTTGGCTGAGCCTAGCCTTATATTCACAACAGACTATTCGAAATGATCTGAAAAGGAACTTCCAAAAGGAGTCTACAGATGAAAAGACATCTTCTTTCAGGAGTGGGGGCTTCGTTTGTGGAGCCTCTTTGCCCCAAAAGGGGGCAGGTCGTCACAATTCGTTGCAGAATACTGTCAAATGACGTCAATTGGGTGCGTTTGGCAGAGATATCGGATTATAGTCCCGATATAATGCTGCGCCATGAGATGAAGCGTGAAGGGGATGTGTTCTCCGTGGATATGAGGATGGACGAACCCGTGCTGCGCTACTGGCTTGAGGCTAATGTCTCGGGTATGGGCTCCTTGTATCTTTCCAAACGTGGTGAAAGCCATGTGTGCCCATGCAATAGAGATACATTTGAGATAATCGCGGACCTGGATGTCCCTTCGTGGATCCCAAACGCCGTGTGCTACCAGATATTCCCGGACAGGTTCGCAAATGGCGATCCCTCAGTTGGAGCGAAGACCGGTGGATATGTCTTTGATGGGCATGAGCCTGTCGTTATGGATTGGAACGATGAGCCCTTGCAGTACAAGGACGGCCATTGCCTTGATTTCTTCAATGGAGACCTCAAGGGCATTGCCCACAAGGTGGAGCATTTCAAGGAACTTGGGGTGACTACGTTGTATCTGAATCCTATTGGGTGCAGCATGACGACCCATAGGTACGACTGCACGGACTATTTCCATGTGGATCCAAAGCTTGGAGGCGACGATGCGTATGCCTCAATGATCCAGACCATGCATGAAAACGGCATAAAGGTCGTGACCGACATCTCCATAAACCATACAGGAATAGAGCATCCTTGGTTCAAGAACGCTCTCAACGGCGGCGAGGAGAAGGAGTTCTACTACGAAGATGGAAAAGGGGATTTCGACTACTGGTTTGGTGTCAGGACCCTTCCTCAGCTCAACTACAAATCCAAGCGCCTTAGGGATTTGGTGTTCGCAGGAGAGGATTCCGTCCTCAAGAAGTTCCTAAGACCTCCGTTCTGTCAAGACGGTTGGCGCATGGACGTTGCAACCTGTGTTGGAGTGAACGGCAGCGACAGGATGTGCCATGAGATATGGCAGAAGGTCAGAGAAAGCGTGAAGGCCGTCAACCCTCAGGCCTACATCGTTGGCGAGTGCTGGGAGGATGCAGGTTCTTTCCTTCAGGGCGACCAATGGGATGCAGCCATGAACTATGTTGGCTGCTCGCGTCCTTTGAGAAGCTGGATGGGAGAGGAGGACAGGTATTTCTGCCGCAACATGAACGACCCCGGCGTATGCAGGCCGTTCACTGCAAAGGAGCTTAGGGACGACCTTTTCAATCAGCTTTCGTCTCTACCTTCACAAATGGTATACCAGCAGATGAACCTCGTAGACAGCCATGACATCCCACGCCTTTACAACCACAGGCAGGTGTTCGACAGGGACCTCTATTTTGGCGCTGTAATGATGCAGTTCGTCCTGCCTGGTATGCCAAGCATCTACTATGGGGACGAGATAGCCCTTGCAGGTCCAATGGGTACTGCGGAGAACTGCCGCTATCCAATGCAGTGGGACAGATCAAAGTGGAATATGTCGTTCTATGACCTGTATTGTTCCTTGGGACGTCTTCGCGCTTCGTATGGGGATGCATTGGGCACTGGCCTTTGGGAGTTTGGATACTGCGACGACGATGTGCTTGAATTTACAAGGACATCTGGACTTGGTGTAGGTCAGCAGGTCAAACTGGTGATGTTCCGGGGTGATTCAAAGCGCATTGTCTCTGACATTGACATTTCAGGCTATGCGGATTGGTTTACTGGAGAGGTTTTCTCTACTGGAGATTCCCTTGTGCTTTTGCCAAAGCAAAGTAGGGTTCTTGTAAAAGGTTAAAGCTTAGATTCTTTACGTTTTTTTCTAGGGGCTGATGTGGCGCTTGTGGCTGTTGTGGCTTACGTGGCGGTTAAGGCGCTTATGGCTCTTGAAGACGGTTGAGTTTCACAATGGTAGAGCGCTTTAGAGCGTTCCTAAGCGTACCTGATGGTACCTGATAGCGCCTGAGCGTACCTGAACGTCCTCTTCAAGTATGGTTTAGACCGTTTTAGAACGGCTGGAACGGCTAGAGTGGCTAGAACGACCAGAAAGACCAGTTCGTCTAGACCGTCAAGAGCGGCATGACGTGCAAATGTATGACCTTTGTTTGTAAATGGGTGTCAGCTGTTCTTGAGGATCATGCTCATTGCAAGGGATGCAAGGTGCCAGCGCATGGAGTGGAGGCCGTTCTTTGGGTAGAATACACGGCAACGGCCAAATCTATACGGCAGCTCGAAATGAAGTCCAACTTTGAGGGTTGCAAGGAATACGCTCTTTGGGTCGTCATGCTCATGTACGTGTTCGCCCTTGAATGTCCCTACATAGTCCCAACCGTCATGGGTGAGTGTCATGACTCCTCGGCCTGCCTTCACGTAGTTGTCAACTCCTGGTTCGTCGTAGCCGTACTCGACTTCCTCTGAGAGTTTGAAGTCAGGCCTTGATACAGCTTTTAGCATCTCGCCAAGCTGCCAGTCGTACCATTGGGAGTAGTTTTCAAAGCACCTTGGACTTTTCCTATTCCATTTGAACGTGAAGTCATCCTGGAACGTGGCTTTGGCTCCGCATTTGGTGCAGTGCACATCGTTTCCGTGCGCTTCTATGTGGAACTCGCTTCCGCAGAGGGGACACTTGTAGAACATGGTCTCAAAGCCATCGGCCTTGTCTGAGCCCTTTACGAGGACGTTGTGCTGTTTTTGGAAATCGAATTCGTTGTAGGCGAGCGCCGTGGTGAGACGCTTCATGATTTCGTCCGCGGGGAGGGTTTTGGCTTCGTCGGCGGTCAGAAGCAGGTGTGTGTCAACGTTGACCATGCCTTTGTGGAGATGGCGTGACCATTTGGCGTTTCCAAGTCCGGCGCCCTGTATCTTTGAGGTGTAGACGGGCACCTTGAGAAAGCGGATCATCTTGGCGATTGCGGGCGAGATGTAGCCTAGGTGTCCGCTTGAGTAGACGGTGCCTTCAGGGGCTATGTAGACCACGCCTTTCCTGTCCTGGACGATGTACTTTATCTTCTTCATGGACTCAAGGTCCGTTGCGAACTGATATTTTGGGATTGCACCTATGGCTTTGAGCCAGAAGGCCAGTTTCTTGAAGGTTAACCAGTGGTATGTCGCAAGGAATGAGATGCGTGCGGGCCTGACTGACCCCGCTATATATTTGTAGTCTTCGTTGGATGTGTGGTTGCTGAGCAGCAGTGCCGGCCCGTGGACCCTTTCGCCTGTAGCGGTGAGGTTGAACTTGAGCCTGTTTACAACGTTTATGTATTCGCGTGCACCCCAGTAGAGTAGGGCGTTTGGCTTCCTTTGCAGGTTTTTTGTGTGCCTTCTATGTTTTCTAGATGTGGTTTTCGTTTGTTCTGTGGACTTATCCATAACCGTATCTTAGCATATTGCGGTTTTTTTTGTCTTTTTTTTAGCTATTATGTTTACGATTTGCGTTTGCATAGCTATCTTTTGCCATGAAAGGTAGGAAGGAACACGAAATGTTGGGACGTACAGGCTGTACGAGCAAGGAAATAGAAGTGCACAAAGAGGATTGCAGGAGGGCGTTGGTTCTAAAGCGAATGTCTCTTGTAAGGTCTGCGCTCTATGCGCTATGCGACAGTTTCCTGGTGCGTTCAGGTGATTCCGACGACGACCCCCGGTGGGTTCGTTTCTACGAAATACAGATGAGCATGTATCTCCTTGGGAAGAAGAACCTTGAGGTCTCTCCTCCTGAGGGTGATATGGTTCACGACCTGATAAGGGACGTATGGGAGGACGTGCGTTCCTACATGGACAGCACCCCGTTTGGGCCAATCGAGAACCAGGACCAGTGGTTCAGGACCATTAGGGTGGACTTCCCTTGGGATGGAGGGACGTCCATCTCCTGCGAATCCAACAATGACGCCCTCTTGTTTGGGCAGTGTGGGTCAAAATAACACAATTTAGACCGATTTCCTTATTGCTGTGTTCTTTTGACACATTTCTTGGTTTGGTGTGCGTTTTTGGTACATTTGGGATTTGTTTTAGGTTTTTATTGTTAATTTTATATATATAAATGAATTGAATTTGTTGATTCGCTATCGTTTTAGGTTTTGTTTCTTCTTGGCATAGTTCTTGCTACTTATGATGGCATAGGAGATGCCAAGATGACAATGACCAATACAAACAAGCATTCAAACGAAAACACATCGCTTAGCCTTTATCTCAAGGAGATAGAGAAGATACCTCTTTTGGACCGTGATGAAGAGTACAAGCTTGCGGTCATGGCTAAGAAAGGCGATTGCTATGCACGCAACAGACTTGTGGAATCCAACCTCAGGTTCGTGGTGAGCATTGCAAAGCAGTATCAGAACAGGGGTCTTCCACTTTCAGACCTCATAAGCGAAGGCAACATAGGTCTTCTTACTGCAATGGACAAGTTCGAGCCGGAGAAGGGCTACCACTTCATAAGCTATGCAGTATGGTGGATAAGGCAGTCGATCCTCAAGGCCATTGGCGAGAAGTCAAGGATGATCAGGCTTCCAATGAACAGGACCGCTGACCTTGTCCAGATCCTCCAGGCCAAGACGAACCTTGAAGAGAACGGCTATAATGATGCAAGCATAGAGGACATAGCCGCAGAGTGCGGAATGACCAAGGATCAGGTCCTTGAAGTCATGCAGATGTCCCGTGAGGTCTCAAGCTTGGATGCTCCTGTTGGAGCGGAGGAGGATTCCTCGTTTGGCGACTTCATCGAGTCCGATCTCCAGAAGCCTGACGAAGTTGTTATGGACGAAGCCCTCAAGGAGTCTGTGAAGAGGATTCTTGACACCCTTCCAGAAAGGGAGAGAGGCATCATTGCTTTAAGGTTTGGTCTTGAAGGCAAGAAGCCAATGAGCCTCAAGGAGGTTGGTGAACTCTACAATCTGACCAAGGAAAGAATAAGACAAATAGAGAAGAAGGTGCTTGGTCAGCTCTCCGAGGACAGCATCGTTCAGGATCTTAAGGCATATATAGCGTAACGATCGTAGGTCTACGTTTTGCGGTTTTCGCAAAAAGAGTCTATTGCAAATGCAACAATGTCATTAGGATTTGATGTATATGTTCCTCCAAAAAGACTGACCAGAAAAGGTCCAAAA
>OQVS01002386.1_pt1 | contig 12023 bp, 7 predicted proteins | sample 1691601 | NCBI WGS metagenome assembly OQVS01 (sample SAMN03418268, study PRJEB22391) | human gut metagenome | biome: human-gut; feature: organic feature; material: feces | host: Homo sapiens | place: Tanzania | collected 2013-01 | reverse complement strand
GGCGGTACATTTGCCGAACGGACGTTCTGTTTATACTTTTTGCATGTGTCCGGGGTATCGGGGGTGTCGGGCGTGTCGGGGGGTTCGGGCGTCTTCTGGGTCGCAGTGCCGACCTTGGGCAGGGCGTCCACATCGTAGACGTAGCTGCCGTTCTCCTGAATGGGGACCGACACAAGGAACGGGTTGATGACGTTGTAATTCTCCGCCGCCGTGGTCTGAACGACCAGATACAGGCCCACCTCAAGGTCGCCGAACTCGGCTACGCCGAGGTCGCTGATCTCCACGGTAGTGGACTCGGCAGTGGCGGCGATCTTCTCGGCAAGCCGGCCCGCCAGCTCCCCCTCCGACAGATCCCCCAGCTCCACGCCGCAGTCCTCGAAGCCGTTGGTGTACACAAAGCTCAAGTTGGCGTTGTCCTTTTGGACCTTGGCCACGCGGTACAGGGTCAGCGTGCCGCCGCCCACCGCCTCGGATGTTTCGCTGTCGTAGAGCGACACCTTGATGGAACCGGTGCGGCTCAGATCGACCACTTCGAGGGCAAAGGCCGGAGCCGCGCACCACACCAACAGGGTCAGCGCCGCAAGCACAGCGGCCAGCCGTTTACGGATGCTCTTCATGATGGTTCTCCTCTCGCTGATTTTTGCGTTTGCGCAGATGCGGCACGGCCAGCATGACCACCAGCACCACCAGCAGCATGGGCACAGCCAGTGCCGGGGCCACGATAATGGGCTCGATGCGGAGCGCGTCCGCCGTTACGCGGATGTGTTTCTGGTTTTCCGCGTTCTCGATCCGCTTGCCGCGCACCAGAAGGCGGTGGGTGTTGATGCCGTAGGGGGTACAGGTCATCAGGGTGACATGGTCCTTGCCCTCCACCGGCTGCAAAAGATCGGTCTCGGTGGGCAGGACGATGGAGATCTGATCGACCTCATAGGTCAGCACCCGGTCCAGCACCGTGATGGTGAAGGTGTCGCCCACTTCCAGCTCATCCAGATTGGTAAAGAGCTTGGCGCTGGGCAGCCCGCGGTGGGCCGAGATGACGGCGTGGGTGCCCGCGCCGCCCACCGGAAGGCTGCTGCCCTCCAGATGGCCCGCCGCCACCTGCAAAACGCCGTCGCTGGTGCCATGGTAGATGGGCAGCTCCACGCCGATCTTGGGGATGGTGATGTACCCCATGATGCCGGTACCGGAGACGTCGAGGGTGTCGGTGTAGCCGCTCACCTCTTCGGGCCGGTAAAAGGCATCGGGCGTTTCGGCCAGCCGCCGGTTGTAGTCGTCGGCGGCGTCAAAATAGGCCTGATAGTCCACGTCCGACAGGTTTTCAACCTCTTCCGAGTAGCTCGCCACAGCGCGCGACTGGTTTTTCTGGTTGATATAGTCACTGACGGTCGGATATAACATCACGGATAGACCCACGAGAAAGATCAATATTAAAATGATGGTGCTGCGATTCTTTTTCATGGGCTACTCCCTAATGTTATAAGGATAGGTTCGGGGCAGATGCCCTCTTATTTCGGGGGAGCGGCCGGCTCCCGGTTGGTTTTACTTGTTTTCCATCCGCTTCTTCGCGATGAGCAGCACGGCCGCTGCAACCATCAGCCCGCCGCCGATCAGATAGAAGATCGTGGTGCCAATGCCGCCGGTCGTGGGCAGGGTGGTGCCAGCTTTATTTTCGACCTTAACTGTCGTATCGCTAATCGACGTACTGTCAACGGTAATTGCGCCAGTCTTGTCTGCAATCTTAACCTCAATGGGTTTTGTCAGTTTATTGTAGCCCTTCGGAGCTTCAATTTCTTCCAGATAGTAAGTACCAGAGTCCAGACCCTCAAAAGCGATGTTGCCATCATCCGGAGTCGTAAATTCATATACAGCGCCTTCCACAGCCGTCCAACCAGCAAACTTGTAAACCTTCTTGGCAACGTCATACTTGAAGTATGCAGTTTTACTCCTATCGCTGTTCAATACTTTAAACTTTGCACCAGCCAAGGCGGTATTCTCACCGGTATACTTATGGACATCAAACGACCAGACATAAGTGGTGGTCTGGCCGCCCTGAGCCGTGCCGTTTGTGCCATACTTCAGGATTGCACTGTTCGTATTGCCCGTAGTAGAACCAATCAGAGCCTTTTCATTGATTTGCGCCCAGTAAGTAATAACGACTTTGTCGTTGGTTTTCAGGACGTCATCATTAAACTTCACTTCAAAGGTGCACTTATCCGCAGTGCCCTCAGTAACGACCTGATAGTTGCTGGATTCAAGCGTTTCATCGTTGCGCTTAATGCTCAGGGAATGCTCGCCCTTATTGACAAAGGTCAGGCCAGCAGACATCGTATCATGGGCAACATAATTTTCCGGCGTACCATCAACAACATTGATCGTAAGCTGGAACTCGACATAATCGCCAATGGCCGCATCGTTTGTCTCACCAAAGTCACTGCCTTCCTTGACTTTCTTGTCAATGGTCGGTTTGCCGTTCTTTTCGTTGATGATGACGGTCGGGTTGGTAGTGCCCAGCGAGCACACAACAGGGTCCACACCCTTCCAGCCATCGGGTACGACCAGATAGTAGCCTAACTGAACCGACTGCTGAATTTTACCGTTCTCGGTCGTTGCAGTGTAATCCACAGTCTTACTTGAAGCTTCTTTCGCGGCTTCTTCTGCAAACTTCTTTGCAAACGAGCCATTATCTGTTTCTTTCTTTACAACAGTAACCGTGTTATCTGCGTTGACCTTAAAGCAATCTTTCCAGTCCTCTTTCTGCAAAAAAGTAGTCCATTCGGAGTTTGCCTTGTAAACAACACCAGTATAGGGATTATCGCTCGTATGGCTCGCAATTTCCATAATGCGATAGAACTTATACGTCACGCCACTGACCGCATTATTGATCGTGATGCTGCCCATTTCAGGCGTCGCCGCGCCAGTGCCTTCATCCGCAAACGCCGGAACTGCCATCGCCAGCACGAGGGCCAGCGCGGCAAACAGCGCCATGAATCTCTTCAAGTGTTTCATTTTCTTCGTCTCCTTGTGAAATAAGTCTTTTTTCAAGTTGTTTTTTCTTGCTTCCAAGCAATCCCAAAAAGCTGTGCTTCTTGTGGTGATCCGTGCTCCGCCCGCAGGGGCGGGAGGGTCACTCGCCCCTCCTTTCCTGCCTGCGTTTCCTGCGGTATCCACCCACCAGCGCGGCACCCATCAGCACCGCACCGGCGGTGGTGTACGGGGCCGTACCGGTGGAACCGGTCGCCGGGAGTTCGTAGCCGGGGGCATCCGGGGTGTCGGGGGTGTCCGGGATTTTCCGGTTCCTGACCATAATGGTGCCGGACGTGTAACCGTCGCCGCCGTTGCTCACGATCCAGTTCTCCGCGCGGTTGTCCACAACATCGATAGTACCCACCTTGACTTCCTTCACAGAGTAACCGTAATAAATCACGTTACCTGCTTCATCTGTGCGCGTCAGCGGGAGGTTTTCGAAGGTCTTCATCCAGTTTCCCTCTGCTGTCAGCGTGAACATGCCACTTTCATCGGTTCCAGTGCACGCAAAGGCTTTTTCGTTCTGCTTGGGGGCCGTTGCCGGTTGCAGGGTGTTCTCAATTTGCGCTGTAGCAGAATCTACCCATACGGTTAGCGAATTGTCTGTTGCATCAATCTTGCCGCGAAGGATATTCACGCCCTTTTTCAGCTTCAAGTGATAGGTATAAACGATCACCGTCTTATCACTCTCTTGCTTCGGCCCTGTAATATCTGCGTGCAGCTTTGCGCCGTTCCAATAGAAATCAGCTCGGTCGGTACGTTTCATCATGTCGGAATCGTTTCCACCCAGCTCTGTTCTTACGACCAGATCGAACGTCGTTCCTTCTGGCAGATTATTCAACTGCGCGATTTGAGTGGTAAAGTCATCACTATTATCAAGTGGCTTTTCCCAAGGCGTCGCCTTTACAACGTTCGCAACTACACGGCCGATTGCGCTGGTATAGGGCGGCTGGTTATACTCTGCACGGTACAACTGCAAGGTAACGCTGTTTGCGCCCGGCGTGGTGGCATTACCGTTTTCATCTTCCCAAACCTTACGGACCGTCAATTCGGTCTGATTGGGTTTGTTTGTGATCGTAACGGTCTTGCTGCCCTTGGCCAAATCTGCGGCCTTCGCCACATGCTCTACAGGCCCAGCAATCTTTGCGTTCTCACCTTCGGACGAATAGAAGTACACCGCGTTCGTAATGCGCTCTTCTTCCGGGGGGAGCTCATAGCCCGCGGGGGCTTCCACCTCGATCAGACGATACAGAACATTTTTCTGAAGCTCCGGCTTTACGACTTCCATACCGTTTTCAGTTACTGTAACAGACTGCGCGACCTTGAGCCGCCCATACGGATCCGTCGTATATTTCGATTCGTGACTGTGCAGCGTTTCTGCCTCTTCATACATTTGCGTAGTTGCATTGTACTTTTGCAGTTGGAATTTTGCACCGGCCAGCTTCGTATTCTCGGCACCCTCTTCAATTTTGATGATGGTGACCGAGTTGCCGGAACTCAGCGTTGCACCCGAACTCGAAGAACTCCACGATGTCGATATATCGCCTGTGCTTTTCACTATTCCGGTACCGGACAGTTCAATATTGTTCGACACATTGTTGATGTTGATACTCGAATTCGTGTAATCATACTTCGTCTTCGGATACACTTCCAGCAGATTCGAACTGATCTGATAGGCATATACCAACACCAGCGGCGTTTTGTTCGGGACGTTTTCGATCGTCATAAGGTACTTATTGTACCCGTTATCCGACGAATCCACCCGCGTTTTCAGCGTCCAGCCCTTGACTTCTGTTCCGGGCACCAGCTTGCCCTTTGCGTCAAACACCGGTTTGCCGTCCGTATCCGTCCTCGCATAGTAAAGCGTTGTGTCCATCAGGAGCGCTTCGATGTCCACCTGATTCGTATCAATGGCCGCTGTCGTTCCGTCCTTAGGAGTTCCGCCTACACTAGCCGGATGTTTTGCCAGCGTAAACGTATCTTCCAGTGTCAGGTAGTCATACTTGATTGGATTGCCGTTCGCATCCTTCTCTTCCGCAAAGAACTCCTTCGCGTCCGGGTTGATATCGACCGTGTAGGTCATTAGCTGACTTCTAGCATCCCAGCTATGCCCCTTTGTCAGCACTTCCTTTTCGGGGATCTCCTCCTTTTCCTTAGTCCATTCCTGTGTCTGCGTATTAGAAGTGATCTTTGCTTCTGTGTCCTCGTCAAAGTACACCCACGCGGTGTTGGAGTAGATGTTTTTCTCTCCTGCTACAATGTCCGTGCCATCAGTCTTCGAAACGATCCGACCTTTGATAATGAAAGTGGCATCCTTATCTTTCATGAGCTTGCCCGGCTTATTTTCCTGCGACATCGTCAATGTCTGACCCTCAAGCTTGACCGTGAAAGTATTCCTCCCATCCCCCTTTGTCGCTTCTTTGTTATTCTCCGGAACAGTCAGATCAAACACAGCGCCGGCTCCAAACAGAGCCCGAACCGATTCTGCCTTGATGCCGATCGGCAGTTCATCCACGACCGTGATTTTCTCATGCAGTTTCAGAGCATCCGTATGAACCACGATCTTCCACGTCACCTCGCCGGTCTCGTTATTTACCGTCGTGGTTCCGGTTTTGTCGTTTCCGTCCGTTTTGGTGATCGTGGCGAGCTTATACTTAAACGGGGCCGTCCAATACTGATCATCCATGAAGAAGCGGTTCCGGTAGCTGTTCTCTTTGTTCACCTTGCTATTACCTGTGGTGCTGTACTTGATCAGCATCCTGTTTGCGTCAGCCGGTGCAGTGACGTCCTTCACCAGCCTGATTTGGTAGCCATAGATTTTATCGGTACCAGACAGCTCGCTCAGAGATTTCAGCTTAGTTGCGTCAAATTCCGGATTGTAAGGATCAAAATCAGCGCTCTCGCTCACATAGAACTTCAGCTCATACGCCGCGTCGCTATCAAAATTACCGGCACCCAACACCCGTGTCTCGCTCGAATCGGTCCATGTAAAGTCACCTTTCCAAGCGTTTGCCTGTGCGACAGTCATCACGTGACCGCTATCCAGAATCTTATCCGCAAGAACGGTGCCTTGGCTGATCGTCTTCACCTTGGAGACATCCACCCTCGCCTTCCACGGAATCGAAATGGTGCCGTCCGCATTTTCCTTGAAACCCGTTCCTTCGTCGTACTCTTTGTAACCACCGCGTCCTGCAATTTCTGCCGTGGCACCATCAGTAGGGCCCTTGTATCCATCCGGCTTCACGAACGGCTTCACGAACTGTGCCTCATTGGCGACCGTATATTTTCCATTTTTAAGGTCATGCTCCGTCGTGTACACGATCGTGTATTGATTGGTGTTTACCTTGTCCGTCTGGCCGTCCGCGTTATCAAACTGGATGCCCGCATACTGGCTGGCGTCTATTGTCGTATTTCCATCTTTGTCAATAAAGTGGTATCCTTTGTCCGGTGTAACTTCGATCTTACCGACCGCCTTAGACAAACCCTCGTACCTCGTTCCATCGATCGTCATGGAGTCGGTCACCTTGGCGCCAAAAATGTTCTGGCCGTTTTCGTTGACCTTGATCGTCCAAGTGACTTTCGTCTTTCCATTCTTTTCATTAAGAGTTCTGCTCTTGCTGATTGTATACGAATTTTTGACCTCCACATCCTCGCTGGATTTATGCTTAATGGTCAGCGTATCGTCTTTTTTGGAGCTTGCCGTCACGTCATTGTGGAACTTGTAGTCCACATTGCCCAACTTGCTGACATCATAGGTATATGTGACCTTGTACTGCTTGCAGACGCGCTCCGTCTGTCCCTCTTTGGTATCTGTTACCATCTGCGGAAGCGTCATTGTAAGTTCCGCTTTTCCATCCGAATTTGACGTGGTAAACTTCTTATCAGTCGGGGAAACATCCCTAATTTTCTGCTCTGTTCCCTCCTGCGTCCACACGGTCGATGTATCCGAAGTACGCTTCTCCGTGAACTGATACTCTTCCACTGTGACGGTAGGCTCATCCAGATGCAAGGTATGGTTATTTGCATCGCAGATTTCATCTACAAACTTCACGACATCCGGTGTACCTCTGTGCGAAGTGATGGTCACGGTATATTCCAGTTTACCGGTTTCAGCGTTATACCTGCCTTCTTTTTTCGTGGTCAGGTCATACTTGTCCGTTTTATTCGTCGTCGGCGGATATTTGATGTCTCCATTCAACGTGACCTTAAAGCCGGTGTCTCCCTTAACAATGGTGTTTCCCTTGTCATCGGTGCCCGTTGCCTTCAGCTCGCCATCATACTCGACATTGCCTACATAATCCCCGCTCGTATGGTTTTTATAATACTCCGGATCCACCTTAAACTCGACCCGGTATTTTTCGCCCACCTTTCTCAAACGGTACTCACCGGCTTTTACCTGAGATTTCTTGCTTTCATACATCGGACTGAAATTATCGCTAAGCTCATCAGGCGGAATCGTGACCGAATCGGGGAACTCCCAGTAATACAGCGTGTCCGGGTTGATCTGATTATGCGGAATACTAAAATTCATTTCCAGCTTTGTTTTGAATGTATCCGAATTCGGATCGTATGTGATCGTTCCATTTGTTTCCGGTTTCAGATTCACAATATCCCAATCAAGCTGCACTTCGATGGTCGTTTGCGCCACCGCCGCCGCACCCATTTCCTCTGCCGGCTGCAATGCGATCTCATCGTCATAGTCGGCGTCGCGGTCGTCGGCCTCGCCCACGTAGTCGCTGTAAGCCTGATCCACGAGGATGGTGCTGGTGACATCGGTGAAGGGAACGGTCACTTCCGCGACAGCGCCCTCGACGGCACCAGAAATAACGGTCAGCGAATCGTCGCCTACCGTCTCCACGATGCCGATGGTCTCGTCGTCGGCAGTTCCGTTTTTATTATAGGTGACCACATCGCCGGGGATGGCTTCGTAAGCCGCATCTTCGCCCTCGGTGAGGTAGGCAAAGCCCATGGCATCCATATCGGCGCGCAGCGCCTCCAAGCCCAAGCGCTGGGGGATCTCCGTCTTAGGGATGCCCGCATAATGCTGGCAGAACGCGATGAACGCGACGTCCCAATCGGCGTAGGGGTTCCCGTAGAACGCACCGTAGCGGGTGTAATGGTGGACGTCGATGATGTCGCCCAGTGCCTCGTCGGTCTGGAAGTTCTTTTCGCTTTCCTTGTAGCCAAGCTGCTCCTGTGCCACGGCGAGCAGGGCCTCGTTCCAGTTATCGCTCAGGCCGACGCTGTATTTTTCCCAGTCGTCGTCGGTCTCCACGTCGGCGCTATAGTCCGCAAGGCACGCCAGCGTGTGCGTGTGTTCGGGGATGGTGCAGGTCAGCACCTTCTCATAGCACGCCTCGGTGTGGTGATGGAGCACCGGCTCGGAAACGGCCTCGCTGCTGCTGTCCTCCGCCACAGACGTGGCGGTGTTGGTATCTTCCAGCGCCGCAATGCCGTCGTCGTCTGCCGCACCGTCCGAGATCACTTGGCCCTCTTCGTAGCCGCAGACCAGCTTTTCCTCGGTCTCCGTCTCGGTGGTGTAGCAGTCGTCCGTGTGGGTGTGTTCCTCATAGCCGCAGGTGAAGTTACCGTCGTCGTCGATCGTGCAGGTTTCATCGTGGGTATGTTCTTCTTCGCCGCAGGTCAGTTCCTCGTGCTCAACAAGCACGGTCTCGTAGCAGTCCGCCGTGTGGTGGTGCACCTCCGGCTCGATCTCCTCCGGCTCCGGCTCTTCCGGCTCGGCTTCCGGTTCTTCCTTGGTCGGCTCCGAGTCCACGGAAAAGGCGGAGTCCGGGTCTTCCGGCTCGCCTTCCTCGTAACCGCAGACCAGCTCCTCGGTATAACAGTCGTCGGTGTGGACGTGCTCCTCCATGCCGCAGCAATATTCGTTGTCGGTGGTCAGCGCCGTGCCCACCTGATGCAGCCGCCAGCTCACCGAGAGTGATGTCAGCATCGCAAGCACCAGCAGCATCGCCGTATAGCGCCGCGCTCTCACGCGCTGCGCCCGCAGCTTCTGCATGATCTCATTGAACTGATTCCCCATCATGGCACCTCCTTAGTGCACCCATGAAAGACGTGACAAGGGCCATACCCTCAAGAACACCTTGCCGACGATCTGGCTTTTGTCCACGCAGCCGATGACGGTGCTTCGGCTGTCGATGGAAGTTGAACGATGGTCGCCCATCACGAAATAGCGATTTTCCGGCACCTGATACGGGAACTTGATGTCGCACTCGCCCAGCGCGAGTTCATCGACGTAAGGCTCCTCCAGAGCCTCCCCGTTCACCGTAACAACGCCGCTCCGGTCGATGGAGATCACATTCCCCGGCCCGCCGATGATCCGCTTGAGCAGAAGCTTATTCTGCCAATAAAAACCGCACAGATCGCCGGTTTTCATATCATCGGTCTTGAGCAGCAGCAGGACATCCCCGCTCTGCAAGGTCGGGTTCATGCTGTCGCCCGACACCTGCAGCACCGGCAGGAGGATGGTCGCCAGCAGCACCGCCGCCGCAGCCACCACGACCAGCGCGTAGACCGTGCTTTTCAGCACCCGCACGTAGCGGTTCCGGTAATCCAGACGCTGCCGCTCCTTGTCCACTTCCTCCATGGAGGGGATCGAGGCCAGCTTCACGTGTCGTCCCTTCATTCTGCGTCCGCACCTCCGTTATCCGCAGACTGCGGCGGTTCACTGGGCAGGGGCGGATTCATTGCCTTCACCGATTCCAGATACGCATCGGCAGCGGCCTGAGCCGCTTCGAACACCTGATGCAGCGCCAGTGACGCTTCCGCGATGGAACCGGCATGTTCCAGCCGCAGGGTGCGGTCGTCCAGCTGCTTCTGGAGCGCCGCGTTCTGCCGTTCCAGCTCTTCTTCGTGCTGCTTGAGCGCGTAGATGATCTCGATCAATTCAGTGCGGCTCATCCGCCGCAGTTCACGTTCCGCCATGTAGTTTATCTCCCTAACGGATGATTGTCATAATTACCCAATTACTACGATTGATTATAGCATCGCTCTTCTCTTTTCGCAACCGGTTTCGTGAAAAATATCACTGATTTTCGGCGTCTGGAAGCCCGATTTTCGCCACTTTCGGCGCAAAAAAGCGCATCCGCTTTTTTGCGGATGCGCTTTTCAGACATTTCAGGAAATTTCGTTTAGTTTTTGCCGGTCAGCTTGAAGCTGTTCAGAGCCTGAATGGTGGTGACGATGACCTTGACGTTGTTGACGATGGAGCTGCCAGCGGAGAAAACGCGGGCGATATAGTTGAACAGGGTGCCGACATTCATGAAGATCAGCCAGCCCTGCGTGTCGGTGATGGAGCCGCCGTTCAGGTAGACCATCTCGTTCTCGTCGATCGCAGCGTAGGCGGCGGGCAGTTTGATTTCATTGTTCATCATGATAAGGAATCCTCACTTTCAAAATTTCAAGATAACTTTAGGCAAAAGCTGACCGTTTCAGCCGTGCAGCGCTACCAGCGTGATCACAAGAACGGTCGTACCAACGATCAGGACTTCGCCCATATGTTCTTCGATCTTAAAGGTCTTGGAGGGTTTCGTCTCCTCTGGCTGTGCAGCCGCGGCGGAAGAAGAACTGCCGTCCGCGACCGTCCAGTGAGCGTAGAGCGTCTGACCTTCCTCTTTGAAGTTGTACTTGCTCACCTTGATCGCGGTGCCGCCTACGATATCCTCATACCAGCCATCAAAGGTGTAGCCTTCCATGGTAGGCGTCGGCAGACTGGACGCGCGGTAAACGTCGTTGTACTTGTAAACGTACACCTGCGTCGGCACACCGATACCGCCCTGCGGCTCCAGATAGATGGTGTGATATTTTTCTGCGGCAAACGCCAGCGGGGTCATGCAGCAGAACACTGCCAGCGTTACGACCCCCAGCATCAGCCTCTTCAGAAATTTCTTCATGTTGCGGCCTCACTTTCCAAACGTTCCGTGAACGCCACACCCTTCCCGGATATGACGTCTCTATATAGGTTATACGATAAACGGCCCGTTTTGTCAATTGCTTCCTGTGAAATTTCGCAATTGTTTTGTCGTTTGTGGAAAAAGGGTCCGGTTTCAGGATTCGGTCTCAAAAAATTCCTTGACCAGTTTGACCACCGTGCCGGAAAGCAGCAGCAGCGCGATGAGGTTCGGGATGCTCATCAGGCCGTTGAAGGTATCGGCGATGTTCCACAGCAAGCCGAGGTCCACCGTCGCGCCCAGAATGGCCACGAAGGAGTAGACCACGAGGAAGGGCCGCACAACCTTATCCGTCTTGCAGAGGAACTCGATGCAGCGGGAGCCGTACAGGCCCCAGCCGATGATGGTGGAGAATGCGAAGCAGCACAGCGCCACCGCCGTAAAGATGGACGACCAGCCGCCGTAGGTGGAGGTGAATCCGGCGATGGTCAGCTCGGCACCGGCGGCAGAGCCGTAGTTCACCGGCACCCCGCTGCAACGGATGACCAGCGCGGTCAGGGTGCAGATGACGATGGTATCGGCAAAGACTTCGAAGATACCGAACATCCCCTGCTTGACCGGCTTGCGGGTGTCGGCACAGGCGTGGGCGATGGAACCGGTGCCCAGACCGGCCTCATTGGAGAAGATGCCGCGGGAAACGCCCTTCTGCATACTGAGGAAAACGCTGCCGATGGCACCGCCCGTGAAGGCCCGTGGGTCAAACGCGCCGCCCACGATGGAGGCCAGCACCGCCGGGAAGCGCCGGATGTTCAGGATGACAACGCCCAGCGCCAGCACCACATAGAACAGCGCCATAAAGGGCACCAGCTTTTCGGTGACACTGCCGATCCGCTTGATGCCGCCCAGCAGCACCATGGCTACCAGCATGGCCACCAGCACGCCCGCCACGAGGTTGACGGTGGAGAGCATACTCTTGCTGAAGTCGCCGTAGGCGGTCAGGGCCGAGTCGATGGCCGTGACGATGGTGTTCACCTGCGTGGCGTTGCCGGTGCCGAAGACGGTCAGCACGCCGAACAGCGAATAGAGCGC
>OQVS01002384.1_pt1 | contig 12030 bp, 10 predicted proteins | sample 1691601 | NCBI WGS metagenome assembly OQVS01 (sample SAMN03418268, study PRJEB22391) | human gut metagenome | biome: human-gut; feature: organic feature; material: feces | host: Homo sapiens | place: Tanzania | collected 2013-01 | reverse complement strand
CTATGATGCTAATATTGCATTTGGATGCAACTACATATATTATATAGACAACAAAAACTACCCAAAAGCCAAAGAAGCATTTGAGGCATACCAATCAACTAATTATCAGGGAAACACCAACTATGATGATTCTAAAGCATTTTTGCTTTACGAAAAAGGGTTGTATTATATGTATATGAACGATTTAAATATTGCATACACATGTCTTCAACAAAGTTTTAAACTTAGCAAATCTTACAGCAACAAATGTGCAGCCACAGAAGGATTGGCAAAATATTACACAAAAACAAATAATTCTGCTTTAGCGGCAAAGTATGCATTATTGAGTTCTGAATATAATGATTCCTCACTCTATGAGTTGAGAGAATCGCAGTTGCAACAAATGCAGGCTATGTATGACTATAGCAGAAATCAAAAACTGGCTAAAGAAGCTGAATATAAGGCAAAGCAAAGACTAAATACAATATACCTTATTATTATAAGCAGTTGCTTGATTTTATTATCGGCTGTTTATATCTACAGAAAAAACATCAGGAAGAGAAACCATAAGCTATTGGTGGCTCAACGCCTATACAAAGCCAGCATTCTGAAATTGCAAACGACAAAGACTGAACTGGCTCATCTGAAAAACTTGAACGAAACGAAAATAGCGGCTCTCATCAAAGAAAAAGAGGCTGTCATAGAAAATCTCCAAAAAGAAATTAATCAATACGAAAGCATTCATTCCGGACGTAATCTTGTTGAGATAAACAAACAACTGATGGATACATTTGTGTATAAGAAACTGGCTTATATAGAGTGTCATCCGCAAGAGAAAATCACTAACGAAACCTGGGACAACTTAGAAGAAACCCTTGAGGGGATGATTCCATCTTTGGCAAATATCAAATTGAAACTAAGCAAAAAGGAATATCGTATTTGCCTGCTGACAAGACTGCACTTCTCCCCCTCTGCCATCAGTTGCTTCATGCAATGCAACTTGCCCGACATTTCCATGTCGCGTAAACGTATGCTGTCGAAACTGTGTGAAAAGGACGGAAAACCCAAAGAACTGGATGAATATATCCAACATTTGATGTAACTCAACTTTCGCAAGATATACCTTGACAAAAACAAGAATACTCCCGACGTTCGAACAGACTTACGTTTTTGAAGTGTGATGAAGGGTGGAAGTGTACCCTTCACCCTCTGAACCCCCGATAAACACAGGGGATTCCGAGGGATAGATGAAGGGTTTTGAAGAGGTCTTCCGACTTTTTCTAATTCTTTATTTCAATATCTTCCTTTACGTTATTGCGTATCTTGGTGAGGAAAGCCTTCATGCGACCGGCATCCTTATGGTCGATGATATCGATCAGCTCGGCAAGCTCCTCACGAATCTGGCTCAACTGTCCTGAAGTATAGGGGTTGAAGAGAACTTCTTGCAACAGATAGTCGTCCTCGTTGAGTACGCCCTTGGCAATGTTCATGTGACGTTTGAAAGTAGTACCCGGAGCATCCTGATGCTTCATCACAGCCGCAAAAACGAAAGTGCTGGCAAAAGGAATACTCAGCGAGTAAGCCACGGTCTGGTCGTGCTCGTCGAAGGTGTACTCGTGCATGTTGAGTCCCAACTGCTGGTACAGATCCTTGAAGAATATCTTGCCCATATAGTCGCCTTCCTTGATGATGACGGCATTCTCCTCTGACAACTGATTCAGATTGGCAAAGGTAGGACCAAACATCGGGTGCGTGCTGACAAAACGGAAACCACTCTTCGTATAAAACTCGTGCAGGCCTGTCTTCACACTGGCTATATCGCTGATGATACAGTCCTTGGGCAACCAAGGCAACACCTCCTCAAAGGCAGGCAAGGTGTACTTCACCGTCACGGCATTGATGACGAGCTCGGGTTTGAACTCGGCTATCTCCTCCAACTTGGTGAAGCGCAGACAGTTGTAGGTAAAGCGCAACCGCTTGGCATCCTTCTCGTATACGGCCACCTCGTGGTCGAAGCTGAGCAGGTCGATGAAGAAACTTCCCATCTTGCCTGCTCCCATTATCAATATTTTCATATCTCTTTATAAGTAAAGAACGAAGTGTATGAATTACTTCTGGTTCAGGATTTCCAACTGCTGGCGAACACTCTCCTCGTGGATGTGCTCGAATATCTGGGCTGCAAACTCTGGACTCATGCCACAGAGTGAAGCCTGAGCAGCACGCTTGTCGAGAATCTCGTTGTAGCGGTTGGTCTGCAGAACTGTCATATTGTGCTCCTTCTTGTATGTACCAATCTCACGGCACACACGCATGCGCTTTGCCAAAAGCTCCATCAACTGATTGTCCAGTTCGTCAATCTGTCCACGCAACTGATGCAGTCCCTCTGTTGAGTAGTGCTCATCACGCACTACGAGCAGACTGAGAATGTAGTCGAGCACATCGGGAGTAACCTGCTGCTTGGCATCGCTCCATGCATCGTCAGGACTGCAGTGGCTCTCGACGATAAGACCATCAAAACCGAGATCCATAGCCTGCTGACACAATGGTGCTATCAAGTCGCGACGTCCACCGATGTGGCTTGGGTCGCAGACGATAGGCAACTGAGGAATGCGGCGATGCAGTTCGATTGGAATCTGCCACATAGGCAGGTTGCGATAGATCTTCTTGTCGAAGCTTGAGAAACCACGATGGATGGCTCCCAATCGCTTGATACCAGCCTGATTGATACGCTGCAAGGCTCCTATCCAAAGTTCCAGGTCGGGATTGACAGGGTTCTTGACCAACACAGGCACATCGACACCTTTCAGACTGTCGGCCAATGCCTGCATGGCGAATGGGTTGGCAGAAGTGCGGGCACCTATCCACAGCACATCGATGCCATACTTAAGAGCCAGCTCCACATGCTCGGGTGTTGCCACCTCGGTAGCTGTCAGCATGCCGGTCTCCTCCTTTACCTGCTTCATCCAGGGAAGAGCAGTCTCGCCATTTCCCTCGAAGCCTCCTGGCTTGGTACGTGGCTTCCACACACCTGCACGGAACATGTGGCATCCCTTTTCAGCCAACTGCTTGGCGGTTGTCATAACTTGTTCCTCGGTTTCGGCAGAACATGGTCCTGCTATTACGATGGGACGTTCCTGATCACTGGGAAGACGTAAAGGTTCTAATTCTAATTCCATATCTTAATCTTTTTATATTTTTAAATGTGAATGTTTACAGTTTACTTCTTTTTATAAGATGAAGACTCTATGCAAAAAGCTTCTTGATGCGCTGCAAGGCTTCCTTCATCTTGTCGTCCTTGGCACACAGGCTGATGCGCACATAACGCTTGCCGTTGCTTCCGAAGATAAAACCTGGGGTAATGAATACCCGTGCCTCGTGGAGCACTTTCTCGGTCAGGTCTTCCACATCGGCATAGCTCTCAGGTATCTTACCCCAAAGGAACATGCCCACCTGCTTAGGATCGTAGGTACAGCCCATCACGTCCATGATCTGTTCGGCGATGTCGCGACGACGGCGATAGTTGACGATATTGTTCTCACGATGCCACTCCTCGCTGTTGCCAGTCATAGCCTCGGCAGCAGCCAGCTGTATGCCTCGGAACGAGCCATTGTCGATATTGCTCTTCACCTTGAGAATCCACGAGATGAAAGTCTTGTTGCTCGAAATCATCGCCACTCGCCATCCGGGCATATTGTGACTCTTGCTCAGCGAGTTGAATTCGATACAGCAGTCTTTGGCTCCCGGCACCTGCATGATGCTCATAGGGTGCTCATTGAGGATGAGTGAATAAGGATTGTCGTTCACCACCACGATATTGTGCTTCTTGGCAAACTCTACCAGTCGCTCGTAGGTCTCCATGCGGGCATTGCCTCCTGTAGGCATATTGGGATAGTTGGTCCACATCAGCTTAACATGACTGAGGTCCATCTTCTCCAATGCATCGAAGTCGGGCTGCCATCCGTTGTCCTCTCTGAGATCATAATAAGTAATCTTGGTGCCCAAAATCTTATTGATGGCAGTATAGGTGGGATAGCCTGGATTAGGAATCAGCACCTCGTCGCCAGGATTGCAGAAAGCCAGGGTAACGTGCAGGATGCCTTCCTTGCTGCCTATCAGCGGCTGTATCTCTGTAGCCCAGTCGAGGTCTACATCGTACCATCTCTTGTAGAACTCTGCCATTGCCTTTCGCAGCTCAGGAATGCCCACTGTGGGCTGATAACCATGTGTGTCGGACTTCTGAGCCACTTCGCAGAGCTTATCGATGGTCTGCTTTGACGGTGGCATGTCTGGACTTCCGATGGCAAGGCTGATGATGTCCTTTCCCTCAGCATTGAGCTGGGCTACTTCTTTCAGTTTGCGGCTGAAGTAGTATTCCTGTATCTCGGTTACTCTATTGGCTGGCTGTATCATTTTATTTAATGTTTAATGTTGTATGTTTAATGTTAAGTGTTGAGTATAATCGGCAGCAAGGTTCTTTTTACCTTTTTACCCTTTTACCTTTTTACTTTTTTACCTTTCAACTCCTACTCTCGTTCCTCGTACTCGCCGAGAACCTTGATTTTCTTCACCAGTGGTGTGATGGCATCAATACTCTGGCGGTATCGGGTTAGGTTGTCGAAGGTGAGGTCTACATAGAAGAGATATTCCCACTCATGTCCGATGACGGGCAGCGACTGAATCTTGGTAAGGTTCACGTCGTAGAAGCTCAGGATGGTGAGCACCTTGGAGAGCGATCCCTTGTCGTGGGAAAGGCTGAAGACGATGCTTGCCTTGTTGGCCTTCTCGATGGGTCGAAGGAGAGCTGCCTTCTGCGGATTGCTCACCACGAGGAAGCGCGTGTAGTTGTGCGGATTGTCGTGGATGCCTTCTTGCAGCACCTTCATGCCATACATCTCGGCTGCATAAGTAGAGCAGATGGCAGCCCATCCTCTTACCTGATGCTTGGCGATGAAGGCAGCCGAGCCTGCGGTATCCTCAGCCTCAACAGCTTTCAGGTCGGGATGATTGGCAAGAAATCTGCCACACTGCATCAATGCCACAGGATGGGAATGAACCTCCTGGAGTGTACTCCAGTCATCATCGGGCAAACAGCAAATGCTGTGCTCTATATGGAGTCGGTGCTCGCCTACTACTGTCGTTCCGCTCTGGCGCAGAAGTTCATAGTTGTGGAGCAGACTGCCCGCTATGGTATTCTCGATGGCTACGATGCCGATGACTGTAGGATCGCGCTTGATGTTTTCGAACACCTCCTCGAAGGTGGCGCAACAAATCAGTTCCACCTGTTCATCACCGAAGTACTGATGGGCAGCTATGTCATGAAACGACCCCAACTCGCCTTGTATTGCTATTCTCTTCATCTATATTGTTTGTATCTGTTATGAAAAACGGTCCTCACTCTCCAAGGAGCGGGACCGTTTCGATAGATTTCTTAATCTTAATATCCTAAGTTGAAATTATACGCAACTTCCCGCTTTACAATTGCTTGCAAAGTAAAAATAAAAGCTATAAAAGTATGCGTTAAACTTCTTCATTGTTCTTTCTTTTATTTATTGTCTACTACAATGGGGTATTCCCTCAATTGTGTTATACGATTGCAAAAGTAGCATTTTTATTTGTATCCACCAAACAAATTGACAGATTTTTTATACAAAACCTTGCAATTTATTGTTTTCGTGCATAAAGATGCTTATATCTTTCAAGATTTTCTGCTCTATGGAAATTCTACAGGAAGCCCTCATCTGCCAACGAAGCCGCCTTCATCTGACATAGAAGCCGCCTTCATCTGCCAACGAAGCCTATTGCGTTTGCCAACGAAGCCTATTGCGTTTTTCAGCCCTATATACCTTATTATATATATTGTCTATTTTTTGACTTCTGTAGCTTTGAGGATAACAACATCCTGCAGAGGACGGTCATTATTGCTTTTGTCGGTCTCCACATTCTGGATTTTCTCTACCACATCCAGTCCTTCAAGCACTTCGCCAAAGACTGTGTAGCCACCATCAAGATGGGGCACGCCGCCATATTTCACATATCCTGCCTGCACCTGTTCATTGGGAATGGCGTACACCTTGTCCTCGCCTTTCATCTTCTGCACCAGATATTCCATCTGCCGTGCTGAGAAATTGCGCCCCCAGGTGATGTAGAAATCGCAAGGTGCCGAAGCTTTCTGTGGATTCACGTCATCGCCCTCACGGGCAGCACAGAGCTGTCCACGCTTGTGATAATATTTGGGATAGCGTATCTCGGCAGGCACAGTGTAGGCAGTATCGAAGCGCTCCACCTTGCCGGGCGTCACCTTTCGTGTGCCAGGATTGCCGCCCTGAATCATAAAGTTCTTGATGACTCTCTGAAAGATGCAACCATCATAATAGCCCATCCTCACCCACTTCAGGAAATTGTCTCGATGAAGAGGTGTATCGTTGTAAAGCGCCACGCGGATATTGCCCATGTTTGTTTCTATCAGCACCTCTGGACAGGTGGCATCCTGATGGAAAGCGGCCGTATCGGGTACGACATTATCGGTCTGCGCACAAGCCATCAGAGGCAGAAGCAGACAGTACATTATAAACAAAAAAGTTCTTCTCATATTCATACTTTTTATTATTACAAGACAAAGGTAATGCTTTTTTAACCAAAACATTCCTATTTATTGTTTTTTAATATAAACATCTGACCGCTTTCGTCTAAAAAGTTGTAAGTTTGTACGTGAATAACAAGAATATCAGGCTCACGAAAGCCTAAAAAGTTGAATCATTATGAAAAGTAAAATAGCATATTTCATCATGCTCATCCTCTGCTGTGCTTCTGTTCATGCACAGCAGGTTCATCTCGGTCCGCTCCACAGTAGCGACAATCCACGTGAAGACTGGCTGTTGCCTGGCGACACCATCTTCCAGGCCGAACAGCCTCTCATATACAAGGGTAAGCCGGTAAAGAACACCCAATACTCCGTTGCCAAGAAAAGTTTGATGGCTTTGGCTCCATTCCAGGATACAGACAGCAATTCGATGTATGCCGGCGACAGGTCGGTGTATGCTGGCGACAGCAGTTTCTTCTACAATCCCGTCAGCATGATGCCCTTCAGCACATACGGCTACGGACTGCACCGGGGACTGAACGTATCGCTCGACCTTTCTGCCTTTGCCACTTTTGGCAAAAACCTACCACACAAGGGCGGTTTCTCGCAGAACATCAATGCCACCTATCTGGCTCCGCTCACCAAGGACGGCAAGTTGTGGATAGCAGGCGGTGGTTATTTCAACAATACCTTCTGGGGAAGCGACAGCTATCGTGATGTAGGCCTGTACGCCATCCTTGGCTATCGGTTCAACGAGCACTGGGAAGCCTACGTTTACGGTCAACTGAGCATAAGTAACAATTACAGCCGATACGGCAATCTCTATAGAGGTTATCCCTATTATGGAGGTTGGGGCTGGCCTGTAACAGGCGTCATGCCTTTGGGTTATGGCATGGGGGCAGCCGGTGCCAATGTACTGGGAGCAGGAGTGAAATATAACATAAACAAGAATTTCTCGATAGGGCTGAATGTAGAAGGTATCTGGTATCATCAGAAAGCTCCCACCTACTTCGATCAATACAACTACCCTCTTCCATAAAAAGAGACTAAAGAAACTATTCTATAAAAAAAGAGAAAGTCGATAGCGAAATCATTCTACTATCGACTTTCTCATTTGAATTATATCAGACTTTCTGTTTTTAGTTTTCTGCGTTTTCCAATATCTGGACGATACGGTCGGCAGATCTTCCGTCCCATCTGTCGGGAATGCCCGCTTTCTTCCATTCGCCTCTCAGCAAGACCTTCGTCATCAGTACAAGACGGTCAGCATCCTCGCCCACCAGCACATTGGTACCGATCTTCACGGTCTCGATATGCTCGGTATAGCTATTGAGCGTGATACAAGGCACACCGTTGAAGGTGGCTTCTTCTGCCACATTTCCTGAGTCGGTAACGATGCCCATGGCGTGAGCTGTGAGATAGCTGAAATCCAAATAGCCCTGAGCCTCTATCAGCATGATGCCCTCCAAGCCCATAGCCTCTACCTCCTGGCGAGCCTTGCCACGAAGCGGAGCCACTACAGGCACACCTGCCTCATGAGCAGAGGAAACCACGGCAGACACTAAGCTGCGCATCTCCTCGCTATTATTGATGATGGCCTTGCGGTTGAGCGTCAGCACGATGTACTGTCCCTCCTTCAGTTGCTTGTCGTCCATCAGCTGTGGACGCTTCATGCGCTGCTGCAGAAAACGGATATTATCGATGAGCACATTGCCCACCATATAGACCTTGGAAAGCTCGGCGCCCTCCTTGTTGGCGATGCTGTTGTTGGAAATACCCGCAGTAAAGAGGATATCAGACAGTCCGTCGATAACCAGTCGGTTGATTTCCTTGGGCATAGTGATGTCGAAGCTACGGGTGCCTGCGGCAATATGTGCCAACAGAATGCCTTGCTTCTTGGTAACGATGGCTGCAGCCATGGTAGAGGCAAGGTCGTCGACCACTATAACCACATCCGTAGGATTCTGCTGCAGATAAAGCTCGAACTTAGACATGACCTGTCCTGTGAGTTCGTTGAGATTCTCGCAGTCCACACCTAAATAGATATCAGGACGACTTATCTCCAAGTCGTCGAAGAGAGAGCCCTCGAGTGTAGGATCGTCCTCACAGCCGGCATAAACCAAGCTGTAGTTGATGGACTGTCCATTCTTTTGGGCGTTTACAATCGCTCTGATAACGGGTGCCACCTTGATAAAGTTGGGTCGTGCACCCGCCACAATACAGATATTCTTATTCATCGTTTCGTTTTTGATTATCCCTTAAAAAGATCCTTGATGCCGCCGATAGAGCCCATCAGGTTGGAAGCCTCGTAAGGCAGATATACAACCTTGTTGTCCTTACCCTGAGCCACATCCTGCATCATGGCGATGTATTTCTGTGCCAAGAGATAGTTGGCAGGATTGGTAGACTGTCCTACGGCATCTGTAATTTTCTGAATAGCAATAGCTTCTGCCTCAGCCTTGCGAATACGTGCAGTAGCCTCACCCTCAGCCTTGAGGATGGCCTGCTGCTTGACAGCCTCAGCCTTGTTGACGATAGCAGCCTTCTCACCTTCAGAAAGCAGGCGCTGTTTTTCCTTCTCACCCTCGGAAGCCAGGATAGTGGCACGCTTGTTACGCTCTGCCTGCATCTGTTTCTCCATGGCTCTGAGCACACTCTCAGGAGGAGTAATATCCTGCAACTCCACACGATTTACCTTGATACCCCACTTGTTGGTAGCATCGTCCAATACCGCACGCAACTTGGTATTGATGGTATCGCGCGAGGTCAAAGTCTGGTCCAGTTCCATCTCGCCGATGATGTTACGCAGAGTTGTCTGTGTAAGTTTCTCGATGGCATTGGGCAGGTTGTTGATTTCGTACACACTCTTGAAGGGGTCTACTATCTGGAAGTACAACAGAGCATTGATCTGCATCTGGATATTATCTTTTGTGATCACGTTCTGTCGGTCGAAATCGTACACCTGTTCACGCAGGTCGATAGTGTTGGTGTACATATATCTTCCATTGCGCATAGCCACAATCTCCTTGGCACGGTCGATAAATGGTATAATGATGTTGATACCAGGTCTTAGGGTTGCATAGTAACGTCCCAGACGCTCTATAATCTTTGTCTCACTCTGAGGAATGATAACAATCGTTTTCTTTACGAAAATAAGGGCCAGCACAACGATGGCAGCCAATACATAAATTCCAATCATAATCGTTATGTTTTAGAGTTATTAATTATCTTACGATCTCCTCCACCTTCAAGATGATGGACTCTCTGCCCACGATTTTCACCTTGGCACCTTCGGCAATATCCTCAAGTGCAGAAGGAGCCTCAGCCTTCCAGTCGTCACCATCGAGTTTCACGCGACCATAACCGCCCTTTACGATGCACTGGCTTACCTCGCCTACCTGTCCCAACAAGGCATCGGCATTACTCACTCTGTCATCGGCACCATGCTTGATAATATGCAGCAGGTGCGGACGAATAAGCCAGATACTCAGCACGGAGCAAACCGCCCATACCACAATCTGCAACCAGAAGGGCAAGCCCATCCATGCTGCTAAGATGCTGACAATGGCACCAATGGCAAAACACGTTACGTAAAAATCGCCCGAAGACAACTCCATAATCAGGCACAGGAAGGTAATCACCGTCCAGAACAGCCAAAGGTTTTGTGAGATGTAATCAATCATATCTTTGAATTTTTAGTTAGTCATTCCTACTGCATTCATGCTAAGAGGTTGTCACGAAAGCACATTCTTTGGTCTGCCCGTGCTTTTGTCAGCTCATTCTCTCCCAAGCTTACCTTTTCTTTGTATTCTTGGCAGGATGATAATACTTGAGCGCTGTAGGCATTTCCTTTTGCAAAGCAGCTATTCGCTTGGCATCGGAAGGATGGTCGCTGAAGATGTCATTCTGGTTGGAACTGTTGCCCTGCGACATACGTTTCCAGAACGGAATGGCCTGCTGAGGATCGTAGCCTGCCATGGCAGCAAAGATAAGTCCCATATAGTCGGCCTCTGTCTCATTGTCGCGCGAATACTTCAAGTTGCGGAAAGAGAAATACTTTCCAGCCACGGCACTCGCCAAATCGCCTACACCGCTGCCTACAGCCTGATTGAGCACATTGCCAAGGATGTTGGTACCTACCTGTTGGTTTTGCTGCTTGGTAAGCTGCTCGGCACTGTGCTTTGCCACAGCATGAGCAATTTCATGTCCCAAGACGATGGCAAGAGCCGTCTCATTCTGTGTATAGGGCAACAAGCCTTCATACACCACAATTTTTCCACCAGGCATACAGAAGGCGTTGGCACTCTTATCCTGCACGAGATTGAATTCCCATGCATAGTTTTTCACATCGTTGGCAAAGCCGTTCTGCTTCAGATAGGTTTCCACGGCTGTAGCCAGTTTGCGCCCTACCCTTTGCACCATGGCCGTATGTTGAGCATTGGTCGACTTCTTGGCAGTCGCCATATACTTGGTATATTCTTGGTTGGAGAGGCTGAGCACTTGCTCGTCTGACACCGAGATGCGATGTGTGCGACCTGTAAGAGGTACGGTCTGCGTGGTTCCGCATGATGTCATCATCATCAAAGCCACCATGGCTCCAAGAGCCATTCTTTTAATACTTTTCATAATCTCCCTTTTTGAGTTATTTGTTCATACTGCAAAAATAGTATTTATTCGGCAAACGACCAAACAAATAATGTTCTTTTTTAGCAAATTTTCTATATCTGCAGCAGATATTGCCCACGATAACAGATAAGTATAAAGGTAAAGCAGTGCTCATCGATTTTTAACACTCTCAATCTCTTGGTTGCGAATTTGAGGCTTAGCACAATATTTATCAATTCTATCATTTTCTAAATAACAAGCTAACTCCCCACATCGCAAATATTCCTCCAATTGTGAAGACTACAGATCCTATGCAGAACCCCCATGTTATTTGTTTCCATTTCTTATGCCACTTAGCATCTTCTTTTTCAAATTGTTTAAAATATTTCAGATAACGATCGTTTGAAAGAACAGCCTTATATGCTGGAATATAACATAGTCCGACAGGCAATGCAATTATTGCTATAGCTATAATTTCATTAACTCCTCCAAACATGCCATCTGGGATTCCCAATAAAACAAATGACAAAAATATAGAATAACCTGAATAAAAAAATCCAAACCAATGATGAGCGGAACTTATAGATATCCCTCCTTCCTTTCCATACATATAATACCACAAGTCCTTACATTTCGTTCTTTCATCCACTTTCTTATTGTAGAAGTTCTCAAAAGAAAAAAGAACAGATAAATAGTACATTATTCTCAATACACAATTATCTACTTTTTTCATTGACCATATTTCTCCTAAATATATGCAGTAATGAACTGCGTTCAAAAAAAACTCAAATTTCTTATTCATACGTAAATTACTAAAGTTTCCCACCCCAAAATAATGGGGTAAAAATAACAGTTTCTCAATAAAA
>OQVS01002383.1_pt1 | contig 12031 bp, 6 predicted proteins | sample 1691601 | NCBI WGS metagenome assembly OQVS01 (sample SAMN03418268, study PRJEB22391) | human gut metagenome | biome: human-gut; feature: organic feature; material: feces | host: Homo sapiens | place: Tanzania | collected 2013-01 | reverse complement strand
TTTACTGGGGCGTGGCCCAATTTTTTAAATTTACACCAATTATATGGACTCTATCCCAAACTACGACCATAACTATAGATATTCCCTATAAAAAATTAATTGACGATGATGGAAAGGATGTCTCAATTTATGTTCAAGCCAGTATTGTAGATATTAGAGGTGTCATTGAACCTCTAATTGGAACTAATGTATGCACTTCGCAAACAAAAAATTCAACAAAAATCACCTTTACCAAAAGAAACGAGGATTATACCTTGAGAGAAATTATAAGGTATATAGGTGGAGGTATTAACCATAAGTCGATGATAATGAATCAAGATTTATTTGATATTACAAATGATGAAAAGAAAGAACTAATGAGAGGAATAGCTGATGTAACTGGGCATATTAGGGAAAGCAATATTGCATTTGGTAAAGCAGGTAGCCACCGAGTTTACATAGAAATACCAGGAAACTGGCAAATGGTGATTGATATTGCAAATATGCTCAAGACATTAGATATTCCGGTGCAGACTATAGATTTTGGACACCCTAATTTTAGAGATGCAAATCGAAAGAAATATGATGAAGGGAAAACTGATTTTTGGAAAAAAGAGCATCAGATAAAAGTTTGGGCTAATGAGTTTTTACCAGTAGGTTTTAATATCAAACATAAGCAAAGAGCTTTAGAAAAATATGCATCCGATTTGATTAAATCGGGAATGAATCCTGAAACAACGCATAAATTTTATTGGGAAAAAGCAATTAGAAGAAAAAACAAACCGTCACATCCAGGAGAGCATGATTCATATTTACCAGTTTCTATACGTGAAAAACACTTCGAGTCTTGGACAGATTTAGCCGCGGAGTTAGGCTATCATGCATAATGTAAATAAAGAGTTTGAATTATACGAGCCCATGAAGCATTGGCTTGAAATATACTTAAGAGATAAATACAAAAAACAAAAATGTAAAATTTGTGTAGAAGATACTCATTCTGTAACATTGGATTCAGTACTAGAACGGCAAGGGGTTATCAAATATTATCCACAAACTGTTGGTATTGATATTCAAATAGATGTGCTTGGTACTGTAGCTTTTGAAAATAGGGCGGATTTAATCTTTATTGAGGCCAAAAAAACAGCACTGAATTTGCATGATTTAGGTCAATTGTGGGCTTATTGCAGATTGTGTGATCCTGCTGAATCTTTTTTATTGTCGTCTGGTGGAATTGGAAGCCTTGAAAAGATTTTGAAAAATTTACATAGGGAAGATTTACTTGATTATGGGGAAGGAAAGAGAATAAAAAAAATGCAAGTTGCTAAATGGGATGTTCTAAGAAAAACAGTCGATTTTTCGTCGATAATTCCAAAATTATAAATGTAATAAAAGGATTGTTCTTAAAAGGCATACGATTTATAGGATACAAGTAAAAATAACATATAGACTTGTTGTGTAAGTAAAAAAAACAAATGCCTATTCTAGTGGAATGCAGTAATTAGTTTGTGCTTGCACGATCAAGAAGATTATTATTGATCAGTGTGCAATAGGTGGTTACAAAGCTCGGTTTCTTTACAGTATGAGGTATTATATAGCATGGTTCATGAAAGGGGCTCAGTATGGAATAAGTGGGATTTCCATGTACATACACCATATTCTGTACTTCATAATGAATATGGCTTTTCTCTAATTCAAGGAGATTATGAAAGTGAGGAGAAAAAATTCGATGAATATGTCTATAAATTATTCACCAAAGCCATAGAGAATAAAATTGTTGCTATAGGTATTACTGACTATTTTTCTATTGATGGATATAAGCGAATAAAAGAGCAGTACCTTTCTAATCCAGAAAAAATGGAGCAAATTTTCCCCGATATAAGAGATAGGGAAAAAGTACAGGCGGTATATGTTTTTCCTAACATTGAATTACGTCTTCGTACTTTCGTTGGTAAAGGTAGTCATTCTGTTAATTTTCATGTGTTATTTTCAGATGCAGTTGGTATTACTGAAATTGAGGAAAACTTTCTTAGACTTTTAAACATACATAATGAGATGTTCAACGAATATGTTCTCACAAAATTAAATATTGAAAAAATTGGTAAAGAATGTATTGCAAATAATAACTGTGGTAATAATCAAAATCCGTATTATGTTGGAATGGAGAAAATTACTGTTGACGATAAAAATGTATCAGAAACGCTTAGAAAAAAATGCAACGTTCAAAGGTAATTTCTTAATTTCTATTCCTGTAGATGAGGATTTATCACAAATTGAATGGAAAGGCAGAGATTCAAATGAAAGAGTGAAATTATATCGTGAGTCTGATTTACTAATGACTTCCAATCAGAACACTAGAAAATGGGCATTAGCACAGGGGCACGAGATTGAACAGTGTAGAGAATTTCGTTCTATCAAGCCATGTATTTGGGGCTCTGATGCCCACGACTACGACTCAATGTTCAAACCTGCAGATAATAGATTTTGCTGGGTTAAAGCTGAACCGTCATTTGAGGGGTTGTTACAAGTTCTTTATGAACCAAGTGAAAGAGTTCTTATACAAAAGGAATGCCCGGCGAGAAATAAACCTCATCAAACGATTGATAAAATAATATTCAAATCTCCTGATTTTGCTTCGACTCCAATTTATTTTAACGAAGGATTAACAGCAATTATTGGCGGGAAATCAACAGGGAAGTCTATTCTCCTTAGACATGTCGCTAAAAGTGCAGATCCTAAGCAGGTAAAAGATAAGGAAGCTCGCATAACACCTGTTACAGACGATTTATCTGGTAGTAATAAATATGAGGTAGACGCGGACGTATATTGGAAAGATGGGGCGTCAGGGGAGAGAAAAATCATTTATATTCCACAATCTTGGCTCAATCGTCTTGTCGATGATAAACGTTGGGATTCTCAATTAAATCAGATGCTAGAGGATATACTTCTTCAACAAGATAGTATCGACCAAGCCAGCAAACTCCATAAACAAAATGTGGACAATTTTATAAATACTGTTAATCATGATATTGTTGATTATGTGGAAGCAATAAATCATATTAATTCTGACAAAGAAAGATTAAAGAATGAGGGAGCAAGCCAGCAATTTCACCATCAAATCTTAAATTTAGAAAATGAAAGAGAAGAACTTTCAAAAAAATTAGGAGTCACGCAAGAACTACTCCAAAAGTACTCAGAACTTGGATCTAAAATTGATTCCCTCAAACAACAAGAGGCTGTTTTAAAACAAGAGGATGCTCGACTTGATTTTCTAGCCCAACCACAACCATTTCTTTATATTAATGGGTTAACTACCATAGGGAATAGTGATCATAATTATGATTTTTCCTCATTTCCAACAGTAAAGGATATTTTAGATAATACTGTGAATAAGGTTAATATTGAAATATCTCGTATCTGGAATGAGGGTTACAATAAAGCTCAAGAAACAATACGTGAAAAACTAGATAGTGTATCAAGTGAACTAGAGCAGTTAGAAAAGGATTACAAACCATTAAAAGAAAAAGTTGCTCTTAGTGAACAGCTTCAGAATATAGAGAAAAATATATCTGAAGAACGAAAAAAATTGTCAAAAGCCTTGGAGATTGAGACAAAAATAGTAAATAACGAAAATAAAGCTAATCGATTAAAACAGAAAATTTTACAATCTCGGAATACACTTAGGGAATTTTATGATAATTTTAGAATGAAAATATCGGATGCTTGTCCAATAAGTGATAATCTAAAATTTGAAGCCCAGGTTGATGAAAAGAAGAACGAAATTTTTGAGGCTATTAACGGTTTGTTTAATAAGAAAGGCTTTCAACTATTCAAGAAAGCTCATAATAATGATCTTCAAACAAAGGAAGAATTCGTTGTGAATGACGAATTATTTGATTATTTGTGGCAAGATGTCATTGATGAAAAATTACAATTCAAAGCTGGTAATGACCTTAAGATGTTCCTTGAGAAAATGTTTTCTGATTGGTTTTATATACACTATGTTGTTATGAGTGGGAATGATACTATTAACAACATGTCTCCTGGAAAGAAGGCTTTGGTTTTACTAGAGCTAATTGTGAATTTAGAAAAAGGAAATTGTCCGATATTAATTGACCAACCAGAGGATGACTTGGACAATCGATCTATTTATTCTGATTTGGTACAGTATTTAAAAGCCAAGAAACATGAGAGACAAATTATTGTTGTTACTCATAATGCAAATGTTGTCATAGGGGCAGATGCAGAAGAAGTAATTATAGCGAATCAAGCTGGTAAAGAATCTCCAAACAACCAAAAACGATTTGAATATAGATCTGGAGGAATAGAGTCAAATTATCCTAAATACGATTCAAATGGTAAAATTGCAGATGGCGTTTTAAACTCAAAAGGAATTCAACAACAGATATGTGATATTCTAGAAGGTGGAAAAAGAGCTTTCGAATTGAGAAAAAATAAATATTTTAATGTTGCAGATATATTTTAAAAATCCAATTGTCAGCCTGTATTACTTCCCCAAAGGAATACACTCATGCTCGAACAATGCATTTCTTGGGGAGAATTCATGGAATTTCTGACAACATCTGAACTCGCCGAAAAGTGGAAAATTACAGGAAGCCGAGTTTTCAAGCTCTGCAGTGAAGGAAGGATCAAGGGAGCTGTACTTAAGGGCAATACCTGGCTGATTCCGTCAGATGCCCAAAAGCCGGAGGACCCGAGACGGCTTAAGCAGGGCAGGGATCAGAAGTAGCAGATTACCTGCTGTGTTTTCAGAAAATGAACTGTTGCAAATTTTGCAACAGTTCAAACTACCCGCAATACACGCATTCCGAACCGGCAAAGACCATGGCACAGGTCATGACCTATTTATCCTTGAACTCGAGGGCTGTTTTGTAGGTTTGTACCTGTTCGGGTGCTTTCGCGTGGATATCGTGGAGATGAAGATCGGAATGTTTTGTTACAGCTATCAGCATGGCACACTCGACCTTACGGACTAAAACGTCAGTGCTTATGTTCTTTCGTCACCAATGCCACGGGAATTGCTGTTAGGTTGATACGTTGGAACTTATGAATGTCAGACATTGTCGGTAGGGTGTCATCACACATTGAAACCATTTGTCTTTTAACTAAAAAATAAAATGGCGTCCCTCTCGGAAGTAACGTCACTTGGATCTTCTAACATTTCAAAGGTCTAGCCAAAAAAGGAGCTAATCAAAATTAGCTCCTTTTTTAATTGGCTTAAGTTTAACTACTTGGCCGGTGGTTTAGATAAACCATTAACGCAATAAGACCAATTAGTTAGACCAAATGCTTTTAGTCTTCCATGTAGTGAGCAGGAAGAGGCTTTCTAGCCACACCTGACGCAATAGCAGCTTCAGCTACAGCCTTAGATACCCACTTTAAGAGACGGCCATCCACTGCCTTTGGCATGATGTAGTGAGGACCGAATTCAAGCTTATCAATTTCTGCAGCCTTGCATACTTCTGCTGGAACAGGTTCCTGAGCCAAAAGTCTAATGGCATTCATTGCTGCTTTCTTCATTTCGAGATTGATTTCAGTAGCTCTAACATCAAGCGCGCCTCTGAAGAGGAATGGGAAGCAGATTACGTTATTAATCTGGTTTGGATAGTCAGAACGGCCAGTACCAAAAATAATATCTGGTCTTACCCTTTCCACGAGAGCTGGGCAAACTTCAGGATCTGGGTTAGAGCAAGCAAAGATTACAGCCTTTGGCGCCATGCTCATTACTTCTTCTTCGTTCACAAGATTTGAACCAGATACGCCGAGGAATACATCAGCATCCTTCATAGCTTCAGCTAAGGTCTTAGCGCCGCTATCGTTCACAAATCTTGGCTTTTCACCATTAAGATCTGTTCTATCTGAACGGATTACCCCATGACGGTCAAGCATAAAGAAATTTTCACGCTTAACGCCACAAGCAAGAAGGAGATCAGAACAAGCAACACCTGCTGCGCCAGCACCTAAGCACACAACCTTACAATCTTCAGCTTTCTTACCTTGAATCTGTAACGCATTTAAAATACCAGCTGTAGTTACAATTGCAGTACCGTGTTGGTCGTCATGGAATACAGGGATATTGCAGATCTTTTTCAAACGTCTTTCGATTTCAAAGCATTCAGGAGCTTTGATATCTTCCAAATTGATCCCACCGAAGGTGTCAGCAATATTAGCAACGGTCTTAACAAAGTCATCAATGCCATCATGCTTAACTTCAATGTCGATAGCATCAATGTTAGCAAAACGCTTAAAGAGGAGTGCCTTACCTTCCATTACAGGCTTAGAAGCCAAAGGACCTAAGTTACCAAGACCTAAAATAGCAGTACCATTAGAAATAACTGCTACTAAGTTCCCTTTAATGGTGTAATCGTAAGCAAGTTCTGGATCTTTAGCAATTTCACGAACAGGTTCAGCTACCCCTGGACTGTAAGCTAAAGTTAAATCATGTGAGGTTTCAGCTTTTTTAGTGATGGTAATTGCAATTTTACCCGGCGTAGGATGAGCATGGTATTCCAATGCATCATCATGCAGTTTCTTATCTGCCATAAGGCATCTCTCCAATAAAACTAGCCATTTTGCTGACTAAATAACGACCAATACGAAATACAGCAAAAGGCCATATTCGTGCTTAAAATATCTTATTAACTTGCGAATGCGGAATCTAAAGATACGAATTCCAATTCTTGTACTTTACTTTAAATACATTGTGACCAAACAAAACAACACTTCGGTCTCAACAAGACAGGATAGTCAAACATCTTGTGACATCCTCCCCCACCTATAGAGGTGGGGACTTCCCACCGATAAGATAGGTTCAGTTCTCGCTCAAGCACTCTAATGAGTACAGTATCAGCGAGCTAACCCCGTGTGTCCCACGGTTCTATGTTTTGTAGATTTCGGCAATTCATCTCACCACCTTAGAGGTGGGGGACTTCTTGCCGAGTTCAGTTAAAACATTATCCCACTATTTTAATATGATAATAGTTATACAACCAAAATTCTGTGTACACTCTAGCGAAATTCACGAAAAATAATTGCTTTGTTCATAGTTAGCACGTATTACATCTTATTTTCACTAAAATTAGATAAACTCTTTATAGAATAAGACTTTAAGCTTTTTTTCGCAAGATTGACCCTAGGTCTTAACGAAGAAACCCGCCATTGGGGCGGGTTTCTTCTAATAGTTTCGCAGAATTACTTCTTTGAACCGAGCATAGCAAAACGCTTGTTGAAACGTTCTACACGGCCACCGTTGTCAACGATCTTCTGCTTGCCGGTATAGAATGGGTGGCAAACTGAGCATACATCGATCTGAATATCGTGACCGATGGTTGAACTGGTGGTAAATACGTTACCGCATGAGCACTTAACGGTGATTTCGCCGTAAGCTGGGTGAATATCTTTTTTCATAGGAACCTCAAAAGAGTTGTGTCGCCATTTAACCGTTAGAACGCTAAACACCACACAAAATTAAAACAAAAATTTACGGACCGCATGATATATTATAAACTGCAAAGTTGCAAGTAAACTTCAAAAAACTTTTGTCTTATTAATGTATGTATCTGCAAGTTGTTCTTAATATACCGCTCCGCAAATCTTTTGAGTATGCGTATAATCCGACTCTTATGGATGATAAGCCCGCATCAACACTAGCCTATACGGATTTATCAGGCTTTAGAGTGCTCGTTCCTTTTGGCCCCAAAAAGGTCATCGGCGTGGTTGTATCAACTTCCACAACACCTACATACCATACTCCTGCTAAGATCAAACCCATTATCAAACTTGTTGATGAGGTGCCATTATTCTCACCTCACATGTTAAAACTACTTTCTTGGGCTTCAGATTACTATCACTACCCTATAGGAGAGGTAGTGTTAAGCGCTGTTCCGCCGGCTTTACGCAAAGGAGAAGCGGCCGAACTTAAAGAAATTGAAGGTTTTTGTTCAACTCAAAACCCTGAAGCTAAAACTATTTTAAAAAGATCTCCCGCCTGCCTAAAAGCTCTCGAAATTATCGCTAATGGCCCTACCGCCTCTTCAGTCCTAAGAGACCGCGGTATTGCCCGTACTACTATCAATAAACTTTTAGCGCGCGCACTAATAAAAACCATAGATGTACGAAATAGAACTCCATGGGATCAAAACCCGATTACTGTCAGCAATGAACTTACATTAAACCAAGAACAGCAAGTGGCGTTTGACACCATCACTAAACATCAAGGTTTTGGGGTATTTCTAATCAATGGAGTTACCGGTTCCGGGAAAACTGAAGTCTACCTTCAGTTAATTCACCATTGTCTAAAAAAGAAACAACAAGCCTTAATTTTAGTGCCGGAAATCAATCTAACTCCGCAAACGTTTAATCGTTTTTACAATCGGTTTAACGTACCTGTCGTTAGTATCCATTCTGCGATGAATAATACAGAACGCTTGGAAGCATTTTTGCGGATAAAAAACAATGAGGCTGCGATTCTCATTGGTACACGCAGTGCAATATTTGCCGAAATACCTAACCTTGGTATCATCGTTATCGATGAAGAACACGATTCCTCCTATCGCCAAGGAGATGGCTTTTTATACCACTGTCGCGATCTCGCTATCATGCGAGCGCGGGCACTTAACATTCCAGTCGTTTTAGGGACGGCCACACCTTCTATCGAAAGCTTAAATAACGCTATACATGGTAAATATATCGAATTAAAACTCACACAGCGGGCAGCCGATGCCCAAGTGCCAGAAATAAACCTTATTGATATGCGCCATGCCACCGTAAACGCAGGCCTGTCACAAGAATTGCTTACGGCCACAGCTACGGAATTAAAAGCCGGTAATCAAGTCCTGTTTTTGTTAAACCGTAGAGGCTACGCCCCTAAAATGATTTGCCACGATTGTGGACACGTGCTTACTTGTGAGCATTGCTCGTCGAATTTATTTCTTCATGCTTCAAGTAATGTACTAAAATGCCATCACTGTGAAACAATCTACCCTATCCCTAGATACTGTCCTGCTTGTGGCTCTTCAAGGCTAGTTGCGACCGGTACAGGAACTGAAAAAATATGCGAATATTTAAGCCAAGTGTTTCCAACCACTGGTATTATCCGCATTGATCGTGATACGACTACCCAAAAGGGCTCCATCAATAAAATCTTAGCTGATGTGTTAGTGCATAAGTATCAAATCTTAGTTGGAACGCAAATTTTAGCCAAAGGCCATCATTTCCCTGATGTAACCTTAGTGGGTATTTTAGACATCGATAGTTTTTTAAATTCCAACGATTTTCGAGCTACTGAATATGCAGCTCAACTCATCACCCAAGTTTCAGGTCGTGCTGGTAGAGGGGCTAAAAAAGGACGAGTACTACTCCAAACCTACCAACCACAGCATAAATTTTTACAACAACTACTAAATTTTGGTTACGATGGTTTTGCGAAAGATTGTCTTAAAGAACGGGCTTACTGTGAGCTTCCTCCTTTTAAGGCCATGGCTGCTATCAAAGCGGATTCACCTCAAGCCACCAAAGTTGCTAGTTTTTTAAACGAGGTCTATCTCGTTATCGACCAAAAGCTAATATCTGACTTTCCTGAAGTTCAGTATTCGCACCCACTTAAGCCTTTTATCGATAAACGAATAAATCGCTACCACATGTTCTTAATTATAATTGCCCCTAATCGCATGATTTTAGGGCGCTTTTTAAATCTACTCACCGCTAAAGCAGAAGAAATTAATCGTAAATACGATAATCACTTAGTTATCGAAATCGACCCGACAAACTGTTTTTAACTTTATGTGATTCTTCTTTAATCTAGAAAAATTTACCTTAAAGAAGTAAAATTACACATTATTTTTAGATAACAAACAAATCAGAGCCTAAAGACATGAAAAATTATATCCAGGAAAAACTTGCTTCCATCGTCAATGACTTCGCGGAACAGGGTCTGCTTCCAGCTGATGCCAAAATACGCATCATGGTTGAAAACACCAAGGATAAGAGCCATGGTGATTTCGCAACCAACCTGGCTATGCTCTTAAGTAAGCCAATGCAGAAGAAGCCTGCCGAAATTGCCGCTCTCATTGTAGCTAAAATTCCAACTGATAATCGCATTGCTAAGGTGGAAATTGCCGGTCCTGGTTTTATTAATTTTTACGCTAACTCTGACTTCTTAGCAGAAGCTATTAACGCCATCTCTACCGATCCAAAATTTGGCGTTAAGAGTGCAGTTCCTCCAGTAACTACAGTTGTTGATTACTCATCTCCTAACGTAGCCAAAGAAATGGCTGTACACCACATTCGTTCAACCGTAATCGGTGACGCAGTTGTACGTGTACTCGAATTTTTAGGTAACAAGGTTATCAGAGCTAACCATATCGGTGACTGGGGCACCCAGTTCGGGATGCTTATCGCTTATCTCGAAAAGAAAGAAAATGAAAAAGCTGATGCTATGGAACTGAGCGATCTAGAATCATTCTATCGCGAAGCTAAGGTATGCTATGACAGCGACGAAGAATTCGCCGTTAAAGCCCGTGGCTATGTAGTTAAGCTTCAAAGTGGTGATGAATATTGTCATGCTATGTGGCAAAAGCTTGTAAAAATCACCATGGAACAAAACGAAGATATTTACCGTCGTTTAAACATCACCCTTACCGATAAAGACGTAATGGGTGAAAGTCTTTACAACCCAATGCTTAAACCACTAGTAGAAGACCTAGTGCAAAAAGGCTTGGCTGTAAAAGACCAAGGTGCAATGGTTGTATACCTCGATTCATTTAAAGATAAAGAAAACAACCCGCGTGGCGTAATCGTTCAAAAGAGCGATGGTGGCTTCCTCTACACTACCACCGACATAGCATGTACTAAGTACCGTTGTGAAAAGTTTAATGCTCGTCGTATCATCTGCTTTGCCGATTCTAGACAGCACGAACACTTACTCATGGCTTGGGAAATTGCTCGCTTAGCAGGTTATGTACCTGAAGGTGTTTCTCTTGAACACGCATCTTTTGGTATGATGCTCGGTAAAGACGGCCGCCCATTTAAGACCAGAAGTGGTGGTACCGTTAAGCTTAAAGATCTCTTAACTGAAGCTCTAAGCCGTGCTTGCGTGTTAATGGAAGACAAGAGCAGTGATCTTTCTCCAGCCGAACGTGAACAAGTAATCAACGCTGTAGCCATGGGCGCGGTTAAATATGCTGACTTGTCAAAGAACAGAACAACTGACTATATCTTCGATTGGGACAATATGCTTACTTTCGAAGGCAACACGGCTCCATATCTCCAATATGCTTACAGCCGTATCCAAGCTATTTTCCGTAAAGCAACTGTAACTCCTGGCGCTATTACTTTAACTGAAGAAGCTGAAAAAGATTTAGCTCAGCACATGCTTAAATTTAATGAAACTGTAAATCAAGTAGCTGAAAAGACCATGCCACATCTGTTATGTGCTTACCTCTATCAGTTGGCTGGTTTATTTATGCGCTTCTATGAAGCTTGCCCAGTAAACAAAGAAGACGTGGCGCCAGAAGTACGTAGCAGCCGTTTGTCTTTGTGTAAGACCACTGCTGGTATTTTAAGCACTGGTCTTGATTTATTAGGCATTAAAGTAATGGATCGTATGTAACACATGCCCGTTAAAGCCACCACTAAAAGAACGTCCTCCGCTAAAAACAAAAAAAGCGGAGGCTTAATGAGCACACCCGCCGGTAAAACCGTTGGGTTCTTGGTGATCTTCTTGATCATTGGTGGCATTATCGCTGCCTTGGTTGCTTTGCGTTCTCTACCTAAAACCCAAGTTACACCTGTTAAAGCTAAGACTGAACAAACTACCTCTAATCGCAAAAAGGCGGCTGACATTCAGACTTATGATTACACCGAAATCTTGGAAAATAAGGAATTAGACACCGGTTCTGGAGTTAAGATCACCCGTAACTACGAAGCTGAATCAGCCCAAAAAGAAGCGGCATACCGCAAAGAACTAGCAAGAAAACGCCGAGAAAAACAAGAAGCCTTAGAAGCCAAAGCAAGACATGAAGCCGAACTTAGACAG
>OQVS01002380.1_pt1 | contig 12040 bp, 5 predicted proteins | sample 1691601 | NCBI WGS metagenome assembly OQVS01 (sample SAMN03418268, study PRJEB22391) | human gut metagenome | biome: human-gut; feature: organic feature; material: feces | host: Homo sapiens | place: Tanzania | collected 2013-01 | reverse complement strand
GCCACTACCTATAGTTAGAGCGGCAGATATCATACGAATTAAAGCTACTCGACCATGAATAAGACCGTGTTGAGCAAAAACACTAGTAATTACTCCAGAAACGCCTCCTGGATTCAGGTCTTTAGAACGCCACCACAAAAATAGTCCAGTAAGTAAACCGCCAACAGAAATAGACAGCGGAATCGCCCACCAAGTTTCAGGCAATGCCCATACAGAAACAGAGTGAACGCTTTTAATCATGAAATTAAAGCAAATGGCCGCTAAAGCTGTTATAAAACCGACAACCAAAGCGTAAAGGCATTCTGCTGCCAAGGCATTATAATTATGAAGAGAACGCCTCACAATTTTGAACGTATTGTTGTCTATTTTCACTAAATTGACGATCCGATGTTTTTAATATAAGGGCGGGGCGTTCTTGTCCTTAGTCAATTTGCCCTGCTGTACGTTTAGCCTTAATCATTTGCATATCAAGAGAGCGAAAATGAAATAAAGCATGAACCTACTTTTCCCTTTTAAGCAGGGAGTAAACATCCCAAAAACAAATACTAGGAGTGTTCTTTTTTTGTTTTCCGCATGGATATGAATGAGGAGCAAGTTCTTTAAGGCGTTTTTTCTAATGCTGGCTAAAAATACAGACAGAGAGAAAATTTAGTAGAGGCAGAGTATTATTGTGGTTCCATCAAACATCGGCGTCTATGAAATCATTGAAGAGGTAGGCAAAGGGCCTTCTGCCGTAGTCTACCAAGCGACCAATAAAAATACGCACAAAAGAGTAGCTTTAAAAGTTCTTAATGCGTCTCTAAGTTCAGATGAAAGTTTAATTACCGATTTACAACGCTCTGTGGTCGTTTCTTCATCTCTCGAACATGCCAACATAGCCAAAGTATACGACTTAGGAGAAGACTTAAGCTATCATTTTATAGCCTCCGAATTTATTGACGGCGTAGCTTTACAGACTTTAATTGAACATTACAAAAAGTTTGATATAGATCATGCCTGCCGAATTATGCAAGAAGCAGCCAAAGGTTTGAGCTTTGCTCACAAACAAGGTATTTTCCATGGTTGTTTGCATCCCGGCAACATAATTATCGAAAAACAAACAGGCAGAGTAGTTATCACTGATTTTGGAACTTCCAGAGCGCTCTTTACTCACAATAGTGAGCTAAAAAATGACACTAAGCGCTTGGGCTTTATTGCTCCTGAATTATCTTCCGACTCTGCTCCAGACTCTCAATCCGATCTTTTCTCTTTAGGAGCAGCTCTCTACTACATGGTAACCGGTGAGCGTCCAGCTCCTGGGTTAGTTTCTACTCCCGGAGCAGCTTTACCTCAGATGCCACGTTTAAGAGCTCATCTGCCCAAAGCGCCCATTTGGTTGGAAACTTTGGTAGCTCGTTTGATGGTCTCTGATCCCATTGAGCGTGATTGCTCCGCAGAAGATTTTATCGAAGAGATCGAAGTTGGCCTTGAATCTGACAAAAATGGAGTTTCTGATATGGCACCTCTAGGCGAGAATCCTTTCCAATCGCAGGAGAGACGCAGCGATTCGAGCAGCGGCTTCTCCGGTTCACAAACTTCTTCTGGCGGAGATATGCGTTTATTGCGTTCTAAAACTGCTGGCGGAACTTTAGGAATGTTAATGCGCAAGCAAAATGTTTCTTCTGATATGGAAGCGTCTGTTCAAGACGCCGAAAAACGCTTGCTTAATTTGGAATTTAATCCGCGCGAAGGTGAACAAGGGGTTCCCCGTGAGCCGCGTCCAAGTAGTGTTGCTCGCTCTTCCGTGCATCCTTCCGGCAATACTCCCGTCGGTGGAGCTCCCTTAGACCAAGCTGCTCCTCAAGCTCCCCCATCTGCACCTCAATCTCCTACTGGACGCTCGCAATCTCCGGCCGCTCCTCCAGCCAGACCTTCGCGACCTACTTCGGTAGGAGCTCGTCAGTCCAGGCGCAGCCAGATTTCTTCTCAGCCACCAGCTCAACCTCAGCCCAATGCTTACCCTGAGCAAAACGACTATCCTCAAGAGAACTATCCTCCTCAGCAAGGTAGTTATCCTGATCAAGGTGGCTATTCTCAAAATAATTATCCTCCTCAGCCAGGTACTTACCCTGAGCAAAACAACTATCCTCAAGAGAACTATCCTCCTGAGCAAGGTGGTTATCCCGAGCAAGGAGGCTACCCTCAGAATAATTATCCTCCCCAGCAAGGTGGCTATCCTGAACAAGGAGGCTATCCTCAGGGTAATTATCCTCCTCAGCAAGGTGGTTATCCCGAGCAAGGAGGCTACCCTCAGGAGAATTATCCTCCTCAGCCAAGTGGTTATCCCGAGCAAGGAGGCTATCCTCAAGACAATTATCCTCCTCAGCAAGGTGGATATCCTGAACAAGCCGTCTCTTCTATGTCAGGTAGTAACGATTTTGGACGCCAATCAGGAGATTTTGGCAACGGCTTGAGCAATACAAGCATGGGCTTTGATCCTAACGATCCTCAGCCGGTACCGGTGCCTCTAAGTGGTAGCCGTTTTGATGCTGCCTCTCAAGCTTTAGACAATGAACCGTCGCAAGGCGGTATCCGTCCTATGGGCTTCCCTGATAGTCGCGGTCAAAGTCAAAAGGCTAAACATAGCGGCGTCGGTTCCCAGCAGCTTTTCGTCGAAGATCGCGAACAAGCCGGTTTGGGCGAGCCTATGCAAACTAGTCCTTTCGTATCGGCCCAGCCTGAAGAAAATGATATTGCTAGTTTGCGCAACGGCGGAGCTATGGGAGATGCGGTCATAAATCCCAACACTCCTCCCAGCTTCCCTCCAGGCGCTACTCCCAAACGTCCTTCTTTAACAGACGGTCCCGGAACTGTACGCATTGCCAAGCAATTGCAGCCTCAGAGTAGCGGCAGCAATCTTATGGGCATCATTATCGCTTTAGTCGTCATTGTCTTACTTGGCGGCGGAGGTTATTACTATTTCTTCTTCCCCAAAGGGCAAGTTAAAATCGCGGTAAACAATGCTCCCAAAGCTAAAGTTTCTTTAATTATGCAAGACAATGTCATCAAAACTGAAGATGTTGTCGACGGTAAACTGACCTTGCGCATTCCTTTAAATAAGGAACTTGTAGTAAGAGTATCGGCTGACGGATTTAAGGATCACGATACTAAACTTAACCTCAGTTCTGAAGCTCCCATTAAAGATTTGCAAGTCGATATGGTCGGTGCTCCAGCCGGATTGTCCGTGCATATTACCAATGACAAGCTTCCCTCCCAACCTAAGGTGAAAGTAACTTGCGATGGTCAATTGATAAAAGACGGAGAAATGGTTGCTGCCGGAGGTTTGGCCAGATTTGAAGTGCCTACAGAAAAGCCTTTGGAAGTTACTGTTACTGCTCCCGGTTTCTTAAAGTACCAGGAAAAAGTTACTGTTGATCCTAGTGAAGGCGATAAGGACTTACAAGTTACTTTAAATCGCAACAAAGGTACTGTGCGAGTTACTCCCAAAGGAGAGCGCTTCTCTCAGAGTTCTTTAACTGTAGTTCTCATGCAAAACGGCAAAAAGCTCACTTCAAAGAAAATTTCAGGCGGTCAGTCAGCCGAATTTGAAATTGACTTAGGTAAAACTTATACAGTAAAAGCTAGCTCCAATTTGCATAGTCCGGCTAAAAAAGACGTTAAAGTCAATGCCGATAAACCTGATGCTGAAGTTGTGCTCAATATGAAACTGACTCCCACTTTAAGAGTTTTCACTAATGCCAATGCTGCCGTTTATCTTAATGGCAAGTCTGTAGGCAAAGCTGATGCAAGCGGAAGTCTGACTTTGAGTAACGGTTTGGTAACTGGTCAACAATATAAAATTACTTGTAAGCGCAGCGGTTACAAAGACGGAGCTGCTAAATTGACTATGAAACCCGGTGATGATAACCGAGTAGATCTTCAGTTAGAAAAAGCTCCCGAACCTAAAAAGCAGCCTACTTACGTGTATGAAGAAGAGGCCCCGGCCAGTTCTTCTTCCGGAAGCTACAACCCCGGAGGCTACGGCGGCAGCAGTTATGGTAGTGGAGATGCTTACTATAGCGGCGGTTCTTCTTCCGGCAGTTATTCAGGTGGCGGCGGCTCTGCTTCCAGCAGCTCCTCTTCCAACAGTTCCAATGGCAATTCTTGGGGCGGAGCAGAAGGTGGCTGGTAAACTGCGGTGATTTTAATCGTCTCGACAAATCCGACAGTTGACAGAACTATCGGGGTTCCTGTGTTGATACCTCACCAAGTCCACCGCGCTGTCAGTTTGCGTATCAGCGCGGGTGGCAAAGGTATCAACGTGGGAAGAGCTAGCAAGACTTTAGGAGAGTCTTACTTAGTATCCGGTTTCTTGGGCGGTTCTTCCGGTCAGCTTTTGCAACGTTTGACCGCTCAAGAAAACATCGCAGCCTCTTGGCTCAAGTTTGATGATCTGGAAACTAAAATGAGTCACTTATTACGCCACAGTCAGGGTGACTCTACGGTCATAAATGAGCCCGGCCCCACGCTTAGCAAACGCCATTGGCAAGATTTAGCTACCTTTATTCTTGAGCAAGGCGCTCAGAGCCAAGCGGCTATTTTTGCCGGCAGTGTTCCCCCCGGAGTCAGTGCTCAAGACTATAGGCAACTGTGCGTCAAGTTGGCTCAACAAGTTGGCCCAACCCTAGTAGATACACCAGGAGACACTTTAAAAGCGATTATAGCCGCTCCTCAAGGTTTAGCTATAAAAGTTAATCGTGATGAGCTTAGCGACGCTCTTGGAGTGTCAGTATCTAATTTAGAAGAAGTGATAAAGGCTGCTCGTTGTGTTTTCGAGCGCGGAGCCGCTTTAGTTTGCGTGACTATGGGTGAAGGCGGCGCAATTGCTCTAAATGGCGATGGAGTATGGCATTGTTCCTACTCTGTCGACAATGTAGTTAGTTCTGTAGGTAGCGGCGATTCTTTCAGTGCCGGACTAGGCTTACATTGCAGTAGGAATTTGCCCCTACCAGAAGCCTTACGTTGGGCTAGTGCTTGTGGTGCGGCCAATGCCGAAACAGAATTGCCCGCTGTTTTTACTTTGGAAAGGGTTAAAGCTTTGCTTCCCTTGATTGAGATCGAAAAGCTTTAAATTTTATACGCAAATAAAAATAGAATGAGCCTGCCGAGCATTTTCGGCAGGCTCATTCTATTTTTTTATCAGCTTAGGTTAAAACTAGCGAGAAACCTCAGAAGCATTGGCCTCTTCAGTGGCATTCTTTTCACTATCATTAACAACAGTGCTGCCTATTTGCATTTCGTTGCCAACCAACTCCTGATTCAAAACACAATTGTGAGCAGAGGGAGGCGGATTAAGCATAGCACTGTGTTTATAACCATAACACAGGTAAATAATCGTACCTATTACCATCCACACCAAGAAACGCACCCAAGTCATAGAGGGCATGCCGGCTACCAAATAAAGACAACAGATGACACCACCGATAGGCACCCAAGGAACTAAGGGAGTACGGAAAGGACGCTCCAAATCAGGACGCTGACGACGCATGATGATTACACCTAAGCATACTAATATGAAAGCGAATAAAGTACCAATGTTACACAATTCAATTACAATGCTTAAATCCATAAAGCCGGCACATAATGCTACTACAATGGTAGTACCCCAAGTAGTTATATGAGGAGTACGGAATTTTTTATGAACTTTGGCAAAGAACTTAGGAATCAAGCCGTCACGAGCCATAACAAAGAAGATACGCGGCTGAGCTACTTGGAAGACCAACAACACGGCAGTCATAGCAATAACAGCTCCGATAGCAATAACAGCTGACACCTTAGGCATGTTAATAGCGGCAAAAGCTGTAGCCATAGGCTCAGCCGTTCCCAATTCAGTGTAAGGAATCATACCGGTTAAAACGGCAGCTACGGCTATATATAAGAAGGTGCTGATAGCCAAAGTTATAACCATACCCAAAGGCAAGTCGCGACCGGGATTCTTAGTTTCTTCAGCTAAAGTAGTAATAGCATCAAAGCCTATGTAAGCAAAAAAGACCAAAGCGGCGCCAGCTTGAATACCAGCCCAACCATTGGGAGCAAAAGGAGTCCAGTTTCCGGGATGGACATAGACAGCACCTAAAGCAATAACGCCCAAAATAATTAGAATCTTAAAAACAACCAAGAAGTCGTTAAAACTGGCCGAGCACTTAATACCACGTACAATAATGCATGTAAGTAAAACTACAATAGCAATAGCTGGTAAGTTGCACATAATGGGAATACCCAAAATATGAGGAGCACTGGCTATAACTTCCGGTGAGGCAGTAAAATAACTGTCAGCTAACCAAGCAGGGAAATGTATGCCAAAGCCTCTTAGAATGGACAAAAAGTAACCAGACCAAGAAATAGCTACTGCGATGTTGCCCACTGCATATTCAAGAATCAGGTTCCAACCCAAAATCCAAGCAACATATTCTCCCAAACTGGCATAAGCGTAGGTATATGCACTGCCGGCAGTAGGAATAACCGAAGCAAATTCGGCATAACAAAGCACACACAATAGGCAAGCGACAGAAACAACCAGGAAAGAGATCATAACTGCGGGGCCTGCAGCCACATAATCTCTGCTTCCAGCAGCGGCTAAACCTGTAGTTACAAAAATACCAGAGCCAATTACAGCTCCTACTCCAAAAGCGACTAAATCTTTAAGCTTAAGAGCACGTTTTAAAGCTTCACTCTGCTCAGAGCCGGCTTCTAATTTTAGTTGTTCGACGCTCTTAACTTGAAAGATCCGCTTCAACAGCGTCAATAGACGTTCTAACATTATTGAAAAACGGCCCTCTCTAAAAAAATAAATAAGATTACAACCGCGACAGCTTCTAATTTTCCTACGCTTGTACCTTGCTTATACGACCTAAAATATGTAGCATTGCAATCTCATTTTCGACATTTTTTAGCCTTTATGCATAATATTTGTTGTTATATAAGTATAAGAGAAAGTCGCCATCTTTATCTTAAAAATGACGACTTTCTCTTTTGACAACAATAGACTCAAAATAAGAACAGAGCCTTATACTTTAATTGCGGCACTCGTGGTAGAAGCCAAACCAACTAATTATTTAACGTAGCTATAGTAGCTCCAATACCACCCTCGGTGGCTTTTCCCATGCGGTAGGAAGCGATTGAAGGGTGATTTTTAATATAATCAATAACAGCTTTACGCAAAGTACCAGTGCCTTTACCGTGAATAATTTCTAATTGGTGCACTCCACTCATGAAGGCGTCATCAATTTTGGCACCCAACTCCCAAAGAGCTTCGTCAACATTTTTGCCATGCAAATCGATGCGGCTGGAGAGCATAGTCATGCTCCCACCTCTGGGAATAGAGCCGACTTCACTCTTTTCCGGAGCTAAAACTTGGAGATCTTCTTTTTTGACTTTTATGCGAATAACACCAATTTGCACTTCTGCTTTTTTGTCGGAAAGAGAAAGTACAGTACCATCCTGTCCATAACGAGGCACAAAGACGTGAGAACCAACTTCCAAGGGCAAATTGGCAACCTTAACTTCCTCTTTGGGTTGCTCCTCTTCTTCAGACTTAAAACCGTCCAGCCCCAACTCGTCGGCCAATTTGGCTCCTATAGCTTTGCTTTCGCTTACAGCCGCATTAGGATCGGCTGAAAGGCTTACTTCCAGAGCTTGAGCCGCAGTGTTTTTAAGTCGCTCTTTTAACTTGCTATGTCCGGGAATTTTGGGAGCTTTACTCTTTAAATTGCTCACTTCGGTGCTGATACTATCTAAATTACCTTCCACATTTTGAGCTTGTTCTCTAACGTATTGATCAAGTTTGTCTAAACGTGAATAAGTATTTTCTGATTTATCAGGTGTTTCAGAAACTGAATAATCTCCAATATCTTCCTGAGCTACTCCCAATTGCAAATCATCATCTTCTGTCATATCGCTGCTTTGTTTGACAGCAGGAAGATTAGATCCAACTTTTGGCGCTAGTCCTTCTCGCTCTTTGCGGTAGTTGACCGCTTCTTGCAAGGCCTGAGCCAAAGCTTTAGAGGCAACTGGGTTTAATTCTACCAATTCTTCTAAAGCTTCAAACTCAACTAAGGCTCTACTAAGCTCGGCGGCAGCTTGACGTAATTCGACAATGGATTGGCGGCGTACACTGCCCAATTGAGCTAGGCTGCGGCGCACGCTGCCGGTAAGTCCTCGCAAATGACGACGTGAAGATTCGACCAGTTCTTCTGTTTCGGAAGTAGCTTTAGCAATCATTTCTGAGCATTCTCGCTGAGCATTTTCTACTTTTTGTTCATAAGCTGAACGCAAACGGCCCACTTGAGCCAGTTGATCACGCAAGCGTTTAGCCAAACGTTCATTGACTTCACGTTCTTTATCAAGTTCACCCAATAAGCCGTTAATTTGAGCGGTATTTCCACCTAAAAGTTCAACGGCTCGGCGCTCAATTTCTGCAGGCAGTCCTAAGCGGCTGGCAATTTTTAGAGCGTTAGAACGACCGGGAACTCCCATAATAACTCTGAAAGTCGGCGCCAAGGTATCGCTATCGAATTCTACAGCCGCATTGGTCATGCCCTCACGCTGAGAAGCGAAGTTCTTCAACTCGGAAAGGTGGGTAGTTACTACGGTAACAGCACCTTTGGAGTGGAAATATTCCAGCACTGCTTCAGCCAAAGCGCCACCTTCAGCAGGATCGGTACCGGCCCCAAGTTCATCGAGCAAAAGCAAAGTGTGTTCTTGAGCGTGAGGTATCATGCGTAAAACTTGGTTAATATGAGCAGAGAAAGTAGACAAATTTTGCATAATACTCTGTTCATCACCAATATCGGCCCAAACTTGCTCAAAGAAAGGAATACAACTGGAAGAATCAGCCGGAATTGGTAAGCCAGAAACAGCCATCATAACCATTAAACCGATAGTCTTTAAGGCTACTGTTTTGCCTCCGGTGTTGGGGCCGGTAATAATTAGAGTGCGATTATTTTCCAAATCGAAAGTCATAGGCACTACTTTGTCGCCCAAACGTTCGATAAGCAAAGGATGGCGAGCTGCAGCAATAAGTAAAGGCGCTTTATCTTTTACTTCCGGTAATGATGAACCAGAGTGAGCCGCATACTTGGCAATAGCTTGTAAGGCTTCTAACCAAGCCAATTCTTCTAAACTGTCGGCAAGTTCACGCCCATTAGCTCCCACCAATTCAGTCAGGCTTTGCAAAATACGTTCAATTTCGGCAGTCTCGGCCAAGGCTTTGGTACGACTAAGGTTGCTCAACTCAACTACAGCCAAAGGCTCCATAAAAAGTGTGGCACCGCTAGCTGACTGATCAATAATAAGACCGGGGAAATGGCCGCGATATTCAGCCTTAATGGGAATAACCTGACGACCAAAACGCGTTGAGATAACCGGATCTTGGATCATACGCGCATATTCTGAATTGCGCAAAAAATCATGCAAGCGCTCTTCCACACTAGCTCTGGCAGCGGCCAATTCTTGGCGTATACGCGCCAGATTGGGCGTAGCGTTGGGAGACAATTCACCATCCGGAGTAATGGCTCGCGCTACTTGTTTTTCTATATCGCGAAATTGTCCCAACCGCAGAGCCTTATCGCTCAAAAGTGGATACTCTTTGCTGCGAGAGCGTAAAAAAGTACCGACTTGGCGAGAGAGCTGAGCCAAATGTAAAATGCCTAAAAGCTCTGAAGGTTGCAAAGCTTTATGGCGCTGGGAAGCTTTTATAGCCGACTGGACATCGCCCAAGTTATCAGTATAAAGGTTGTAGCCTTTATCGGCATTCAACCGCATAGCTTCTTCAATTTCTAACTGGCGCATTTGTACATCTTCTAAATCGGCCAGCGGATGCAACTCTCTTACAATATCGGCTGCAGGTCCCCAATGAGCATATCCAGCTATAACCTCCAAAACTTGATTAAACTCTAAAGTTTTACCGCTTTGGGCATTGATAAGTCTTATTTCATTTTCTTTGGTATTCTGTTTGTAAAAAGTCATATCTTTACCTTTCTGTAAGGATTTCCAAGCGCTCAACTGATTCAAACTGCCTCGCTTTTGCTCTAAATTAAAAATTATCGCTTCCCCCAAGCGCAGCCATAAAAACAGTTCAAATACGCCTGATTTTAGCTCAATTTCACATGATTGTGAAGCTGCCGTATTAGATACACCGTTTTAGTTATCGATTGGCATACTAATATTGGTAAAATTTTTGTAGGCTTTTATAAACTCGGCTCGAATTGGCGCAGAACGTTATTATGCCTAAAAATAAGTTTTTTTCGCTAAAAATTAAAATGCTTCTGGCTTTGTTGCCATTGACAGTATTTTTTGCTTTTTTCTGCTTCGCCGTTATCAAGGGAGGAGAGCAACTCTCTCTCACTCGCTCTTTGGCTATGCGAAGCGAATCACTGGGAGAATGTTTGGCGGCCATGAGCGCCGATTCTTTGGCCGATCCAGGCAACTATGCCAAATCAGCCAAATTGCAAAGAAATGTGTCTGTATTGGCCGAGCAACGTGGCGTGAGCGCTTTGGAAGTTCTCAACAGTGCCGGTAAAGTAAAAGCCAGTTCCGTATCAGCCGAAATCGGCTCAATAAAAAATGATGAGCAGACACGCAAAGCCTTGGGGTTATCTATAATTCAAAGCGGCTTGGAAACTTCCGGTGAGACCTCTTGCATGGTTAGTAGCGTGCCGGTGCGTTCTTCCGATAGCAGTCTGGGCATAGTCAGAGTTTATTTAGCAACCGATGAACTTACAGCCGCTTTTGGAGGCTTGAAACGTCAGTTATTAGGTTTAGTTTTTATTCTTATTTCCGGAGCTTTGGGCTTTACGGCCTTTGTCTCTTATTTTTACGGTAATCCGTTGCTCAATTTGGCTGAAGTGGCTGATCAGATGGCTCAGGGTAAATTGGAAACTAGAGCCGATCAAAACCGTGCTGACGAAATAGGTCTGGCCGCTTCTCGCTTAAATCGTCTTTCCGAATATATTCAAAAACTTATCGCCTCTTCACAAGCAGAAGAAACTGATAAGCGCGAACGTATTCACGCCTTGCGCAGCTTTGTAGATGGAGTCTTGGCCGGAGACACCGAGAGTCAAGCTAAAGTAGAAGATATAGACGAACTGGGCCAACTCTCTATGAGTATCAATGAGTTGGTGCGCCATATGCGTACACTTAGCGCAGCCGAACAAGCTTTACAAGAGAGAGTCAACGAATCAGAACAGATCGATGTCGGTTCTTGTCCTACTATAGGCGATTTGCCTATTGATGGCACAGCTCCTAAAGTAAGTGGACACGATCTTTCTGCCTCCTCCTCAACTCCGCAATATTATAAAAATCGTCTCTTGCCAGAATCGGAAACGGTTATTGCTATGGCCGCTCCTGCTCCCAAGCGTCCTGAACCGACCGAGCAAAAGTCTCCTCAACCTGCACTTAAAGACAATCAAGAAAACGGCAGTGAAAATTCTTTTGTATCCTTCCAAGAAGATTACAGTTTAGCTCAAGGCGGTGAACTAAACAATTCGCAACTTGATTATGTAAATAAACTTAGCCGTCTGGGTGCTGGCAAGACAGCTCTTATTGCTACTGGAGGCACAGAAGACTCTTATCCTTTCTTGCGTCGCATTCTTGAAGATGAGGGTTTCAGCATACTTTATGCTTCCACTATAGGAGAAATGCTGGAGATCACTTCCTACGCCAAAGTAGATCTAGTTATGGTCGAATTTAATGATATGGATGGTGGCAACCAACATGCCGTCAACAGATTGCGCGGCGTACCAGGCGGAGAAGATGTTTCGGCCATAGTTTTGGAAGCTACCGAACACACAAACGTTCCTTATGCTTCCATGCAAGGCGTTATTCAAATTATCATCCCCAACGCCGATGACGAACTTATAAGTATGATTCGCGAAGCTCTGGCTGAAATCGTCTTAACCGGAGGCAGCAATCCTTTCATTTAGAGAAAAAAAATAAGTGGCTGAGGGAAACTTCTTTCTTCAGTCCAACTCTAACTGAAGAGTATTTTTATTTTAGGATAAAA
>OQVS01002379.1_pt1 | contig 12040 bp, 9 predicted proteins | sample 1691601 | NCBI WGS metagenome assembly OQVS01 (sample SAMN03418268, study PRJEB22391) | human gut metagenome | biome: human-gut; feature: organic feature; material: feces | host: Homo sapiens | place: Tanzania | collected 2013-01 | reverse complement strand
CGCTGAAACTGGAGATTATTACTTTAGAGCAAGAAGCATGCATCCGATGGTGGGTAGATTTATGCAGAAAGACCCGTTGATGTATGTGGATGGAATGAATGATCTTATTTTTTGTTTAAACAATTCCATATCCAACATAGACCCATTAGGCTTTGCTATAGGTAAATACCTATTTATTGGAGGTAAATATGTTTATCAGAGCGTTAAGATAAGTAGAACATCCACGACATTGAAAGGTACACGTTATACCATAAGCCCCAAAACAAGACCTATTTTTGATCAAAAGTTAAAAGAAGCTAAGGAAAAAGAGGTCCAAAAATATCTCGCAGCCATAAAGGGTGAGGAAAAAAAACAGAAAGAATCGGTAAATAAAGGTCTGAATTATTTGGCTGGACATGGTTTACCTACGTTCTTATTAATGGAACATGATAATATCGCAAATGGATTATATGATTTATATGAAAAATCTAAAGAACTTGGAAAGAAAATAGGTGATAAATACAACAAGTATGACCAATGGGGCAAAGATACATATAGATATAGTGCAAATTGGTGGTTTCGTCTTTTCCATGGTGGAAATGATTATGATGGATGCAATGGATTTTTTGACCCAGATGATGTCGCAGATTTCTTGTGGTTATTAACTGCACCAATATAATAACTAAATATTGAATATTATATGTTGCATTCTAATTAATAGCAGATAAAATGAAAAGGATATTATTTGTTATATTAACTTTACTTTGCAATTTGACCGTAAATGCACAAGTAAATTGTTATCAAGGAGACCAAAATCTTCCTGATCAAAATGACCATACACAACATCCAGCAGATAGTACAACAACATCAGGTGGTCAATCCGTCGACCCAAACGAAATAATTGGTCCTGCGGGCTATGATTCCATTCGTTGGGTCAGCATTAACGATGTCTTAAACTACACTATTTTCTTTGAGAATGACCCGGAGTTTGCATCGGCAAATGCACAAAAGGTGGATGTGAGGTTTAGTTTTGACGACAAGGCATGGATGCGTGGTTTTGGATTGGGAAGCTACGGCTTCGCCAACTACTCATGGAACATCGACAAGAGTCCGGCGGCTTATCAGAACCGCCTCGACTTGCGTGACTCCATGAAGATTTACGTTGACCTCAATGCAGGTGTCGATGTGGTGAAGAAACAAGCCTTTTGGACTTTCTCATCCATCGACCCGGAAACAGGTCTGCATCCTTGGCAGGTAGATAGAGGTATGTTGCCGGTAAACGATTCTACCCATGTGGGAGAAGGCTACGTGCGCTTCAGTCTGAAACCATACGAAGGATTGAAGACCGGTGATACCATCAGCATTGCCGCCAATATCGTGTTCGACCAGAATGATACGATTCCAACGAATCGATGGAAGAACGTGATAGATGCCGGTATGCCAACCAGTAAGGTGAAGGGAAAGGTGGATTCCAAAAACAAGAATCTCTATCACCTCACCTTGACTGCATCCGATGATAAAGGTGGTTCTGGTCTGAAGAAGGTAACAATGTTTCTTGCCAATAACTTCGGCATCTACGAAGAGTATGCCGTGTGTCCCATAGACACCGTCATCGACTTTGAAGCAGAACCTGGCAGACAATACAAGTTCTACTCGTTGGCTGAGGACAATGTTGGCAACCGTGAGCCGTTGAAGGAAGTCCCGGACCTCTTTATCAACATCAATGCCGCACCAAGTGACATCGCCTTGTCTGACTCCATCTTCCAAGATGACATTTCTCCCGAAGGATTTATCGGCGAATTGAGTTCAAAGGACGTGGACGGCAGTACCTTTACATACGCCTTGGCAGAAGGTGAAGGAGCTGTGCATAACGAACTATTTCAAATCAAAGGTTCGCAACTGCAAGCCAAAAACATGTTTAAGTGTGCCACTGATACGATCTTCAAGGTGCGCATCAGCACTACAGACGAAGGCGGTCTTTCGTATGAAAAGCCTTTCATCCTTCATTTGAAGAACGTGCTGGAAAAACCGAAAGCGGACACTTTGAAGGTCAGTATCTGTAAAGGTGATGTCTATGACTTCCATGGCAAGGAATACGAGAAAGCTGGTACCTATTATTATACACAGAGCAACGAGTTCATGTGTGATAGCGTGTATATGCTGCAATTGACCGTTCTTCCTCAATTGGAAGCACCCAAAGTAACGGTTGAAGGCTCATGCACATTGGTCTCTTCTGCCGAAAAGAACAACCAATGGTTCAAGCAAGACGGCACTGCAATAGAGGGTGCTACCGAACAAAAGTTCACACCGACCGAGGATGGCATCTATTATGTGGCTGTCGGCAATGGTTCTTGTTTGTCAGAACCATCACAGGCTTACCGTGTGCAGGTTTCCGATCAATATGCCTTGAACATGAACTTGGCGAAAGGTTGGAACTGGGTATCTTCCAACTTGGCAGATGAAGGTTTTCAAAAAATAAAGGACTTCATCAAGCCGATAGAGGACAAAGTGGAACGTCTCATTGGTTTCGACTCTGAGTTGATTCGTGACCCACAATTGGGACTTACAGGCGACTTGACCACTTTTGCTCCATCTGCCAGCTACCTAATGCAGACCAACGGCACAGTGGACAACGCTTGGAATGGTCATGCCTACAAACCTGAAACAATAGCCGTTACACTGAAAAAGGGTTGGAACTGGATTGGCTATCTGCCAATCTACGAAAACTCTTTGGAGAAATCGTTAGAATTGTTGGCACCAAATGAAGGTGACATCATTAAGGACTACACCCGATTTGCGACCTATACTGGCGGCAAGTGGGAAGGTACATTGACAACGATGTCTCCAGGCACAGGTTATATGTACTATTCTGGCAAGAACAAATCGTTTCACTATCCTGTACAGCGAGTATTCCCAGTGGAAACTGATGCACAGAGAATGGCGGTGACAGAGGTGGTTTCTCCTTGGCATTTCGATAGCCACAAATATCCATACAACATGAATATGATAGCAACTGTTCAAGCTGATGGCAATACAGCACCTGCCGGATTGTTCACTATCGGAGCATTTGTAGGTGACGAGTGTAGAGGTATTGGGCAATATGTTGGCGACAAGTTATATATGACCATATATGGTGATGTCAATACATCAAGCCTGTTGACATTCAAGGCTATTGAAAATAGTAGTAAACAAGAATATGACATTGTTGAAACCGCTACGTTTGCCAACTCTATGCTCGGTTCTGTTTCTTCTCCCTATAAGTTGACTATCAGTGGCACAACGGGAATCAATGGACTGGCAGACAAGGGCGAATACAACGTTTATCCAAGTCCTGTCAGAAGCACATTGTATGTAAATGGCGATTTGGAACATTTGAGCGCCGTTTATGTCATTGCTAATAATGGTGTAATCGTTGCAAAAACGGATAGTTATAATGAAAATGGACTGAATGTTTCGTCTTTGATGGAAGGTTCTTATATCGTGGTATTGAAGACATCTTCTGGTTCCATAGTTAAGAGAATCTTGAAAGTTTACTAAATATACGATTATGAGATTTATAAAATATCTAACATGGTTGTGCTGCCTGCTTTTTGCAGGTGGCACAATGATGGCGCAAGACTCCCATTGGGCGTATGATGCCTATGCTTTTGAATACGACATGACGACTTATCTGACTGTTGAATACAATGGCAATCAAGTTAGTGATTTGTCAGATTATGAAGTTGCAGCCTTTGTTGACAACGAGTGTCGAGGCGTTTCACGAATGATAAAGGCAGAGAATGGCAGTTCGTATCTCTATATGAGAATCCGTAGCAATCAAAAGCAAGGGGAAAGGATAAAACTTAAGGTATACCAAAAGTCCAAGGATAAAGAAATGGAATGTGATGAAACCATTACTTTTGAGAACCGGTCTGTCATTGGTATGCCGAGCTCTCCACGAAGTGTAAAACTGATAGTTACGACATTCACTGTTACTGTTGGCACATCAGGCAATGGAACTGTTACTGGAGCAGGAACATACAAAGAGGGAGAAACTGTTACTCTTACAGCCTTACCTGCGGAAGGATGGCGTTTTGTAAAATGGTCTGATGGGACAACCTCGTCAACTTATACTTTGACAATCAGCGGTGACAAAACACTCACAGCAGAGTTTGCACGAAACTATTATATAGTGAGATTTGTTGTTGATGGTACAATCATATCAGAACAATCATTGGAATACGAAGCTAATATAGAAATACCTTCAGTACCTAAAAAGGAAGGCTACACATTCTCTGGATTCGGAGACGTGGACGAAACTGTTCCTGCACACGATGTTACCTATAATGGCTCATACATTGCGAACAAGTACAAGGTAACATTCGTTGCTGACGGAAAGGTCGTTTCTGAGACAGAGATGGAATATGGTGCACCAATAGTCGCTCCAGAGGCTCCCGTAAAGGAAGGACATACCTTTGTTGGCTGGGGGAATATCGACAAGACCGTCCCTGCGCACGATGTGGTCTATACCGCAGAGTACAAGGTCAACAGCTACAAACTGATATATGAAGTTGACGGAGAGACCTATCATAGTGAGGAAATTCCTTTCGGAACAGCCATTACGCCTTTGGCCGCACCACAGAAAGAAGGAAAGACATTCTCTGGATGGAGCGAGATTCCCGCAACAATGCCGGCACATGACGTGAAGGTCATTGGATCGTTCTCTTTAAACTCATACATGGTCAAGTTTGTCGTTGACGGAATGGTCATCTATGAAAAGTCACAGGCTTATGGTTCTAAGATTGTTGTTCCTACAGTTGAAGAGAAGGAAGGCTACACATTCTCTGGATTCGGAGACGTGGACGAAACTGTTCCTGCACACGATGTTACCTATAATGGCTCATACATTGCGAACAAGTACAAGGTAACATTCGTTGCTGACGGAAAGGTCGTTTCTGAGACAGAGATGGAATATGGTGCACCAATAGTCGCTCCAGAGGCTCCCGTAAAGGAAGGACATACCTTTGTTGGCTGGGGGAACATCGACAAGACCGTACCTGCGCACGATGTGATCTACACCGCAGAGTACAAGGTCAACATTTACAAGTTGACGTATATTCTGAATGGAAATGTATTTGCAGAAGATAGTATCGCTTATGGTTCTATAATAACGCCACGAGAAGTGCCAGATTCGGATAAAAGCTATTTCTCTGGATGGGAGGGACTTCCTGATATAATGCCTGCACACGATGTTGTTGTTTATGGAACAACAACCAATGCAGTTAATACAGTTTATAATAAAAATCAGATTGTCACTGTTTATTCTGTCAACGGTACTGTTGTCAAACGCAATATAGATAAGTATAGTTTGACAAAATTACTACCTCCAGGGCTATATATTGTTTCTGGCAAAAAGATATTGATAAAGTAGGAAATAGACATTCCAAAGGTTTAAGGTGCTTGTGATTTGATTCTCACAAGCACCTTTTTTCGAAATAAGACTTTATTGATTTGTTATGCAATCTCGTCCATGATTGATCAAATGCCTTATATGAAGTTTCTGTTCGTTAGGCCAGAGTTTGCCGCCAGCTTTCCTTCAGATTTCATCTCACGACAAACACCCTTGCTCTTGGCCAAGTAATTCCCACTATTAGGACCAATATTATATGAGCCAGACTTACCCGTCAGATCATAGTTAATGAGCATAGATAAAGAAAAACGTCAAAAGTTTTTCAACCTTTGACGTTCTCTTGTGATTCCGGCGGGATTCAAACCCACAACCTTCTGATCCGTAGTCAGATGCTCTATTCAGTTGAGCTACGGAACCAATCCTTTGCCTTCATTTCTGAATTGCGAGTGCAAAGGTACTATGTTTCTGCGAAACCACCAAATTTTTCCGCTACTTTTTCTTCAAAAACTGCATGACAGCTGTTTTTCGAGGCCAAAAAGGGGAGGAAATGGCCCTAACGGCCACTTTTCGGCAGGAAAATGAGGAGGAGAGAGATTAGACAAGGAGGATGATGAAGAAGGCCGTGACGAGCCCCAAGAAGAAGCCGGCAAGTACTTGCGCGAGGGTATGCTGGCGCAGGATCATACGGCTGGTAGCCACGATACCCGCAAGAAGGATCATCACGCAAAGCCACCAGACGGGATTGAAATTGAAGATTAGGGAAAAGGCGAGCAGTCCTCCCGTCACGCCGCCAATGGCTGCCGTATGGGAAGAGACACCCCAACCGATATTGATGAGTGCACAGATGATCTGGATGGCAAGGGCAGCGACAACGATGCTATTGATGACATGGGGCACATGGGCGACCAGCATCAGATAATAGCAGAGAAAATAGCAAAGAATCGAGATGACATAGGGGACGACCCGTCGCTCCTTATGGCCAAACTGGATGGGCGACCATCCCGTATACTGACGATAGGCATGGAGCAGAAGGGTGGGGAAGAGGACGGTACTGAGATAGACGATGAGCAGCATCGTGAGTTGATACCCCCTCGGCAGCATCGACAAATAGCTGAACGTGAACAACGCTATCAGCCCCACAACAGGCAGATAATAGGGGGTGAAAAGCAAGCTCACCACCCTTGCGGCCAACAAAATATTCTTCTCGTTCATTCTTTTCTCAATCTTGCGACAGGCAACCCGAGTTGTTCGCGATACTTGGCGACAGTACGGCGGGCTATCGGCATTCCTTTGGCTCCCATGGCTTTGGCCAAGGCGTCGTCGGAGAGTGGTTTGTGCTTGTCCTCCTGATCTATGAGCGCCTTGAGCGCCATTTTGATGTTGCGGGTGGAGAGTTCTTCTCCGCTATCGGTCGTGTAGCCTTCGGTAAAGAAGAAGCGCAACGGGAACGTGCCCCAGCGCGTCTGAGCATACTTGATGTTGCTCACACGACTGATGGTGGAGATATCCAGCCCTGTGCGGTCGGCGACATCCTTGAGTGTCATCGGTCGCAAATCGGCCTCATCGCCATCGACAAAGAATCGGTGCTGGATGGCAATAATGGCCTTCATAGTCACAAAGAGCGTATGGCGACGCTGCTTGACGGCCTCGATATATCCTTGCGCGCGTTCCACTTTTTCGCGCGCATAGAGCAGGGCTTCCTTTTCCCTGCGGTTCATCGAGGCTTTGTTGTCCTTGTAAGCACGGGCCATCTCCTCATACTGGGCCGAGACGCGTAGCTCGGGGAGGTTGCCGTGGTTGAGGGCGAAAGTCACCGTGCCGTCATCATTGCTATCGACCAGGAAATCGGGAGTCACCTGATTGGTACTGCGCCCCATCGTCTCTCCCATCGAAGATCCTGGTTTCGGATTGAGCTTGCGCACCTCTCGCTGAAGGGCTGCTATCTGAGGACTGCTAAGTTTCAACTGCTGCTGCAGCTTGTCCCAGCGCTTCTTGGAGAAAGCATCCCAGTCATCCTGTATGATGGTATAGAGGAGGTTATAGAACTGCGCCAGGGCCTTTTTCTCCTCGGTATTGACGGGACGGAGAGCGCGTTGCTTGCGATGCACTTGGAGCAAAAGACACTCCTGGAGGCTGCGTGCGCCAATACCAGGGGGATCGAAATCCTGCAAGACCAGCAACATCTGCTCCACCTCTTTTTCCTCCACGTCCAGACCTTGGAAGATAGACAACTTGTCGGCAATGCTGTCGAGGGAGATACGGAGCAAGCCGTCATCATCCAAACTGCCGATCAGATATTCCAATATCTCCTGCTGCCGACTCGTCAGTTCGCGCTCACCCATCTGCTCCATAAGCTTGTCCACGAAAGAGACTGGGTCGCCATAGACCATACCTTCATAGTCGGCCGTATCGGTAGGCTGCGAACGGGGATCATAGACGGGCAGGTCATTGTCCTCGCCTCCTATTCGCTCCAGGGCTGAGTCGAGGGCGTCCTGTCTTTCCTCCCGCTCCTGCTGCTCTTCAAAGGATTCAGCAGAGTCGGTAGAGGCAGAAGGGTCGTCTTCCTCGTGCTCGCGACCCACCTCAAGGGCAGGATTGTCATAGATTTCCGCACTGACGTTCTCCTCCAATTCCGTCAACGGCATCTCCAGCAAGCGCACCTGCAACATCTGTTGCTGCGTGAGCCTGTGGCCTTGCACCTGGACCGCCGCCTGCGTCGTGGTCTGTTTGAGTTCCTGAGCCATGATCTATTTGTTCGTATGATGATGGGTGCAAAAGTACAAAATTCCAACGGCAACGGCAAAATTTCTGCACAATAACTGCTGAATAGGGCGACTCCTAAGAATGGTTTTTGATTCACTCCTCTAATCTACACCTATTTACGAGACTCGTGCCAGACCCGGCTGGCTTCTCAGCGACACAAGCGACGACAAAAACATGCCGCTTTTTTGCTTTGGAAAGGCGGAAATAGGCGTTCGTGGAAAAGAAAGCCGCCTTTTGCTTGGTTGTATGCGACAAAAAGCGTAACTTAGCAGACTGAAAAAGAAAAGAAACTGTTTAGACAAATCAGATATGTGCCATTCAGCATTGCAAGAACGATACGTCAACTTCTATACCGACTTCGCTTTCAAAAAGCTATTCGGGACAGAAGCCAATAAAGACCTGCTCATCAGCTTCCTCAACTCGCTGTTTGACGGGACCGAGGTCATCAAAACCCTCAACTACCTCAACGTGGAGCACCTCGGTCACAACGCCGCAGAAAGGAAGGCAGTCTTCGACGTGTACTGCGAGAACGAAAAGGGAGAAAAATTCCTGATAGAGATGCAGAAGGCCGAGCAAGAATACTTTAAGGACAGAAGCATATTCTACAGCACCTTCCCCGTCCAGGAGCAGGCGCCACAAGGACGATGGAACTTCAAGCTCAACAAGGTCTATACCATCGGCATACTAAACTTCTGTATAGACGAGGGGAACGCGGACTACATGCGTCGGGAGGTGAAGCTCATGGACACCCACACGAAGGAGGTGTTCTACGACAAGCTCACATATATCTACCTCGAAATGCCTAAATTCAGGAAGACAGAGCAGGAGCTCGTCACCGACTTCGACAAGTGGCTCTATGCCATCAAGAATCTCGCCACCCTCATGGAGCGACCCGCCGCCCTACAAGACGCGATCTTTCAGCGTTTCTTTGAGCAGGCGGAGATAGCTAAGTTCAACAGCAACGACCTGCGAAGCTACCGGGAAAGCCAAAAGGACTTTTGGGACATGTGTGCCGTCACAGAGACAGCAGAGAAAAAAGGACGCGCACAAGGAATGGCAGAAGGAGTGGAAAAAGGACGCGCACAAGGAATGGCAGAGGGAATGGAAAAAGGACGCGCTGAAGGCAAGGCTGAACTTATCAAGACCATGCACGCCAACGGTATGACTGCGGAAGCAATCGCAGCAGCCATTGGTTTCGACCTTGCAGAGGTGGAAAAAATACTGAATCATCAAGCTCTTTCGTAAATCATCATGAAGGGAATCTATACGATCTTGCTCTTGCTTCTGAGCAATGTTTTTATGACGCTCGCCTGGTATGGCCACCTACGACTTCAGGAGGCTGGGGTGAGCAAGTACTGGCCCCTGATAGGCGTGATCGCTTTCTCGTGGGGTATTGCTTTCTTTGAATACTGCTGCCAGGTGCCCGCCAACCGCATCGGCTTCGAAGGCACCGGAGGTCCGTTCTCGCTCATCCAGCTCAAAGTGATTCAGGAGGTGGTGTCGCTTGTCGTCTTTACCGTCATCGCCAACCTGCTCTTCCAAGGTCAACATTTGCAATGGAACCACCTCGCAGCCTTCGTCTGTTTGATAGCCGCGGTCTATTTCGTCTTTATGAAATAAGCCCTAATAGCCATCCTCGTTCCAAGACGTAAAATAGGGAGCAAACACAGCATTGCCTGCACTTGCTCCCTATCTTTCTATCTATTCGTTGACCCAAAGCCAGGTCATCCGCATAGAATGCATCAGTCTGCAACTGGGCGAATAGACAATCCGAAGTAGCGACCGAGATTAATATGATGACGCAAGACCGTATGATATCGTGTAGATACCGTGAGGTTCTGTGCGAGAGAGAGGTCGCCAGGATAAACAGAAGAAGACCAATAGGTGCAGAGCGTACCCGCGCCATTGCGGTTAGCTTTTTGATAAGCCCCTTGAAGATTACCCGCCATCGGGAAAAACAGCCGCTTGGCGATATCGTCCGTCGTCACGAAAAGGGCTCCTGCCACACCATAGGTCGTACCATCGAGCGTAGTTCCAGCTTTAACCCAATAAACTCCGCCCTTCGTGATGGTCTCGGGTGCATCCAGCAAGACACCGGTTCCACCACAAGCATTATGCAAACTCAGGAAATCATTAATTGTGGGCATGTGCCACGGACTTCCCCATTCTTTTTGGGCCACATCATAGTCTTCGCCCAGCACGCCCGTCATCGCAGGATTATCATTCCACTCTGTAAATTGGGTGGTTCCACAATAGTTCTGATAATTATAACCCGTCTTCTTTCCCGGAACATGCGTACCCGTGGCATTTGACTTGAAGGTGATTACTGTATCCTTGAGCGAGATGTAATAGGTATCAGTCTCACCCCAAGTATAATAATCGCCATAAGCCGTCTCAGGAGAATCGGCCACAGATGTCGCACCCACATTCATCGTGGCCCACTTCCTGCCAGCAATCTCGATATAGTCATGACCATTGATTGTCTCTTGATCTCCACTTGGTTTGAACACCACCTCATACTGGCTGTTGGGGGTATTATAGAACGTCTCCATCAACTGTCCGTTCTTATAGATTTCCACCACCTGTGCATGAATGCTCATCAAAGCGGAAAGCCCCATGAGCGTCAATAGTATCTTTTTCATTGTTGTTTTACTTGCTTCGTTCTTAATTCTTTGGTTCGCCAAGAAGCAGACTGCCGTTGTCTTCCTCCTCGTCGTCATCAATAAATCTTCTGACACATTGTTCGTCGGTCGTCGTTTCTTCGTCAGCATACTTGGAGTGGCTAGCAAGGAGCTGACAACTCTCCACCTCGACGACAAAAGTCCTTGGGATGATATACTCTTTTTTCATTTTTTACTTGATATGCTGTCCGTTCACATTATATTTTCTACCTGCCTTGACGATGACCACGCGGCCATTCTCCACCTGCTTCCTCACGGGTTGCGACTCGCGCGCCTCGACGTCTTTCACGCCCGAGACATAAGGCTCAAAGGAGAGGGCGACAAAGTTGAAGTCCTGCACCTTTTCTTTTGCGAGCTGCAGGAAGCACCCTCCCGGGTTGAGGCTCGTCCCCGTATAGCGGAAGAGGCCAAACTCTCCCGTATGCAGACCCGTCTTGCCAATACCGAAGGTGAAGATGGTGGCATCGGTAGGTGTGTCGATCTTCAACGAAGACCCACTCAGGTCGCTTTTCAGACCGCAGGTGGGATCCGTTGCGGAGAAAGTAAACTCCACAGAGCTGGTGCCATGGACGACGAGGGGTGTCTCGACAGGGACGATACCACCCTCCGCCACGCGCTGATCCTCAGCAAAATGGAGCAGCTTGTTGTTCCGGTCGAAGACGGGAGCATAGACTTCGCTACCAGAAGGCACGACCAACTGAAACGGAGAATAGATAGTAGCAAACGGCTTTTGCTCCGTAGGGTTCTTGGTCACTTTGTTGAGGTCTGCTTCGGCCACATCGGTCGTATAGGAGACCACCAGTTCGCCCCCATTCTCCATGGGAAGAGCGGCCACGCGCGTCTCGCCAATAGTCATCACGGCCTTGCCGTCAACAAAGTGGACCCTCGGCTGGGAATTTTCTCCCACATCAAAGGCTGCCGTACCCAATTGTTCAAGCTTCGTCCCATTTTGCCGAACGTAGGTGTAGGCCTTTTGTGCAAAAATCTTGCCGCCCACAAAGGGCAACAAGGAAAAGACAAAAATCAATCTTTTCATTGAATTGTTAGTTATTATAATAGTTCCAAAAATAGATCACGTCTGAAAATGAGCACGGATGCAGCAGCCGACGTCCTCTCGGACCTCGTACAGACTACGACGCGAAGTACACATCTACATAGTTTTTGTTACGTTCCCTGTAAGCGTGTCCGCGATGCAACCTTGCTCAGCATCTTTCAATTCTTTACCTTT
>OQVS01002378.1_pt1 | contig 12048 bp, 10 predicted proteins | sample 1691601 | NCBI WGS metagenome assembly OQVS01 (sample SAMN03418268, study PRJEB22391) | human gut metagenome | biome: human-gut; feature: organic feature; material: feces | host: Homo sapiens | place: Tanzania | collected 2013-01 | reverse complement strand
GCAAAAAGATAACGGAAAAACAATACCGAGTCGGGGCTGAAGCCTTTGGCATATAGCGGAAGAGCAAACAGAGGGTTGGTACCATAAGAGGCTGCAGCAACAGCGCCAAGCAGATATCCTTTTACTTTGTTGTTCATAATCTGATTATTGGGTTATAGGATGATAATTACACCTCAGGCAGTTTGCCCAAGAGTAGGAGCGAGAAGTTTGCCTTGTAGGCTTCCACCATCTTGTCGTGACCTGCCTTTTCGAAGTTTAGCTTGAAAACCTCGGTCATAGCAAAAGCTGGATATATCTTCTCAAAGTGGTTTACTAATGCTTGCTTCACTTCGCGCTGACTATTGGGGTCGGCATGCTCCATAGTGAGAATACGAAGAGCGAAGTCGCGAAAGAATGTTGCTATTTCTTTTTCCATTTTTTTTAGTTAAATATTTAAGCTTGTATGCTATGCGTTGTTTTTATCGTTGGCTTTTGTTATTGCTCTGATGTTGCGCATGATGCCATCATATTTAGCTCTCTTGGCAGCACAGCCCTTGAAGAGTCGGCGATAGTCGTCTTCTGTGAGAGATTGCCATTTCTCCCAAGTCATATCGAGCAACTCAGGTTTTGGCTGTAGCTCAGGAATATCGGTGGCAGTGGCAAACCTATTCCAAGGACATGCCTGCTGACAACGGTCGCAACCATAGAAGGTGTCGCCCATGATGTGGGCAATATCATCAGATATCTCTGCCTCTTTGCTTTCGATGGTGATATACGACAGACATCGAGAAGAACAGAAGGTACCATCTGGATTAAGTGCTTTGGTGGGGCAGGCATCAATACATTTGCTGCAGTTGCCACAATGGTTTTCCATAGGCTTGTCGTAATGATCAACCTCGGCAGCTATGATCAGTTCGCCAAGGAAGAACATGGTGCCAGCATGCGGAATGATGAGCTGATGGCTTCTGCCTTGCCACCCAATGCCAGCTTTCTGAGCCCAATAGCGCTCGAGGATGGGAGCAGTGTCTACGCATACTCGGAACTCTTGTTTCTCAGGCTCCTTGATGCTTTTATCATAGTTGAGTCCAAGGTTCTGAGCCAAAGCGTAGAGCTTTTTGCGTACTATATCATGATAGTCGAGACCATAGGAATATGCTGCCATCTGCGGTTGACCATCGGGCATAGGAGTCTTGGGAGCATAGTTCATAGCCACGGAGACTATGATTTTTGCACCATTGAGAAGTAGGCGAGGGTCGAGGCGAATGTCGGTATGGTTTGCCATGTATTCCATGTTGGCATAGTTGCCTTCAGCAATCCATCGGTTAAGACATCTTTCTTCCGCTTCGTCTACACGCTCAGCCTTTGCTATGCCACATGCAAAAAAGCCGAGACGTTTGGCCTCGGCTTTTATGATGTCATTATTCAAAAGTCTTGAATTCATATCCTTGTTCCTTTAGCCATGTAAGAGCTTCGGGAAGTGCGGTGTGCAACTTGTCGATGCTCTTCAGTGAGTCGTGGAAAGTGATGATGGAACCATTGCGTGTGTAGCGTTTCACATTGTTGACAACATCTTTGGCAGTAAGCCATTTAGAGTAGTCGCGTGTTACGAGGTCCCACATGATGATACGGTATTTCTTAGATAGCCACCAGTAGACGCTATGGCGCATCCATCCATGAGGCGGACGGAACAAGTGGGCATGGATAATGTCGTTGGTATTGAGTACGTATGAGATGACACGATGCTTGAAAGCACCGATGTGGTTGAATGTATGGTTGCCCACCTGATGACCTTCGGCAATGATTTGATTGTAGAGGTCGTGGTGTCGCAACACATTTTCGCCAACCATAAAGAAGGTAGCCTTGACATTATGTTCGCGAAGAGTTTTCAGTATGAAGGGGGTCGACTCGGGGATAGGACCATCATCGAACGTTATGTAAACCGAACGTTCGTTAGGATCCATTCTCCAAGTCGCCCTGGGATAAAGCCAGCGCAACCATTTTGCAGGTTGTTCTATAAGCATTATTCTTCTACTTTTACTTCTTGATTGTTATTCCTGTGCGTCAGCGTGGCCACCCTTGCCTACATACATACGATATAGAGCATCGAGGGTTTGACCAGCCTTGGCTGCCTTTGTCTTGTCGAGCATAGCGTAAACCTCGCAAGCCTGATTCATGATAGAAAGCTGAATCATGCAGTCGCGCTGGCTCTGTGAGAAGCGTGAGCCTTCGAGCTGGAGGTAATACTGTGCATACTGCACGGCATTGTGCCATACCTTGTCGAGGATATTTGAAGCCTCTGCCTTTTTGCCGAGGATAGCATAAGCCTTAGCAAAGTCGAGACCGCCACTCATATAGTTGTAAGGTACGTTATAGTCTGGCATCACCTTGTCAGCCTTCTGCAATACCTTCAGTGCCTTATCGTTCTTCTGTTCAGAGATGAGAGCGAGGGCAAGCTGAGCAAACAGACGACGATGGGTGTAGCACATGCGCATCACAGTTTCGTCGATATAAAGCCCCTTTTGGTCAAGACCGCCATAGCGATAGCGATTCATCATGTTGTTGTAGGTCTTCTCGGTATCGAAGTTCTTGGCACCAGGCTTGTTGGTGGTGAAAGGACTGATACGATTAGCAAGACCTTCCTGGATGAAGTTGTCGCCAAGGTTCATATAGTTTTCTGCACCAACGGTGAGAGCAACATATATAGGACGAGTCCAATTGCAGTTTGCTATCATCTCGAGCATCATGAGGTCGCCCTTATAGAGAGCGCTCTTGCCAGCAAGCGAGATAACCATCTTGTCAGGTATAGAGTCGCTTGCCATCATCATGCCGCTCTTCTTGACAGCATCCTTATCGATGGTGACATATACGGTATCTGTAGGGATGACATGCATATCGCCCTTGCCACCACGTACCCAATACTTGATGATGTTCTTGAGTTCGAATGGTTCGTCACCGAAATCCTGTTTTGCTTCCTCAGGGTTTGTCTTGTAGTATTCAAGAACCTGAGATTTCAACGAAGGATTAATCTGAACATATTCGTTGGTGCCTGAGCAATACTCCAATCGTGGCCAGTTGATAGGCACAGAAGGAGAGTCGTAGGCAGGACGACGCATCTGGTCGATATACCAGTCGGTTTGCAGATAGCTGAGGTTGCAGACTCTTGCGTCTGTTCTCACACCCTCTGTCTCCTGGTTGTACCACAATGGGAAGGTATCATTATCACCATTAGTGAAGATGATAGGGTTGCCCTTGTCTTGAAGCGTCATGAGATAGTTCTGACCGAAGTCGCGGCAGGTGTAGCGACCAGAACGGTCGTGATCATCCCAAGTCTGACTTGCCATCTGGATAGGAACGAGCAGACATGCCAAAGATACTACGGCTGTAACGGCAAGGCTGTCGAGCTTGAGATGTTTCTTTATCAAGTCGATGATAGCAGCAACACCGATACCACACCAGATAGCGAAAGCATAGAACGAACCAGCATAAGCATAGTCGCGCTCACGTGGCTGTGCTGGATTCTGGTTGAGGTAGAGCACGATGGCAAGACCTGTCATGAAGAACAGGAAGAATACTACCCAGAACTGACGAACACCACGACGTCCGCGGAATGTTTGCCAGAACAAACCGATAAGACCAAGGATGAGAGGCAAGCAATAGAATACGTTGTGTCCCTTGTTGGTCTTCAAATCATCAGGCAACTTGCTTTGGTCGCCCAAACGAGCATTGTCGATAAATGGAATACCAGTAATCCAGTTGCCATGCTCAAGTTCGCCATTGCCCTGGATATCGTTCTGGCGTCCGGCAAAGTTCCACATGAAGTAGCGCCAGTACATGAAGTTGCACTGATAAGAGAGGAAGAAACGAATGTTCTCCATCTGTGTAGGCATCTTCACGGTCATTGCCTCACCACAACGGTCGTAAGGAACCTCTGTGCCGTCAACACCACCCATCCACTGTTCGTAGAGAGATGCACGACCGCTATCCCACATACGAGGGAAGAGCATGTTTTGAGCATAGATATATTTATTCTTGTGGCTTACCACGAAGTAGCGGTCTGGTTCGTCGGCAGATTTCTTCTCTACACGTGAGTAGATAGGAGCACCCTCTTTGATACGAGGTTTACACATGTTTCCGTCAACATCGAGAGCCACCTGAGAGGTATAAGCCTGACCATAGAGTAGAGGGCTATCGCCATACTGGTCGCGGCTGAGGTAGCTACCAAGAGTGAAGATATCCTCAGGCGAGTTCTGGTCCATAGGAGGGTTGGCAGCTGAGCGGATTACGATAACGGCATATGTAGAATAGCCAATCATAAGCATCAGCATGCAGAGTAATACTGTGTTCTTCAGACGTGAAGAGATAGTATATACAGCCTTCTTGTTGACAACCTTCTTGTGGTTGAGAACAAGCCAAAGAGCAATGAGGATAACAGCACCAATGCCTACTGCCGACCATCCGTAGCCTACGAATGGTACACCAAGCATACCGAAAGCAATGAGGAACGAGATGTTCTCGAGCTTTGTGTTGCGAGCGGTATAGCTCTCGTAGATAGCCCAGATAACAGAAGATACGAGAAGTATGATGTAGACAATCTCGCCAGAGTTGAATGGCATGCCGAGAGTGTTGACAAAGAACAACTCGAACCATCCACCTACAGTGATGATGCCTGGCACAACGCCATAGAGAACTGCTGCAACAAGAACAAACGAGATGACGAGAGCTATCAATGAGCCCTTGGTCTCGATGTTAGGGAATTTGCGATAGCAGTAAACCAATACGATGGCTGGAATACAAAGCAAGTTGAGCAAGTGGACACCGATGCTAAGACCTGTCATATACATGATAAGTACAAGCCAACGGTCGGAATGAGGCTCGTCGGCATGGTCTTCCCACTTCAATATCAGCCAGAACACAATAGCTGTGAATGCAGAAGAGTAGGCATAAACCTCGCCTTCTACAGCCGAGAACCAGAAGGTGTCGCTGAAGGTGTAGATGAGAGCACCAACAAGACCACTCGCCTGGATAGCGATGAGCTTGGATGTAGTGAGTTCTGACCAATCTTTAAGGATGAGCTTCCTTGTGAGGTGGGTGATTGTCCAGAACAAGAACAAGATGGTGGTTGCACTAAGCAACGCACTCATGGTGTTTACCATGCGTGCCACCTGAGTTGCATCACTTGCAAACTGTGAGAACAAGTTTGCGGTGAGCATAAAGAAAGGTGCGCCAGGTGGGTGACCAATTTCAAGCTTATAGCCTGTAGTGATAAACTCCGGACAGTCCCAGAAACTGGCTGTCGGTTCAATGGTGGAGCAATATACAAAGGCAGCGATCAAGAACGCTACCCATCCCATGATATTGTCCACTAATCTGTATTGCTTCATTTTTTTTATATGTAAATGATATTTAATTCGATAACTTGCTTACTTATTCGCTTGTTTATTTTATGCAGAATAGAATTTAACCTTGCAAAGATAGTACTTTTGTGTCATATAATGAGAATAACAGCCTAAGAATTTAGTTATTTTCATATATGCTATCTGTTTTGCGGTTCATATTCAGGAAGTGCTCTTCGAGTTTTTCTTTCGGCATATTGGCTGCAGAATGATAGTGCATGGTGTGGTTTACGCAAGCGATATGCTTGGTATATTGCAATATTTCGGCAATGTCGTGGCTTACCACCATCACGGCACATTGATTGTTTGCCACTTCCAACATCTGATACATCTGCTCCTTAAACCTTATATCTATATAGGTGTTAGGCTCGTCGAGGATTATGATATCGGGTTTTGATACTATCGCTCTTGCCAACAATACTCTCTGTAGCTGACCACCACTCAGTTCGCCGATATTCTTCTTAGCAAAAGATGTTAGCTCCATACGCTCTAAGGTGTCGGCAACCTGCAGATGTTGTGCTTGGGTATATGGGCGGAAGAAATGCCTGGTGGTCTTTAGTCCTGAGAGTACAACATCGTAGACAGATATTGGAAACTTGCGGTCGATGAGAGTATATTGTGGTAGATACCCCATCTTTATCTTTTCCACTTTCTCGCCATTGCGGTAGAAGGATATGTTGCCACAGTCGGGCTTTTTGAGTCCGAGAATAACCTTTACGAGGGTAGTCTTGCCACCGCCGTTAGGTCCAATGATGCCCAAATAGTCGTCGTCGTAGACGGTGAGCGATATATTGTCGAGCACCTTCTTGCCGTCATAGCTTGCCGAGACGCCTTCTACTGTTATAAGTGGTTTCATTTCAAGATGTTTGCTATCTTTATCATTTCCTCGTCCCATTGGTATGCCAAAGGGTCGATAGTCTTTATCTCTGCTCCCAAACCCTTAGCCACGATGTTGGCATTAGATGTTGAGAACTCCTGTTGTACTAATACTGTCTTTACGCCAAGTTTCTTGCCTTGGTTGATGATGTCTTGCAGTTGTGAAGCCGAAGGCTCTCGTCCTTCTTCCTCAATAGGCAATTGTCGGAACATGTAGTCGCGAGCATAGTAGGTGAGGGCAGGATGGTAGATGACGAAAGCACGAGTGGTGTTGTTGTCGAGATGCTTTCGTATCTCCGAGTCTACAGTTTCTATGCGTGAGAGCAATGCTTCGAGATTCTTTTTGAAGTATGTGCTGTCAGCATTGTCAACGGCTATCATATATCTGCAGATATTCTTTGCCATGATAGCGGCATTGGCTGTGCTCATCCATGTATGAGGGTCGGGAATGCCGTTGGCAGAGTTGACCTCTGATATTCCGTCGCTTACAGAGTTGATGATGGTATGAGGAGCATTCTTCATGATGCGCTTAAGCCATGTCTGCTCAAAGCCAAGGTTGCCCACCTTGATATACATGCAGCATTTCGACAGTTCAGCTATCTGTTCTGCTGTAGGCTCATAAGTCTCTGGCGAAGAGCCATGGCGAACCAATGACTTCACATTAAACTTATCGCCCCCTATCTGCTCAGCGAAATATCTTAGCGGTTCTATGCTCACATAGATGGTGTTGCCAAGATTCTGCTCTTTTTTATCAGTACAACTGATGATAGTTGCTAATAATATAATAAGGTATAGATATTTTCTCATTACTATTTATTTATTGTCGTGTTATCCACGAGTGATGATTATACTATGAGTTCTTTTCCCTCCACCAGCACGTAGGCTAAGATGACATATCTGATTAACTTGCCCAATGTGATACTCGTTATAGAGATAGGGATGTTTGACCTCATTAGTCCTAAGCAAATGGTGATGGCGCTACCCAATATAGGGACAAAAGCAAAGAAACCCATCCATGCTCCGTGGCCACCCATAAAGCGTGTGGCTTTGTCGAGACTCTCTTTCTTTACATGTAGATATTTCTCTATCCAGTCAAGACGACCTAATCTGCCTACACCATAGTTGAACATACCACCAGCCACATTGCCTATGGTGGCATATATTGTAAGCTCTACTGGTTGAAGTCCGGCTGCAAACAATGCTGCAAATACAGCTTCGCTGCTGAAAGGAAAGAAGCTGCCTGCCAAGAATGCTGCCACGAGCATGCCCCAGTAGCCATATTCTATCAGTAAGTTTATTATTATGTCCATAAGTTGAGAGCTGTGATGACCAATGCTGTGGCCATGATAGCTAATGATGCTATATTTGTTATTTTTGTTGATGTCAAAGCAAGGAAATGTCCTATCAGCGGCGCTGTAGATATGATGAGCATATGCGTAGCGATGTTGGCATGCTGTGGTTGTAAGATTATCAATACCATAGTTGCTATTGTCATGGTGATGAACATTTCGTAGATCATTCTTGTGCGTATCTTGTCCATGTAGCTGGTACGCAAGAAATGAATAGAACCCGTTATTGCCAACAAAGCTATGAAGCCAAGAGGCAGGAGGTCGTTGATGCTACAGTTGTAGAATTCGAAAGGTTGTCCAAACTCTGCTATTGCTGCTACATGATTTAGTAATGGAGTGATGTCACCCATGTAAATGTAGTAGGCAGAGATAAACCAGTAGGGAAGTAATAATCCCAATATGGAGGCAACGAAAGTGCGCAGGCTTAGAGCAAGGATGTTGGTTCCTGTGAGTACCCATAGCACAGGCACAAACAACAATATCTGAATCCATACCGTGCTTGCTACGCCAATGGCGGCAAATGCCCAAAGCACATATCCTGTTGCCTTCTTGTCTTGATAGGCATGAAACAAAGCAAGGTAGAAAGCCACGAAACACATGCTGACGATGCAGCCGTCTGTGGATTCTATCTTGTGAGGTGTCATCATCGTTAGTACAAGAAACGAACAAGACACCATTCGGCTATATATGCGTATTAACGAATTGCGGTTGTTGAGCTCAACCATCAATAAGGTTGCACCAGCCGTTAGTGCCAGTTGTACCCAGATGCCTTCAGCAAACAATCCGCTGATAATACATATTAATAAGGTATAAGCCGAGCAGATGGGGAGCGCCCATCTGCTTTCGGCTATTCTGTTTTGTGTTCTTTTTATCATTACAAATCCTGTCCGATATCTCTTCTGAAGTATTTATCGGTGAACTGAAGTTTCTGTGCTTCTTTGAAGCTCTTCTGCAGAGCCTCTGCTTTATCCTTACCATATGAGCTAACGGCAATAACACGTCCGCCGTTGGTGACAACCTTACCATCTTTCAAAGCTGTACCGCTATGGAAAACGATGCTGCCATCAATATCCTCGATACCTGTAATCTCGTAGCCCTTCTTGTATTTCTCAGGATAACCGCCACTAACAAGCATCACGCAGACAGCTGCACGCTCATCGAACTCAACCTTCTTCTCAGCAATATTGCCATTGGCAACACCCTCGAACAAGTCTACGATGTCGCTCTTCAAGCGAAGCATCACGCTCTCTGTCTCTGGGTCGCCCATACGGCAGTTGTATTCGATAACCATTGGCTCGCCCTCTACATTGATAAGACCGAAGAAGATGAAACCCTTGTAGTCGATATTCTCTTCAGCCAAACCATCTACAGTTGGACGGATAATGCGGTCTTCAACCTTCTGCATCCACTCCTTAGTAGCGAAAGGAACAGGAGTTACGCTACCCATACCACCTGTATTCAAGCCTGTGTCGTGTTCGCCTATACGCTTGTAGTCCTTAGCCTCAGGAAGAATCTGATAGTTCTTACCATCAGTAAGTACGAATACAGAGCACTCGATACCACTCAAGAATTCCTCTATCACTACACGAGCAGAAGCGTTGCCGAACATACCTCCGAGCATCTCCTTGAATTCCTTCTTAGCCTCTTCGAGAGTAGGAAGAATGAGAACACCCTTGCCTGCGCATAGACCATCTGCCTTAAGTACGTAAGGAGCCTTAAGAGTTTCGAGGAATTTTAAGCCCTCTTCGATAGTTGTGCCATCGAAAGTTTCATATTTAGCTGTAGGAATATTGTGGCGCTTCATAAACTGCTTGGCAAAATCCTTGCTACCTTCCAATACGGCACCAGCCTTAGAAGGACCGATAACAGGAATATTCTTTGTGCGCTCGTCATTCTTGAAGTCGTCGTATACACCCTTTACCAATGGATCTTCTGGTCCAACTACAACCATGTCGACACCATTCTTTACTGCGAAGTCTTTGAGTTTATCAAACTCGTTGACTCCTATGGCTACGTTTTCTCCACAGTTGCTTGTACCTGCATTGCCAGGAGCAATAAAGAGTTTCTCTACTTTCTCGCTCTGAGCGATTTTCCATGCCAAGGCGTGCTCACGGCCACCGCCTCCTAACAATAAAATTTTCATTTGCTGTAAGTTATTGTTTTGTTATTTCAAATAGTCGTCAAAATACTGGCTGATGCGATCGTGCAAGTGAACGCTCTGATGACCTCTCATGTTGTGAGGTTCGCCAGGGTATACGAAGAAGTCAGGCTGAGTGCCAGCTGCGATACAAGCCTTGAGGAATGTAAGGCAATGCTGAGGCACAACAGTAACGTCGTTCAATCCTTGAATAATCTGAAGCTTACCCTTTAGGTTCTTTGCCTGGTAGAGCAATGAAGTCTTCTTGTATCCCTCAGGGTTTGTCTGAGGAGTATCCATATAGCGTTCGCCATACATCACCTCATACCAATGCCAGTCGATAACAGGACCTCCGGCAACACCAACCTTGAATACGTCAGGATAGTTTGTCATTAGCGAGATTGTCATATATCCGCCATAACTCCAGCCATGAACACCAAGGCGGTTGGCATCTACATAAGGCAAGCTCTTAAGATATTCCACACCCTTCATCTGGTCTTTCATTTCTTCCTGACCAAGCTGACGGAATGTAACCTGCTCGAAAGCCTTTCCGCGGTTTTCGCTACCACGGTTGTCGAGGATAAAGAGCAGATAGCCCTTCTGAGCCATGTAAGTCTCCCAACCACGGCTGCTGTAGTTCCAACGAGCATCCACGTTGTGGGCATGTGGACCACCATATACATATATAATTGTAGGATACTTCTTGTTAGGGTCGAAGTCTACAGGCTTAACCATACGCCAATATAGATCAGTTTCGCCATCAGCAGCCTTGATAGTTCCGCAGCTATATTCTGGCACCTTATAATCCTTCCAAGGATTCTCGGCTGTGAAATATGGTAGGCGATCGCCAATCTCCATATTCACGATAGCAATCTTGCGAGGCACGGTAGGAGTAGAGTAGTTATCATAGAGATACTTGCCACTCTTGCTGATTACGCCATTATGCCATCCTTCGCCATTAGCATCTATCAGCGTGCGCTTACCAGTCTCTACATCCACCATAGAGATGTTGCGCTGGATAGGCGAGTATTCGTTGCTTGCTATGATGATATTCTTATGCTTTGGATAGAAGCCCAAAACTTCCATTACCTCCCATTTGCCACTTGTGAGCTGTTTAATCTCGAGCGACTCTGTGTTGCTTGCCATACGGCTGCCATGCTTTCCGAGAGTGCAGAGATACAGATGGTTGTAGCCATCCTTGCGGCTCTGCATGATAAACGAGTTGCTATCCCAAGGCAAGAACATGATAGGGTGGAGAGGTTCTACATATTTTTCATCAACCTCGCGATATAGTTCGCCAGTCTTCTCGCCAGTCTCTGCATCATAAGCACATAGGCGACAATCGTTTTGGTCGCGGTTAAGCTCGAACATATAAATCTTCTTGCAGTCTGGGCTCCAAGCTATATTTGTGAAATAGCGGTCGGTAGGGTCGCCAGCCTTCAGATATATTACCTTGTCGGCCTTGACATCATATACTCCTACGGTAACCTTATGAGATGTTTCGCCTGTCATAGGATATTTATCAGGAGCAGCCTTTGCTATGCAGCTCTCTGTCTCAGGATGGTTGAAGCCAACTTCAGGGATGTCAACCTGAGGATAGTCAGTCACCATGCTCTGGTCCATACGATAGAAAGCAAGCTTTTCGCCGTTAGGACTCCAGAAAGTACCCTTCGAGATACCAAACTCATCGCGATGAACACTCTGACCATATACTATCTCTCGACTACCATCATTTGAAAGCTGTGAAAACTTGCGATTTATGTATCCATCCTTAATAGGTTTGCTGATGCGCACATACAGGTTGTTGTCCTTCAGATAAGCAAAAGCTGTCTGCTGGGCATTGGCCTCAAGGAAAGTCTCACCATCGTCCCAGTCTTGTTCTTTAACCAGCTTGTGCTTTTTGAAGTCGACCATATAAGTCTTGCTTCCGTTGCTTAGCACAACGATGCTCTTGCCAGCGAAGGGGAACAATGCATTGTACAAGGCTCTTACCTTGATGTCCTTGGTAGGAGCAATCCACTTGTTGATATCATCGATACCGAAGAGCTTTGTCTCTTTGCCATTCTTCTTGTTTACAAGATAGCAGGCATCAACATCCTGGCGTACCAGCTCGTCGCCCCACCATGTGCACCAACGGTTCTTTGCCACCATGTTGCGATAGTTGGTGCCTCCGTAGTTGAGGTCTTCAAGGGTGAATGATTTCTGCTGTGCAGATGCGCTTATTGGAATCATTGCCAAAAACAATAATGATGCAATCTGTGAAAACAGTTTATTCTTTATGTTCATGATAATCAATTTCGTTTATTCATCGTAG
>OQVS01002376.1_pt1 | contig 12056 bp, 14 predicted proteins | sample 1691601 | NCBI WGS metagenome assembly OQVS01 (sample SAMN03418268, study PRJEB22391) | human gut metagenome | biome: human-gut; feature: organic feature; material: feces | host: Homo sapiens | place: Tanzania | collected 2013-01 | reverse complement strand
GAGCGGAGTCTATGCGGCGCAGGCAGCGATCAACATATCCAAGACAATCGTGAAAGTAGTGGCGGCATAAGGTGGTGCAATGGAGAAAAAACTGGGAAGTCTGTTTGACAGGATCGGAGATTGTGAAAAAAATGCGAAAAAAGGAGGAAGAAGATGTACATATATCCGGATAACCTGAAAGCAAAGGCAACTATGTGGCTGTGGGAGTTAAAAGACCTTGCGGTGATAGGAATCCTTGTATTGATTTCCGTGTTTGGATTCGCTTATGCAAAACTGTGGTTCCCGTTGATTGTTGCAGGAGTATATGCATTTCTTACCATACAGGTGGAGGACATTTCCATTTTGAAATTTATCCGGTATGCCTGCGCTTATTTTTTAGTGGAACAGCAAAGTTTTGAATGGAGATACAGGGGGATGGTTGCAGATGAGTAAGAGAAAGGAAGAAACAACACAGGAACTGCTGGGAATCAAAGAACTATTGGAGTATGGAGTACGCACTTACAGAAAGGAAGAACTGGCATACTTTCTGATCCGGCCGAGCAACCTGTCTGTGCTGTCTGAGGAAAGCCTGTCGGCAAGAATCTATGGACTGATGACAGTACTGAAAGGGATTACGGAGATTGAAATGATGTGCTTAAATTCCCGTGAAAACTTTGAAGACAATAAAAGATATCTGAAGGAACGCATGGAAGAAGAATCAAATCCTGCCGTAAGAAAACTGTTGGAACTGGATGCCGGACATCTTGACCGGATACAGGTGCAGATGGCGACAGCAAGAGAATTTCTGCTCATTATCCGTATGAAAGAGCAGAAAGAAAGCGAGATGCTTTCCTACTTCAACCGTATTGAAAAGATGCTGGTGGAGCAGGAATTTAAAGTAAAAAGAGCAGAAGAGGAGGATATCAGGAGGATCCTTGCCGTCTACTTTGAGCAGAACGTTACAACGGAAAAATTCGAAGAATTTGATGGAGAGAGGTGGATAATCTTAAATGACTAACAACAGAAAGAAAAAAGTGCAGACAACAGAAGATGCTAAAGTGAAGGGATTTTTAGATATGATCGCTCCATCCGTCATCCAGTTTTACACAGATCATTATATCTGCGGAAATACCTTCCGGTGTGTCTGGGCGCTCAGGGAATATCCGACAGCAACAGATGAACAGGCAATCCTGCGGTATCTTGGTGAAATGGATGGCGTGACACTGCGGATCTACACAAGACAGGTGACTCCGGCAGAGGAAAAAAGGATCATTAGTAATGCCGCAAATAAGAACCGCATGAAGCAGGGAAATACCGAAAACTTACAGGAAACGGTGACGGCTGCACATAATTTACAGGATGTGACAGACATTATCGCATCCATGCACCGGAACCGGGAACCGTTACTGCATACGGCAGTATACCTCGAACTGTCAGCTCCGGACATGGACAAGTTAAAACTGTTGCAGACAGAAGTGTTAACCGAATTGATCCGATCCAAGTTAAACGTGGACAAGCTGTTGCTCCGCCAAAAGCAGGGATTTGTCTGTGTACATCCGGCTGGCAGAAATGTTTTTTTTGATCAGTTTGAGAGAGTACTTCCTGCGTCCAGTGTGGCAAATCTGTTCCCGTTCAACTATTCCGGCAAGACGGATCCGCATGGATTCTACATTGGGCGGGATAAATTCGGAAGCAATGTTATTGTAGATTTTAACAGGAGAGCAGCGGACAAGACCAACGCCAACATTCTCATTCTGGGAAATTCCGGACAAGGAAAGTCCTACCTGTTAAAACTGATACAGACGATTTTCCGGGAATCCGGAATGAAAGTAATTTGCCTTGACCCGGAACATGAATATGTGGAACTGACGGAAAATATGGGTGGATGTTTTGTAGATCTGATGAGCGGGGAATATATTATCAATGTTCTGGAACCCAAAACCTGGGATGAAAATGGCAGCCCGGAGGACACAGAGGCTCCGGAGGCGTTCCGATGTTCGTCCAGACTAAGTCAGCATATTTCCTTCTTAAAAGATTTCTTCCGAAGCTATAAGAATTTTACGGATAACCAGATCGATACCATTGAGATTATGTTGGAGAAGCTGTATGAAAAGTGGAATATCCGGGATAACACAGATTTTGGGGAACTGACACCGGAGGACTATCCGATTCTGTCAGATCTGTATGATCTGATGGAAGAGGAATACAAGCACTATGATCCGAAAAAGAAACAACTGTATACAGCGGAACTTTTACAAGAAATCTGTCTAGGACTTCACTCCATGTGTAAGGGAGCGGAGTCTAAATTTTTTAACGGATATACCAATATTACGGATAACAGCTTCCTGACCTTCGGGGTAAAGGGTCTGCTGCAGGCAAGCAAAAATGTAAAGGATGCCATGCTATTCAACATTCTTTCCTATATGTCGGATGCCTTGTTGACCAACGGACATACCGCAGCCTGTATCGATGAACTCTATTTGTTCCTTACCAACCTTACGGCAGTGGAGTATATCCGCAATTTTGCAAAACGTGTGCGCAAGAAGGAAAGTGCGGTCATTCTTGCCAGCCAAAATCTGGAAGATTTCAATATCGATGGAATCCGGGAGTACACAAAGCCGCTTTTCTCGATTCCTACCCATGCTTTTTTGTTTAACGCCGGAAATATAGATGCCCGTTTTTATATGGATATGTTGCAGCTTGATAAGAGTGAGTATGAACTGATCCGCTATCCGCAGAGAGGAGTGTGTCTGTATAAATGCGGTAATGAACGCTACAATCTTATGGTTCATGCACCGGAATATAAGGAAAAACTGTTCGGGACAGCAGGAGGAAGATAATGGGCCGCAGGGAGAACAGAGAAGGGAGGAAAAAACAGTAAGATGGATATGCGGGATCAAAAATTCGGCATAGAGATCGAGATGACAGGGATTACCAGGAAAATGGCAGCCAGCGTCATAGCGGCTTATTTTTCCAAACAGGCACAACATGTTGGTGGCGCTTACGATGAATATATGGTTAGGGATACTTCCAACCGAAAATGGAAAGTCGTAAGCGACTCCAGCATTATAGCGCAGCGAAAAGATGGGGGCTGTGCAGATAGAGAATATAAGGTGGAATTTGTGTCTCCTATCTGTGAGTATGCAGATATCCCGGTGATCCAGGAATTGGTGCGGCAGCTTCGTCATGCAGGTGCGATTGCAGGGAACAATACGGGAATCCATGTACATATCAATGCGGCTCCCCATGATGCCAGATCACTACGGAACATCACAAACATTATGTACAGCAAAGAAGATCTGATTTACAAAGCTTTGCAGGTAAATGTAAAAAGGGAGCATAAATACTGCAAGAAGGTGGAAGAAGATTTTTTGCAGGAATTGAACCGTAAGAAGCCCAAAACACTGAAGGAAGTAAGTGATATCTGGTATGGCGGTGATGACGGAAGTGACTACCATTATCATGAGAGCCGTTATCACTGTCTGAACCTGCATAGTGTGTTTCAAAAAGGAACGATAGAGTTTCGTCTGTTTAATTCCACAACCCATGCAGGAAAAATAAAGACTTATATTCAGTTCTGTCTGGCGATTTCCGCACAGGCACTCAACCAGAAATCGGCCGGGCGGATCAAGACGACCAGCACCAATGAAAAGTATACGTTCCGGACCTGGCTGTTGCGTCTGGGAATGATAGGGGATGAATTTAAGACAGCGAGAAGGTTCCTGTTAGAAAATCTCGAAGGAGGAATTGCCTGGAAAGAGCCGGAACAGGCATTGCGGCAGAAGGAAAGGCTGCGGGCATTGAAGGAGAAAAAGGAGCAGGAGCCGGTGAGGACAGAGAATGCGGAAGACATGCCGGAAGAAACAGAAGGACTTCACATGAATATGTGAAAACAGCAGAATGGAGAAACAAGATGGACATGAACGGAAGAAAATATATTGCCTACGGATCCAATCTGAATCGTGAGCAGATGGCACAGCGCTGCCCCGATGCAAAGGTAATAGGAAGTGGAATGCTTAAGGACTATGAACTGCTTTTCCGTGGGTATACGGATGCGGCGGTTGCCACGGTAGAACCGAAAGAGGGAGAAAATGTGCCGGTTTTAATTTGGGAGATCAGCCCAAGAGATGAAGTTAATCTGGATCGGTATGAAGGCTATCCCAGACTGTATGGCAAACAGATGTTAGAGGTGGAGGTAGAAGGCGGCTGTGAAAAAATGATGGCATATATCATGAAAGACGGACCTGCCATGGGAATTCCGTCGGGGCGTTATCTGAAAACCATACAGACGGGATACAAAGAGGCTGGGTTTGATGAAAATGTGCTGATGAAGGGAGTGAGAAAAAGCATGGATCGGATGATGCAGGAACTGGGAGAAGGAAGTATGGGGGAAGAGGAATGCGGCCAGCAGCAACTGTGATGACAAAGATAGCGTTAGCAGGCATCGGGCTTCCGGTGATCCTTGTGCTTTTATGCTATCTTAGTCTTTCTTCCGGAGGAGCAGATCATAACCGTGCGGCAGTGCATCTGGCGTTTGATGGAGGAGATATTCCGAAAGGAATGTCTCCAGACTATCTGGAATATATCCGTCAGATGCAGAGGAGTTTTGAGGAACTGGATGTGGTGCTGGATCATCTTGATGAAATGGCAGAAGAAGGGAAAATAGACAGATATCTGGTCAAGTCTGTTTTTTATGCTCTGTATTTCGGCGTAGACCGGATTTGGCTTTCCACAGAACGCTATATGCAGTTTGCAGATTGCTTTGTGAACTACGAAGAGCGGACGAAAACGGTATACCATGAGGATGAAACAACCACGCAGGAAACCTATGCGGTGGTAATTCCGATCACGGAAAAGACAGAGATCTTTCAGAAGCTGGTGCAGAATTATGGAAGAACGGCGACCTATGAACAGCAGTCAAACGCCATGAATATCTGGTATATAGCAAGGTATGACAGACAGGCTCCCATGGAAGGGGATGAATTTAGCGGCTGGGGAAGCTGGAATGCGGCAGGAAATATACAGACCTATGACCTGACGATGAATGAAACGGCAGGCGAAATCGTAAGGCTTGCCATGTCGAGACTGGGGGATCCTTACTCACAGGAACTTCGAGGTTCGGGAGAATATGTGGACTGCAGTTATCTGACGCTGTGGTGTTACCGACAGATAGGAATATCCCTGCCGGGAACGGCGGCCGAACAGGCGAGGTATCTGGAGGAACATTGTCTGACGGTTGCAAAGGAATCTTTACAGCCGGGAGATCTTGTGTTTTGGAGTTATAAACCCAATGGACGATACAGAAACATTACACATGTAGGGATCTATGTTGGAGATGGCATGGTTGTGGATGCGTCTAGCTCCAAGAGAAAAGTGGTATACCGGAGCTTGTTTGACAGTGACAAACAGGTGATGTATGGGAGACCGCAGTAACCATTTTTGATGCCATCGGCATCTGTTTTCCACTGGGAGGATTTATTTTGACAGAAGATATGATACAGGAATGTAGCGGATCGGAAGAACTTACAGAAGAAAGATTACATCAGCAGATATATTGAAAGGAGAAGACATGACAGAAAAAGAAATCAAAATTACATTTGCGGAAGCCAAGCTGGAGGCACTCACATTTTTCCTGACGGAACAGAATGAGAAAAGTGTGGAGGAACTGTTAAAGGGCAGCCTTGATAAACTGTACGAGAAGAATGTTCCGGTGGCAGTTAGAAAATTTGTAGAAAGAGATGAGACAATGGAAACTTCACAGGAGACGCTTTCAACAGAACAGGAGACACAGAGTGAGAGGGTAGCAAGACAGCCCAGAACACCGGGTAGAAGAAGCCGAACTGTACAGTCACAGGAAGAAACGCCACAGCAGCCGACACAGGAAACGTCAGAAGAGATGGCGGAAAATACTATGAGCATGGGGATGTGAGGAAGAAATAACAATAATAAAAGCGGAGGTAAAGGATGAAGCAGGCAGTTGTTACAATCAAATATGATGAAGAAAAGTTAAATGCAGTAAAGCAGTATATGGGGAAAAAGGACGCAGATTTTGATGCGGAGATGAGGGAGACGCTCGGAAAAATGTATGAAAAATATGTACCCCAGGCAGTCCGGGAGTACATCGAGAGCAGGGGAGATGTTCCTCCTGTTGTGAAGAAGACAAGCCGCCAGCAGATCAAAAACAGAGAGACATCCGATGGGGTTGAGGAAACCGAGTAAGCAGGAGCGAGGAAAAACAAGATATGGAAAAAATAAAGATTTTGAAGATTGAAGAGGGAAAAGCTCCCTTCGTGAAAGAAATAGCAAATGAACTTAAGGACTGTCAGGCAGAGGTCGGAGGACTTATTGACTGCGTTTGTTTTGAAGATGGATGCCTGGCAGTTGTCAACGATGAGGGAAAAATTAACGGAATGAAGCCGAACCGCAGAAATGGTAATGACATTATCTGCGGCCCTTTTTTTATCTGCGGAAGCAACAGGGAAGGCGATTTTATTTCTCTGACGGAAGAGCAGATCGAGGACTATACCAAAAAATTCGGAGAGATCGAGCAGTTTACGGGGCATGAACCGGAACTTGTGCCGAGGATGATATTTCTTGGATTTTAGGATGCGGGGCACATAGCCCCGCGTGAGCCTGCGTGTGGCGCTGTGTGCCCTCATTTGACAAACAAGGATAAAGTTACCGATGGAGACGGGAAAAGCCCTGTATGAGCCGATTTGGAGAATAGTATAAGAAACTGGGGGGAAGAAACCGGTAGGCAACGGAAGCAGGACAGAGGATCTGAGACAGTATAAACTGGGTCGAAAATAGTGCAGGTTAAAGGGGTTATGCCGCCCAAAGGCGGCTTAACCCGTGAAACACCCACCGGCAGAGCCGTTGGGAGATTCTTGGCATGGCATAACTATTTTGATAATTTTGAAGAAGTTATGCCTGTTTTTGGCATTTTCAAGAGATAGAAGATATTGAAAGAGACTTTATTTATGCTTATGAGAAAAGGGGAAGAGTCTTTGTTGTAAACTAGGAAGGGAGTGATATAATTAAACGGATGACAGATAATAATGCCAACAGAATTTAGGGGGAACTGTGATGCAAGAGATAGAAGCTTTAGCTTTAAAATTTCGCGCGGCAATAGAGGAAGCAAAAGAGGAAAAGCAATTTAATAGGGATCAAAGGTTCAAAAATTTTCCGAGCGGTTGCTGTGGGATTACTTCGGAATTGCTTGCAAAATTTTTGTATGACAATGGTTATAGAAAAAAGATAACTTATGTTAGTGCAACTTTTTATGATTTGGATTTGGAAAATCCACCACACGCATGGTTAGTTATTGAAAATGATATTGTACTAGACATTACCGGAGACCAGTTTAAATGGTACCCAGAACCTTTGAACTTTCGAGAGCCTGTGTATGTAGGACCATATAATAAGTTCTATAATGCATTTGAAGAACAATCACGAAAGGACTGTGGAGATTGTAGAATAGACAATATTCAATATCATAGTTTTATGAGTCTTCAAGAGTTATATGATGTCATCTGTGAATACGTCTGATAGAATTGTTGATAAAGGCAGTTGAATCCGAAATGATTTGCTACTTTTATTTTTGTGGGAGGGAGCAATGAAGGAAAAAGGAAAAGTAAGAAAGGGATTTTATATTGAAGAAGATTTGCTGGAACAGATAGATGGATTACTAGAGCAGGCAGATGTGAAGTCAAGAAATGAATTTCTAAATCAAGCATTGAAATTTTATATCGGGTATCTAACATCAGAAAAAATTGAAAACTATATGCTTTCCACAATCTCCTCTGTAATGCATTCCACGGTGAAAGACAGTGAGAATAGAATGGCTCGTGCTATGTATAAATTGGCAGTGGAAACTTCTAAGCTATCTCATGTGATTGCATATAGCCACGGAATAGATGATGAGAAACTACGAAGATTACAGATAAAGTGTATGGATGAAGTAAAAAGAATTAATGGCTCTGTAACTTTTGAGGAGGCATATTTATATCAGAGAAGTTAGAATACGTTTACTTTCAATTTTCGACATGATATACTAAATATAGATAAAAAGTTGGAGGAGGATACGCCATGAGTACTGATTTTTCTGATGAATTTGATGATGCAAAAGTTGAAGCAGGTAAATTTGATGTAGATGATATTCTTGCTTTTGGAACAAATTATTTTCACTGTGGATATAAACCCAAGGAAGATCCAGATGGGCGATACTATAATCATTCTATTGCAGTGGCATTTGCAATTATTGGAAAACTATATTGTCCTTCTCAAAAAGGTAGTAGCAATTATCATAAAGGAGTAGCATATATTGCAAAGAAACTTGATATAAGTAAACGAAAAGTGAAAGTACTTAGGAAAAAATTCTCGAGAGAGGGCGGATATGTATTTATAACACCTTATCAGATATGTACTATATTGGAGAAAATGATAGAATTATTATCTAAAAAGGAAACTGATCCTATGGTAAAAGAGTATTTGCAACAAAGGAGAAGCGATCTTTATAGAGAAATTTTAATTGCAAAACAGTATGCAGCAGTTATGAATTCGGTTAAAGGTGACGATAATAAATGTGTCAATGATAAACGTGACGAAAAAGTTAATGCGGTTTATGGACAACTAAGGGATCTAACGAAAAAGGTAGGATAGTATTATGTCGCGAGACTTTGAACAGATAGGTCATAAAAATCTTGAATTGCTGCGATTTTATGTAAGCAAGGATATTAGAAAAATAGATGCTAAAATACAGAATAATGAATCAGACTTGTTAGGATATTTTTTAGGAAGTCTTGTTGATGTTTTAGTCGTTCTATTGTTTGATGACTTCTTTGCTACTTTTCTTGAAGCCTACGTGACAGATATCAATTGGCAAGTAATGATAAAAATTGTATTAATAATAGCGCTAGTGGGACTTTTTCTATTAGTTTCATGGAGTTCAAAAAAATTTCGTGAACATAGAATAAAGAGAATGCAAATAAGTGGAAAGAGAGCGTACATTGTTAGCGCTGAACGGCAAGAAATGATAGATGACTTTGATAATATTGCATGTGATGGATTATTGATTTGCCAAAACTATGTGGTACGCTATAAGCAAGCTGAGGAACAGTATATTAAAGACTTTTATTTGTATGAAATTATACACCACTTAAATAAAGCAGCGAGCATTGGAAATGTTATTTATAATAACCAAAAATTATATGTTTCAGCAATGAATACGCAACTACTAGATTCATATAGAATAAATAACTTTATTTCTTTTTCGCAGAATATAGTGAGATTTTTAAGTGACGAAATACCAGAAAAATCAGGAAATAGGGAACTGGATAATGATATGATTAATTTGAAAGAGCTAATTGGTGGCTGGAAAATGATTGATTAGGAAGAGAGATAATGTCTAAATTAATCTTGCGCTGCAACTACCTCAAGAATTCCCCACCGGCGCACCTGGCCAATTACATCAATTACATTGGCACTCGTGATGGTGTGGAGAAGGTAGGCAGCACGACAGCCTTACTGCCAGCGACCGCTAAACAGAAGGAACTGATCGCAGATATTCTGACAAAGATCCCGGATGCCAAGCGGATGCATGAGTATCATGACTATGTGCAGAGACCTACCAGAGAGAATGCGTCAGAGTTTATCACGCAGGCATTGGAAAACAACCTCGACATTATTGCGAAGAAGAAAAATTACATAGATTATCTTGCAAACAGACCGGGAGTAGAGATTATAGGTACTCACGGTCTGTTTTCTAATGAAGGGGATCCCATAGTGCTGTCTCGTGTGGCAGAGGAGGTCGCTAACCACACCGGAGTAATCTGGACAAATGTTATCAGCCTGCGAAGAGAGGATGCGGAACGACTGGGCTATGACAGTGCCGCACAGTGGCAGGCTTTGCTTCGGAGCAGGGTGCAGCTTCTCTGTGAAAATTACAAGATCGACAGCAGAAATCTCAAATGGTATGCGGCCTTTCACAATGAGTCACATCATCCCCATGTACACATGGTAGTATATTCGAAAAATCCTTCCGAGGGGTATCTGACAACGAAGGGGATCAACGCTATGCGGTCAGTATATGCACACGATATCTTCCGGCAGGATTTTATAAGCATCTATGAAAAGACAACCGAACAAAGAGATCGATTAAAGGAGCAGGCAGAAAATAGTCTGCTTTTTTTATTGCAGAAAATGCAGAAAGGGATCTGCCATAATCCAAGAATCGCAGAGCAGATGCAGCTTTTATCCAAACGGCTGCAAAATACCGGAGGGAAAAAGGTGTATGGTTACTTAAAGGCAGATGTCAAAGCCATTGTGAATACTATCGTGGATGAACTGGCGAAAGAAAAATGCGTGGCAGAGTGTTACAGGGAGTGGCAGAAGTGTAGAGACGAGATCCAGCACTACTACAAGGATACAGATATAGAGCGGATCCCCTTGTCGCAACAAAAAGAATTGAAAAGTATTAAAAATATGGTGATCCGGGAGGCGGTTCGCTTCGGAGAAGGCTATCTGTATCTGGAAGAAGCAGATACCGAAGATGAGATCACATACTATGCAAAATGGACGAACCGGTATAAAGAAGCAAGGGGGTATCTTTACGGTACTGCAGAGTCAGAAGCTGATGAGGAAGCAGCCTACGAGATTATGCTGGAAGAGGCAGAAGCTGGCAATGCCTATGCGATGCATGACATGGGAAAAATCTATGCACAGGGAATCGGAGCGCAGGCAAGTAGAGAACAGGCAGAAGAATGGTATGGAAAATCACTGAACACATTACTTCTCTTGGAAGAAACACAGGAAAGGGTGTACCTGGAATATCGGATCGGCAAGATGTATCAGTATGGACTTGGAACAGAAGAAACCCCGGAGGAGGCTGTGCGGTGGTTTCATAAGGCGGCAGAGAAAGGCCATATCTATGCGTGCTATTCGCTTGCGATGCTTTATCTCAGAGGACAGGGAGTGGAACGGGACGATGGGAGAGCATACGGATTATTTCTTCGATCCTACGATGGTGGCAATCCTTATGCCGCATATGAACTTGGAAAACTTTGTGAGGCGGGCAGGGGAACGGTCAGAAATCCAGAGAAAGCACAAAACTATTACCGGGCAGCGTTCTTAGGATTTATAAACATGGAAAAGAAGGCTAAAGATGATACGCTCTGGTATCGCATTGGCTGTATGTATCTGCATGGAATCGGTACAGAACCGGATGAAGAACAAGCAGAACGCTATTTGAAAAAAGCGTATGATTATGGGAATACCCATGCAGCGTACCAGCTTGCCAGACTTTATGTCCGACAGGAAACACAAAAGCTAAGAGTAGATCCAGAAGCAACACCTGACTATGAAAAGATCATAAAAGCAGTCAAGTGGTTGGAGGAAGCAGCCAGACAGGAGAATCCCTTTGCAGACTATGCGCTGGGAAGATTATACAAAGAGGGGGTGTTACTGGAAAAAGATATGGAAAAGGCGGTGTTCCATCTGCAACGAGCGGCCGACGCCGGGAACAGCTTTGCGCAGTACCAGCTTGGAAAAATCTATTTGGATGAGGAGTATAAAAATATTCCTGTTGCTGTGCAGTATCTGACACTGGCGGCGGATCAGAAAAATGAACTTGCGGCATATCGGTTGGGCAGACTTTATCTTATAGGAGAAGACTTACCGAAGAATATAGAACGTGCACTATATTATCTGGACATGTCGGCAGAAGCCGGAAATCAATACGCACAATATGTCCTCGGCAAACTATATCTGATCGGCAAAGAGATAGAGCAGGACAGGGAGAAGGCATATGAGTATTTTTCACGTTCAGCAGAGCAGGGAAATATATATGCAGCTTATTTTCTGGAGCATTGGAATGATATGACCCATCCGGATCTGCTATTGATGGCAACCAGATTGATGCATCATCTGGAGAATGCGATAGAAGAGAACATGGACGGAGGTAAGAAAGGAGGCAATAGGCAGAGAATGGACAGAAAACTGGCGAGAAAGATCCGGCAGAAGAAGATCGCGCAGGGACATGCAGAAGACGACAGGGAACAGGAAATGATGTAGAAACTATT
>OQVS01002374.1_pt1 | contig 12061 bp, 10 predicted proteins | sample 1691601 | NCBI WGS metagenome assembly OQVS01 (sample SAMN03418268, study PRJEB22391) | human gut metagenome | biome: human-gut; feature: organic feature; material: feces | host: Homo sapiens | place: Tanzania | collected 2013-01 | reverse complement strand
AATCCAGGTGAGGTTGCGGATATGAACGATGTAGAAGGATGTATAGAACTTATCGCAGAGTTTTTATGCAGTTTTGAGTAGAAGGAAAGCCTTTGCTTTGCAGAGTAGATTTGCAGAGTGAAGGCTTTTTGTAGTATATTTGAAGAAAAAGTAAATTTTGCATAAGGAGAATGACAAATGATCAACCGAACAGATATGCTGGAACTGACAAGGCGGATGACACCGGCGAGAACATCATTTACAAGAATTGCAGGCTGCTATGTAGATGCAGACGGAGATTTTGACGGAAGCTTTAACATCAATTTTCTCAAACTTTCTCCATCAGAAAAAACAAAAAATCTCGCAATCGCCAAAACCATTCCATTTGCAGAGACAAACACACAACTAAAAAAATACGAGATCCAGACAGAAAATCAGAAAGCCGGAAGCATGTGGCAGCTTCTGATGGCGCTCAGAGACTGCGAACTCAAAAACGATGCCCTGATGGATACAAATACGATATGCAACCATTCTTCGAACAATTTCCATGGATTAACGTGACGAAAGTGGCGGAAATAGCGGGCATCAATCCGTCGCTGATGCGGCAGTATGCAGCAGGGATAACGATGGTTGGACAAAAACAATATGACAAAATACGCAGGGCGCTGCATAAGCTTTCCGTGGAGTTCGCAGAAGCCACGATGTGACGATACACTCCGTAATGGAGATGTGCTTAAAAACGCTGGGGCGGTGATTCCTAATGTCGGAGTCGCCGCTCTTTTTGTTATAAACATTTTTGAGAATGAGCGAGGACGAGAAATGCAGATATGTCTGCGTGGCGATAGCGCGAGCGGTACGTTGTACAGTGCGACACCATCTATCGAAGCAAGACGGGCAGCATTGCCGTACCCTACCCCGTGGAACGGGATCTCTCTCGGTGGGAAAAGACGAAGCAGGACATCGGCGGCATAGCCATCGGTGCGTTCATTGCCGTTGTGTCGGCAGTCGTGATTTGGCTTGTCAAACGCTTCCGTATAAAATTTTAGTGGCAATTTCCATATATTCTTCAAGAGGCAGTTTGTAAATATAGGAAATTGTTTGTAAATTTGAGAGTAATCTTAAAAAATAGAATGCTATGTTTATTCCGCTTCCTGTTGCGACTGGATCTGCCGAGGGTGCAATGTTTGCTTTGCTTGCCTCGCTTGTTCTTTATTGGCTGTTTGGCCGCAGCAAAAGTACGCGTTTGGTGGAGATTAATTATGACAAGCTGTCGGAACGTCGTCGGCGGAAGGCCTGGGAGCGCGCTGATGCCCGCGGGTTTGTGCATCTTGGTTGGGGGCCTTCATGTGATGTCGAGCGAGGTTTCTGTCCCGATTACGTTGGGAGAGGAAACTGTGTGCCGCGTGGAGGGCGATGAGTTGCGTGTCTACATTGTCGACGACGTGGCGGATTTTCTGAAAGGTGGTGGCAATCCGAAGCATTATGGCGTTTCGTTTCGATTGGAGGAGATGAAGACGATTCAAGTGTGGTATGAGCCGTTTACGGGCTATGCTTGTCTGAGAATAGATTTCGGTCACAGAATGCTCGCTGAATTGGAGCCGAATTATGTCAGATTCTGGACCCACCATAGTTCGAAGGAGCGTGCTACGGATGCGCTGGTGCTGATTTATGAGAGAGTCTTGGAGCAGCAGAAGAAGAAGCTGTAGGATTGCGATTTGTCTTTTGGAGGATAGGGCTATAAACGAGTCAATGAGAAAACCCTGACAAGCTCCCTGAATTCAGCGCGCCCACACGGACAGACATCGTAAAAAAACAAGGCTTAAACGATTACCTTGCAATCATTTAAGCCTTTTATGGTCGGGGTGACTGGATTCGAACCAGCGACCACACGCCCCCCAGACGTGTACTCTAACCGGACTGAGCTACGCCCCGAATACGGTTGCAAAGGTACGAATTTTCTGAAAAAGTGCAATAGAGTATTGCCGTTTTTTCATTTCTTTCAAGAAAATCCGATGTGTTTGTCAGTTTCTGTGTAAATTTGTGGAAATTTTTCGGAAAACAGTATGGTGAATATCCCTTTTGAAATATTCGACTATGAAATCTACGGCTATGCCGCATTGGCGATTGCCGCTGTAGTGCTGTCGGTTGTCACAATCAGACGCAAGGCGGCGCTGTCGCATTGGGTTGCCGACAACGCTCTCGACGCCGATACCGACGAGGCTATGCCGCTGCCCGCCCTTTCAGTGATTGTGCTTACCAGCGGTTGCGACGCCGAGCTGCTCGCCGCAAACATCCCGCTGATGATGTCGCAGAATTATCCCGATTTCGAGATTATTGTTGTGAATGCCGATGCTTCCGAGAGTGTCGACGACGCGATGACCCTCCTGCAGGTTGAATATCCGCAACTGCGGTCTACGTTTATCCCAGACAGCACCGCCAATGTGTCGAAACGCAAACTTGGCATAACTCTCGGTGTAAAGGCCGCCAAAAACAACATTGTGGTGGTCACCTCCGCAAAGTGCCGGCCGCAAAGCGACCTATGGCTGAGATGCATCGGACGTCATTTCGACGACTATACCGACGTGGTTTTGGGCTATTCCCACAACGACCACAGCAACGACCGCGGCCTCGGCCACCGCTACCGCACGTTTGACAACTGCGACGACGCGTCGCGCTATCTTGCCGCTGCTATCCACGGCAACACATACCGCGCCTGTGCCAACAATGTGGCATACAAGCGGTCGGCGTTTTTCGCAGTGAAAGGATTCTCTTCGTCACTCAACCTGAAATACGGCGACGACGATATTTTTATCAGCGAGATTGCCGACGGCGACAATGTTGCAGTCGAGCTATCGCCTGAAAGCATTCTGGTGGAGCACAACGACTCCTTCGCCTACACGTCGAAACTCAACAAGGAGCGGCATTTCTTCACGCAGAAATTCCTGCGGTCGCGCATCCCGGGCATCCGTCTGCTCACAAACGTGGCATACTATCTCTACCTGCTGCTTGCCGCCGCGGGCGTGGCATATCCCGCCATGCTTTATCTCAACGGCGACGGCGAATGGCTGAAACCCACCGTTCTGGCATCGGTGGCCGCCGCAATCTACCTGACAGAGACCCTGATTTTCATCTTCGCCAAGCGACGCACAGCCACAGTGCTGCAGTCGCCGCGCCAATTCTTCTGTCTGCCGCTGTTCCGCTTTGCCAAGCCTTTCATCAACGGGCTTCTCAACTGGCACTCCCAGCAGGGCAACAACTACACCTGGGAATAACAAAAAACTCAATAATATGCAACTGAAATACAACCTTAACGACAAGCCTCCAGTCATCCACACATTGCTTTACGGACTGCAGTGGCTCGTGATTGCCATCCCCAACGTGGTCACCATCGGCATGTTGGCGAAATTGCAATTCGGCGACGACATCCAGATGCAGACATCCTATCTGCAGTCGGTCTACTTCGTGCTTGGACTGACAATGCTTGTCCAGGCATTCTGGGGACACCGTCTGCCGCTGGTTGTAGGCCCTGCCGCAGTCTTGATTGTCGGCATCCTGTCGGCGTCGGCAAGCAACAGTTTCAACGCCATCTACACCGCAGTGGCCATCGGCGGCGCCACGCTGCTGCTGTTGTCGGTGTCGGGGCTACTCGGCAAGGTGGCGCGCATCTTCACGCCACGCGTAATCGTTGTGATTCTCGGGCTGATAGCCATGACTCTCGCCCCAGTGATCATATCGCTGCTCTTCGGCGAGGGGCACGACCTTTTCAGCTTCGCATTCTTCCTTGTCGGACTTATCGCCACGTTCGCCCTTGAGCGGTTTCTACGCGGCGTGGGCAAGTCGCTCACGGTGATGATTGTCACGGTTGCCGGCTCATTTGCCTACTTCCTGTTTAACGGCATGCCTGAAGTGCAGTCTGCCGGCTACACCACCGACATCGACAAACTGATAATCAAGCCCGAAGTCGACATTCCTGTGGTCATCTCATTCTTAGTGTGCTTCTTCGCGCTGCTCATCAACGAATTGGGTTCCATAGAGTCGGTGCGCAGCCTCATCGGCGCCGCCGACAACGGCAAAATGCGCCGCGGTTGCGCCGTGACAGGCGCCGGCAATATCCTTGCCGGCATGATGGGCGTGATCGGCCCTGTGGATTATTCTATTTCTCCCGGAATCATCTCATCCACACGCTGCGCCTCGCTCGCCACAATCGTCCCCTGCGCCATCGGACTGCTCGCATGCGCCTGTATGCCCAACGCCGTGGTGTGGCTCACCCAGCTTCCGAATGTCGTAATCGGACTGATTCTGTCGTATGTCGTTATTCTCCAGCTTGCTGCAGCGTTCAGTATGTTGTCGGAGAAGAAAATAGTCAAGTCGTTCGACCACGCTTTGACCATCGCGCTGCCTCTGATTGTGGCTCTTCTTGTGGCATTTATTCCGCCCACTGTAGGCGAAGATTTGCCGATAGCCTTGCGCCCAATTCTCACAAACGGATTTGTTATTGGTGTTCTATTAGTCGTTTTTCTTGAACACATAGTCTTTTTGAGAAAGGAATAAGAACAATTATTGTTCTGTTCTTGTTAAATTTGTATCCGAATTAGCAAGAACAACTATGCACATCAAGAAATTTTTGACCATCGCATTATCCATGCTGACAGCAGCCGTGGCTGTCAGCCATGCCGGCACTCCGATACCCCTCGACTCTTGCCGCAGCATGGCGTTGCGCAACAACAAGACAATGCAGATTGCGCAAGAGCGCATCAAAGCTGCCGAATACCAGAAAAAGCAGGCATTCGCAGCCTATTTGCCGGGAATCGATTTCGCCGGTGGATATATGTACAACCAAAAGGAAATCTCGTTGCTCTCAGGCGACCAGATGCTTCCGACAAAGACGTTCAACCCAGCCACAGGAACCTACGACTTCAACCTCCTCACCGGCCCCGACGGACGCCCGGTGCAGGTGAACGGACAATATGTCCCCACACAAGTGGCTTTGATTCCAAAAGAGGCGATGACGTTCGACATCCACAACCTCTTTGCCGGAGCCGTAACGCTCACCCAACCGATATATATGGGCGGAAAAATCCGCGCGCTCAACAAAATGGCTGAGATGGGGCAGGAAATCGCGTCGCTGATGCACGACAACGCCGCCCGCGAGGTGGTCTATTCTGTCGACGCCGCTTATTGGCAGGGTGTGTCGCTCGGGGAGAAGAAGAAACTCGCCGTAAGCTATATCGAACTGCTCGACACGCTCCACAGCAATGTGGAAGCGATGATACGCCAAGGCATTGCCACCAACTCCGATCTTCTCAATGTGGAGGTGAAACTCAACGAGGCAAACATCGACCTCACGAAGGTTGACAACGGTCTGGCTCTGTCGCGCATGGCGCTGGCTCAGATTTGCGGCATGCCGATGACCCAGGAATTCACACTCGCCGACGAGGTGTCGGACCACAAATCGTTTGGAGCCATGCAGCCCGCCGCATACACGATGCAGGACGTCTACGACAACCGCTCCGACATAAAAAGTCTGGAACTCGCAGTCAAGGTCTACGAGCAGAAGCAATATGAGGCTCGCTCATCGATGCTGCCCACCGTTGCGCTGGTGGGCACCTACGGATTCTCCAATCCAAACATTTTCAACGGCTTCGACAAGAAATTCAACGGAATGTTCAGCGTCGGAGCGATGGTAAAGATTCCTTTGTGGCACTGGGGCGGCAACTACTACAAATACAAGGCGGCACGCAGCGAGAGCATCGTGAAGAGCCTGGAGCTTGAAGAAGCAAAGGAGAAAATCGAGCTGCAGGTGAGCCAAGCCTCCTACAAGACCGCCGAGGCGGCAAAGACTCTGCGCACCACCGAGTCAAACCTATCAAAAGCCGACGAAAACCTGCGCCAGGCGCAGCTGGGCTACAAAGAAGGGGTTATGACGCTCGACAACGTAATGGCTGCACAAACGGCTTGGTTGAAAGCAAATTCGGAAAACATCGACGCCGAAATCGATGTGCAACTCTGCAACGTATATCTCTCAAAAGTGACTGGAACTTTAAAATATTAATCTGAACAAAAATAAAAACACGATATGGAAAATCTGAATTTCAAAACAGAGGACGAGAAAACAATACGCAAGAAAGAACACAGCCTGTTTCTTGCCATCGCAGCCACGGCTGTGGCTGTGATTGTGCTGGCAATCATAGGCTTCATCTCCATCAAGCCCGCACAGCAGATTGTGCAGGGACAAGTTGACGGCACCAACGTGCGCGTGTCGGGACTGATGCCCGGACGCGTGGAGAAATTCTACGTCCACGAGGGACAGATTGTGCATAAGGGCGACACGCTCGCAAAGATTGAGAGCGCCACTGTCGACGCCAAGCTGGCTCAGGCTCTCGCCATGCGCGACGCCGCCGAAGCCCAGAAGGAAAAAGCCAACGCCGGAGCGCGCAAGCAAGTGATTGCCAGCGCATACGAGTTGTGGCAACAGGCCCGCGCATCGCTCGACATCCATAAAAAGACTTACGAACGCCTTGAATCGCTCTACAAGCAGAACGTTGTGTCGGCACAGAAGCGCGACGAGGCAAAGGCTGCCTACGACGCTGCAATCGCCCAGGAAAGCGCAGCCAAGTCGCAGTATGACCTTGCCCGCGAAGGCGCTCAGAAAGAAGACAAGATGGCAGCGGCGGCTATGGCAAACGCAGCCAGAGGCTCAGTCGCCGAAGTTGAGTCAATTCTGAAAGACCAGTACCTTCTTGCTCCATGCGACGGCGAGGTGACCGACATTTTCCCCAACGAGGGCGAACTCGTGTCAACCGGCACACCAATCATGAACGTCATGAAATCAGCCGACAAGTGGATGGTTTTCAACGTGCGCGAGACAATGCTCAAGGACTTGACCGTAGGCAAAGTGGTGTCGGTAAGCATTCCAGCCCTCGGCTTGAAGCAAGTGAAAGCCAAAGTCTACTATGTAAAAGACATGGGCGACTATGCCGTTTGGCGCTCAACCAAAGTCACTGGTGAATACGACAGCCGCACATTCGAGGTGCGCTTGTCGCCTGTCAATCCAATCGAGAACCTGCGTCCGGGCATGACCGTCGTAATGGAATAACAAAAAAAAATGATAAGCACAGGATTTGTCAACTCAATAAAGCGCGGATGCCGTCAGCTGTGCGGCAGGCGGATCTACTTCTTCGCCATGACAGTCATTCCGATTGTCTTGGCAGGATTTCTGCTCGGTCTGATGAGAAACGGGCTGCCGCTCCACATCCCCACCGCCATCGTAAACCACGACAACACCGAGAGTACACGCAAACTGATCCGCAACATCAAGTCGTCGGAGGAAGTCAGCGTCGTGTCGGTTGTCAGCAGCGAGGCGGAGGCGATGCAATTGATACGCAAAGGAAAAATCTACGGTTTCTACGTGATTCCGTTCAATTTCACAAGCGACGCCACTGCCGGACGCGCTCCGGAACTGGCGTACTACACCAACTCGACGTTCTTCATTCCAAGCTCGCTGCTCTTCCGCAGCCTGAAGACCAATTCAGTGCTTGCCTCGGGGGCGATTGTGAAGACATATCTTGTCAACTCCGGCGCCGCTACCGACACTCAGGCGCAGACGCTGCTGCAACCCGTCGTGCTGCAAACAAATCCGCTGCACAACCCCGAAAGCAACTACAGCGTGTATCTCTGCAACTCTTTCATCCCGGCGGCGCTGGCTCTGATGATTCTGCTCGTGACAGCCTACAGCATCTGGCACGAGGAGAAGATGCAGACTTCACCGCAATGGATAAAGGAGGCACACGGCTCGATAACAATCGCCCTGCTCGGCAAACTGCTGCCGCAAACGGTGGTTTTCGCCGCCGTGGGAGTGTTCATGCAGTCGCTGATGTACGGCTACCTGCATTTCCCTCTCAACTGCAGCCCGTGGCAGGCTGTCGGCACAATGCTTCTGTTTGTCCTCGCCAACCAGGGATTTGCCGTATTCATCTCTGGCATAATGCCCAACTTGCGCATGGCACTCAGTTTCTGCTCCCTGTTCGGCATCCTGACATTCTCCATAGGAGCGTTCTCATTCCCGCTGGAAGACATGTATGGAAGCATCGCAATCTTCTCCTACATCCTTCCGTCGCGCTATTACTTCCTGATTTACGTAGACCAGATGCTCAACGGACTTCCGCTCTACTATTCGCGTTTCTACTACGCCGCGCTGCTCGCGTTCATGCTGCTGCCGCTGCTTGTGGCACGCCGCATCAAGCGCCATGCGCTTCACCCGGTTTATGTGCCTTAGACTATTGACAATATGGACAGTATAAGAAAATTCTATCACAACATTATAAAAGTTTGGGCAAACGAGATCCGGCTGATTTTCAAGGATAAGGGCATCTTGATTTTCCTTTTCCTCCTGCCTCTCGCCTACCCGATTGTCTACGCGCTCATCTACAACCCCGAATTGGCGCGCGAGGTGCCGGTGGCTGTTGTCGACGAATGCCGCTCGACACAAAGCCGTGAACTGGTGCGCATGATGGACGCTTCCGAAAACACGCAACTGGCCGGATATGCCGCCGACATGCAGGAGGCACGGCGCATGGTTGCGGAAAAGAAGGCCTACGGCATCTTGCTAATCGACAGCCATTTCTCAAAAAACATTGCCCGTGGCGAACAGGCTCACGTGACATTGTTCTGCGACATGTCGCTGCTCGTGCGCTACAAATCGATGCTCACCTCGCTCACCGACGCCACAATGACGCTCGGAGGCAAGATACAGGTGGAGACCATTGGCCGCCTCGGCGCCGACGGTCCCAAGATTCCGGCAACCGTCAGAAGCACGTATGTGGCTCTCGGCAACCCCGAGCAAGGTTTCGCCACATTCCTGCTGCCCGGCATCCTGACGCTGATTGTGCAGCAGTCGCTCATCCTCGCCATCTGCATGATGGGCGGTGCAATCTACGAGCGCCGTCGCCGCAACGGTGGCATCGACCCGCTCGACACGGTCAACTCCGGAGCCGTATGCCGCCTGCTGGGCAAGTCGCTCGCCTATATCGTCATCTACATAATCCCATTGCTCTATCTGCTCTTAATCGTGCCAGCCATCTTCAAATATCCGCAAGTGGGCGGCTTTATCGACATCCTGCTGATGTCGATACCCTACATGCTGTCGGTGACATTCCTCGGAATGACTCTGCAGGTGTTTGTGCGCGAACGCGAGAGCGCGTTTCTGGTGATTGTGTTCACTTCGATAATCTTCCTGTTCCTGTCGGGCATCACATGGCCGCTTTTCGACATGGACCTGTTCTTCCGCTTCCTCAGCGGATGCTGTCCGTCGACATGGGCGATGCAGGCGTTTGAGCGCATCAACGCCAACGGCGCGTCGATAGCCGACATCGGGCTGGAATACCAGATGCTGTGGCTCCTTTCCGCAGTTTATTTCTTCCTCGCCCTTGCCGTCAACAAATTCTCGCGCTACGGTATGCTCTACCAACTCAGCCACAGGGAACACGCCTGACTGCATAAAATTTCTTAAAAGAAACCATCCATAATCCAACAACCACCGAAAATCGCTAACTTTACGTTTTGATAAGGTTTTTGGATTATGGAAAATAATGGAAAAATTCTTTGGGCTGACGACGAGATCGACTTGCTGAAACCCCACATCATGTTCTTGAAAATGAAAGGATATGACGTGACGACTGTCAACAACGGAGCCGACGCCCTCGACCGGGTGGAGACGGAAACGTTCGACATCATCATCCTCGACGAAAACATGCCAGGCATCAGCGGTTTGGAGACTCTGCAACAAATCAAGCAGGTCCAACCCGACGTGCCGGTTATCATGATTACCAAAAGCGAGGAAGAAAACATCATGAACCAAGCCATCGGCAACAAAATTGCCGACTATCTTATCAAGCCGGTGAATCCTAACCAGATACTGATGTCGCTGAAGAAAAACCTGCATTCCGGGCAACTGGTGTCGCAGAAGGCTACAAGCGACTACCAGCAGGAATTCCGCAACATCGCGCGGCTTATCAACGAGTCGGACAACATCGACGACTGGTATGAACTCTACCGCAAACTCGTGTTCTGGGAGATGGAGCTGTCGCAGACGGAGACAAATATGGACGAACTGCTGCTGATGCAGAAAAACGAGGCAAACTCGGAGTTTGCCAAGTTTGTGAAACGCAACTATGAGTCGTGGGTCAACGGCGGCAAGCATCCTCTCATGAGCAACGAGATTTTCAAGGACAAAGTGTTTCCGCTGCTCGACGCCGGCGAAAAGGTGTTTTTCATCCTTATCGACAATTTCCGCCTCGACCAATGGCGCATAATAAAGCCTATCCTTGCCGAATGGTTCAACATCGAGGAGGATCTCTACACAACCATCCTGCCTACCGCAACGCAATATGCGCGCAACGCTATATTCTCCGGACTGATGCCGCTGCAGATTGAGAAAATGTTTCCTGAGCTGTGGGTCGACGAGGATTCGGAGGAGGGGAAAAACATCAACGAGTCGCCTCTGATCCAAACGCAGCTCGACCGTTTCCGAAAACGCTACAAATTCTCATACAACAAGATTTACGAATCGACGTTCGGCGAAAGGCTGCTGCAGAATTTCAGCAATTTCAAGAATTTCGACCTCAACGTGATTGTGTTCAACTTCATCGACATGCTGTCGCACGCGCGCACGGAATCGAAGATGATACGCGAACTGGCGTCGAGCAACGCCGCATACCGGTCGCTGACCGAATCGTGGTTCCGCCATTCTTCGGCAAGCGACTTGCTGCGCCGCATAGCCGAGAGCGGCGCCCGCGTGGTGCTGACCACCGACCATGGCACAATCCGCGTCGACAACCCGATAAAGGTGGTCGGCGACAAGGCGACAAACACCAACCTGCGCTACAAACTCGGCAAAAACCTCGGCTACAACGAGAGGCAAGTTTATGAAATCAAGCAACCGGAACGCTTCGGGCTGCCGGCTCCAAACATTTCCACAAAATACATCTTCACCACAAACCGCGATTTCTTTGCGTATCCAAACAACTTCAACTATTATGTGCAGTACTACAAGGATACGTTCCAACACGGCGGCATATCGATGGAAGAGATGCTCGTGCCGATAATCACGATGCAGCCAAAATAGACAAGAAATGGAAAAAACAAACTATACAATATCGTTCTCACCAACCGCCGACGCTGTCGACGTAAATCTGCCGGCTTCGAAAAGCATCAGCAACAGGGCTCTGACAATCGCTGCCTTGGCCGACGGATGCAGCATCGACAACATCGCCGACTGCGACGACACAAACGCCATGCGGCGCGCGTTGCTGACTCAGAGCGCTCAGGCAAACGTGAATATCGGGGCGGCGGGAACGGCTATGCGGTTTCTGACAGCCTACTTCGCCTCGCAACCGTGGCGCAGCGTGCTGCTCGACGGCCCGCCACGCATGCGCAAGCGTCCGATAGGCGAACTGGTGGAGGCTCTGCGCCACTGCGGCGCCAACATCGACTACTATGCCTCCGAGGGATATCCGCCTCTATGGATTGAGGGCAGGCATCTGAAAGCGGATGCGCCACTGCGGATGCGCGGCAACGTAAGCTCGCAATATGTGTCGGCGATGATGATGGTTGCGCCTATGATGAAGGGCGGACTGACAATTGAAATCGAGGGCGGACTGACTTCGCGCCCATACGTCGAGATGACGGCGGCACTGATGCGCCATTTCGGTGCGGAAGTAACCGTCGGGGAGTCGACTATCGTCATCGAGGGAAAGCCTTACTCGCCGAGCTCGCTGACCGTGGAGAGCGACTGGGCGGCGGCAAGCTACTGGTATGAAATCAAGGCTCTCTGTCCTGACCTCGACATCCGTCTGAACGGCTTGCAGAGCGACAGTCTGCAGGGCGACAGCCGCGTGGCTGAATATTTCAAGCTGTTTGGTGTCACAACAGAGTACACCGACAACGGTGTGGCTCTCGGATTCTGCGACGCCGACCGCGACGCCGCGCTCAACATCGACCTGTCAAGCCAGCCCGACATTGCTCAGACCATTGTTGTGACAGCTTGCCTCACTGGGCGGCCGTTCCGCATCGGTGGACTGCACAC
>OQVS01002369.1_pt1 | contig 12079 bp, 6 predicted proteins | sample 1691601 | NCBI WGS metagenome assembly OQVS01 (sample SAMN03418268, study PRJEB22391) | human gut metagenome | biome: human-gut; feature: organic feature; material: feces | host: Homo sapiens | place: Tanzania | collected 2013-01 | reverse complement strand
GGGTTGTTCGATGCAGGGAACGGAAGATCCTGCAGTGGAACACCTGATGGTACTTGTGTAAAAGTGCCTGACAGGCTGTAAAAGACAGGAAATATTAGGAGGACGAAAAGGATGGAAATGTAAGAGTTTTCATCGCGTATAAATCCCTTTCTTCTCTAGTAAGGGTTGTTCCCTCAATATTACGACCCGGAGTGTGGAAAGAACACTGTATAACCCCATCATTCAAGTATATAATATCACAACTAGGCGAAACCCTTCTGACGCCCTCCGGGATGGAAAAATCATTCTTCTTTCCGCCGATCAAGAACAATAACACCCCATCGTGGTTGACGACGGCACTCCCGTCTCTACTCACAGCTGTACCTGTAATGAATTTCAAACGAGGACAGCCATAAAACGCTCTTGCTTCTATACTCTGGATGGAAGAAGATAATTCCACAGATTCCAAACCGGCACAATTGCAAAAAGCATTACTGTAAATGCGTTCGACTGATTCTGGAAGAACTATCTTTTTAAGACCAATGCATTTCACATTGACATCATAAGCATTTCCATTTGGATAATAGCAACAATTATAAAATGCATAGCTCTTAATCGTTTTCAACGTGGAAGGAAACACCACACCATTGCTCAATGGACGTCCTGCGAATGCATTTCGCCCAATCTCTTCGAGTCCTTCAGGAAGGATAATAGTATCAAGCCCCCTTATGCCTTGTTCGTAGCTTTCCATACCTAATTGTACCGCAGAGAAAGCACTTGCACCTATCACTTTGATGCCTGGAGGCAATGTGACCTTGTTCAGATTGTGCGCCCCACATAATGTATAAGGTGCAATCTCTTTCAAACCTGTAAAATATTGCAGTTCATCAAATGCTGTTATTGAATTTGGATTCACTAAGGGCTCCCCTCTATCAGTGAACACATTCATCAACGTAGTAACCTCAGCAGCCTCTTTATAGGACAACTCGCCGTCACAATCAGCGTCGAACAGCTCCACAAGCCGGTCTTTAACCGCTTTGCACTCGAAGACAATCGGACTGTCCATCGGGAATTGGCGCACAAATATCTTCTGAACGGCAGAGCCGCTTCTCAAAGTAATGACACCGGTCCTGTCCGTTCCGGCTTCCGCGCCAGCAATGCTGAATACCAATTGGGAATCTACGGCCTTGCTTTTGGCGAGACTCAGCCAATCCGCATCGGAAGATGCGTTCACCTGCATATTGGACACAACCTCCATGGCCAGTGTGCCGCCTTCAAGACCGAAAGAATAACTGGATTTCGACACGACAATTGCATCCTTACTGAGTTGGAGAATATTTACGTTCTCAGAGAAACCGCTTTCCGCATCCGTAAACGACACGAACCCTTCGCGGTTATCAAGAGAACTGTTCTCCGATACCGTCAGATAAAATGTATTCGTGGATTCCTTGTTCCCCTCCTGGATCCAGCCATACCCCTCAGGTATCTTTATGGACACATTCTTGCCTGACACCGCTTCGACTTTCACGGTTCCGCCTTTCGACTCTATCGTAATATCCTTTTTAGACAGAATAATACGCGGATCAGGTTTTTCAGGAGCCTTGGCTGCCCCCTGATATATAGAAACGACTTCCTTCAGATTGCCGTCAGTAAACACTATCCGGCCTTCGCGCCTGTCAGTGGACTCGTTCGGAGACACGACAAAGGACAATGTCCTGGTCTCCATTGCCCTGGTCTTCGCGGTGTTCTCGGTGAGCCATCCGTCGGCATCCTCCAGCGTATAATCATAATTCACATTGGACTTGACCTCTATCGAAATATCTCCACCGTCCTCAGGGACTTCATATTTGGCAGCGTTAACCAGAAGAGCATCTTTCTGCTTCTGGGTAATCAGGAGGTCCGTGGTGTTCTTGCCCGAAACAATGCGCAGAGTCGCGGAACGGTCCTCATAGCCTTCGTTCTTGGAAGCCGTGACCATTACCGTGACATTTCCGGACATTCCGCTAGTAGGTGAGAAGGTTAACCACCCGTCTGCACGGCCGTTTATCACCGAAGCCGTCCATGTATCCGTAGTCTTGAATGAGAAAGAACAATCGCCCCCTTCAGCAGGGATGCTCATCGACAGATTGCTGACTATGTATTCGCTTGCAGGAGTGTCAGGCGTTCCAGAATTGTTGTCCGGCCCGACAATCTCTTTCTTGCAGGAAGACAAGCCGACAACTATAAAAATTATAACCAAAAAGACTGATTTTTTGAGTAGGGCAACAAGACCTGCCGAAATAACTGCAAGGTAATTACAACGTAAGTAATTAGCTGTTAATGCAATCCCCCCCCCGTTCTGCAGGAGGACGATATATTTCCGTTCCATATTATAATGTTATTATTGGTTATCTTTCACCAACATACGAGTCACATTGAAACTCATAGGTACTCTGACAAATTTACTCCATTCCTCCTATTATTCAAAACATTTCAAAATATATTTCATCATTACGGTAAAGTCCGAACGGAGACGTGGCCGCGTCTCGGCTGGGGTTGGACCTCTGGAGGCATGGTCGCCCATGACCTTGTGAATGGGTGGCAGGCGACAGCCTGACGGGATGAGCGAAGCGAACCTCCAGAGGTTTCACCCCCACCGGGGCGCGTCCAAGGTCGACACAAACATCACCATGGTTAACTCCAGAGCAAGCTGACGGGACGCGGCCACGGCATATTTTGTAACTGACTGATAATCAAATACCGTTTTAACAGCAGCGTGGAAACGCAGGCATTTTTTGGCCACGTTTCCACGCCCTGTTTTATAACTCATTGAAAATCAATGATGTTTCGGGTGTGAGCGTGGCCGCGTCCCGTCGCCGGATTCCAATGTGATGAGATGCGTACCTGCCGGACTTGGGACACCCCCGAAAACGCTTACCTCTCGTGCGTGAAAAGGCCAGATTTACTCACAACATGACCATTTTTCAACACGACGTGAGCGGAAAACGTTTTATTACGCACGATGCCATGGAAAAATCCTCTGTCCGGGGGAACGAACTGACAGAAACTTTGCTTTTATGATTTAAAAGATTTCCTTTAGAAGGTTAAACATCAAGACAAGAAAAAATATATCAGCAATATGCAGACGGCAAGGGACACATACAACCAATTGGAGTACGCGAAGAAAAAGGGGCGCGAGGAAGGACTCCAACAAGGGCTGCAGCAAGGACACGAACAAGGGCGCGAAGAGCGTTCCAGGGAAATCGTGATAAAGATGCTGCGTAACGGCCTTTCTATCCAGACAATCTGCGCCTGCACAGGTCTCTCCGCCGAAGAAATTTCTAAACTACAGAACGAGGTCCAACAATAATCCATAATCAAGGCAAACGTTACTCCGAAAGCGCGTACTCCATGGCGGGACGCGGAAAGCGTCTCCAGGGTTACCAAAGACCGACGGGGTGTATATCTCATCATATTGATATTTAGATGATTAACATACAAAAGAGACCACCCTGAAAAAGGATGGTCTCTTTTAATTTATGAGAAAAAAAGTATTATTCGCTGAATTTGGCAGCAAGGAATTCTCTGTTCAAACGGGCGATATGCTCCACTGAAATACCCTTAGGGCACTCCATTTCGCAAGCTCTGGTGTTGGTACAGTTACCGAAACCGAGTTCATCCATCTTCGCAACCATCGCACGAGCCCTTTTGGCGGCCTCTGGACGTCCCTGAGGAAGAAGAGCGAGTGAACTTACCCTTGCAGCCACAAAGAGCATTGCAGAGCCGTTTTTACAGGTAGCTACGCAGGCACCGCAACCAACGCAAGCAGCAGCATCCATACTCTTTTCAGCCTTGTCATGAGGAATGAGAAGCGCATTGCCATCCTGTGCAGAACCGGTTCTTACGGAAGTATAACCGCCGGCCTGGAGAATCTTGTCGAAAGCAGATCTGTCTACGACGAGGTCCTTGATTACAGGAAAAGCAGCACTTCTCCAAGGCTCTACAGTGATAGTAGCACCATTCTTGAAATGACGCATGAACAACTGGCAGGTAGTAACCTGATCATCCGGACCATGAGCTCTACCGTCAATATACAGCGAACAAGCACCGCAGATACCCTCACGGCAGTCATGATCGAATGAAACAGGACCATAACTCTGACATCCTTTATCTACAGCTACCGGATCATCTCCGTTACGTACAAGCTGCTCATTAAGAATATCAAGCATCTCAAGGAATGAAGCATCTTCCTCAATTCCGGTCACGGTGTAATTCTTAAATTCACCTTTAGACTGGGCGTTTTTCTGACGCCATATTTTTAACTTGAAATCCATCTCTAATTAGTCTTTATAGTTTCTGGTAGCAACATGGATATTCTCGTATACGAGTGGTTCTTTATGGAGTTCCGGCTCAACACCTTCTCCCTTGTACTCCCAGGCAGCTACATACATATAGTTCTCGTCATCACGCTTAGCCTCGCCTTCTTCGGTCTTGCTCTCCTCACGGAAATGACCACCACAAGACTCATTACGGTTAAGCGCATCAAAAGCCATAAGTTCTCCGATATCGAAGAAGTCCTCAAGACGGAGAGCCTTCTCAAGCTCCTGGTTGAACTCATACTGTGTTCCTGTCACGCGGACAGTCTTCCAGAATTCCTTACGGAGAGCCTTGATCTGCTCAATACCCTCTTTAAGACCTTCAGCTGTACGAGCCATACCGACGTGCTCCCACATGATGTGTCCGAGTTTCTTATGGATAGCGTCAACAGGCTCTGTACCCTTGACAGCGAAAAGCTTGTCAATACGTGCCTGAACTGCCTTCTCAGCTGCATCGAATTCTGGAGCTGAAGTGTCAGTCTTAGGCTCTGCAAACTTATGAGAAAGGTAATCTCCGATGGTAACAGGCAGAATGAAATATCCGTCAGCAAGACCCTGCATCAGGGCTGATGCACCGAGACGGTTTCCGCCATGGTCAGAGAAGTTAGCCTCACCTATAGCATACAGACCAGGGATAGTTGTCTGAAGATCATAGTCAACCCAAATACCACCCATTGTATAGTGGATAGCAGGGTAAATCATCATAGGCTCTTCCCAAGGGCTGGTAGCCGTAATCTTCTCATACATCTGGAAGAGGTTACCGTAACGCTCTGCAACTCTCTGTTTTCCAAGTCTTTGGATAGCATCCTTAAAGTCAAGGAATACTGCGAGACCAGTCTCATTTACACCGAAGCCGGCATCACATCTTTCCTTAGCTGCACGTGAAGCGACGTCACGAGGAACGAGGTTTCCGAATGCAGGATAACGACGCTCAAGATAGTAGTCTCTATCCTCCTCTGCAATCTGTGAAGGCTTGATTTCATGCTTGCGAAGCTTCATCACATCTTCCATCTTCTTAGGCACCCAGATACGACCGTCATTACGGAGAGACTCTGACATGAGGGTCAGTTTGCACTGCTGGTCACCATGAACAGGAATACATGTAGGGTGAATCTGTGCAAAAGCAGGATTTGCAAAATATGCACCCTTCCTGAAGCACTGCATTGCAGCTGAACCGTTACTGTTCATCGCATTGGTCGAAAGGAAATATGTGCGACCGTAACCACCTGTAGCAATAACGACAGCATGAGCACCGAATCTCTCAAGTTTACCTGTTACGAGGTTTCTTGCGATGATACCCTTAGCCTCACCATTGATAACTACGAGGTCGAGCATCTCATGACGTGGATAGCTCTTTACAGTTCCGGCTGCAATCTGCCTGTTGAGTGAAGCATAAGCACCGAGAAGAAGCTGCTGTCCGGTTTGTCCTCTGGCATAGAATGTACGGCTTACCTGCACACCACCGAAAGAACGGTTCGCAAGATATCCGCCATACTCTCTTGCAAAAGGAATTCCCTGCGCAACGCACTGGTCAATGATAGCGGCGCTGACTTCAGCAAGACGATAGACGTTAGCCTCTCTACTACGATAGTCACCACCCTTGATGGTATCATAGAAAAGACGGTAGACAGAGTCATTGTCATTCTGGTAGTTCTTCGCAGCATTGATACCACCCTGTGCTGCAATAGAGTGCGCACGACGAGGTGAATCGCTGATACAGAACACTTTAACATTATAACCGAGTTCACCGAGGGTAGCAGCTGCAGAAGCTCCACCAAGACCGGTACCGACTACAATGATTTCAAGTTTCCTTTTGTTGTTAGGACTGACAAGACGAATTTCTGACTTCCTTTTGGTCCATTTTTCAGCCAAAGGTCCGTCAGGAATCTTTGAGATTAATTTATCGGCCATTGTATAGTTATTATGAAATTGTACAATTATTCTGCAAGTTTAGTGATTTTTAATGAATAAACCTTGGAAACTGAAAACAAAATCAAAAAAGAGTGTTTTCTATGACTTCAGGGCCATCAGAAACGCCAGGATAACGCTCCAATCCGAGATGCTCGTAAGCAAGCTCAGTTACGACCCTGCCTCGTGGCGTACGCTGCAGGAAACCCTCCTTTATAAGGAAAGGCTCGTAAACTTCCTCGACAGAGCCTTGATCCTCCCCCACTGCCGTCGCAATCGTGTTCACGCCCACCGGACCGCCCTTGAACTTCGTGATTATAGTCGAAAGAATCTTGTTGTCAATCTGGTTCAATCCCCTCTTGTCAATGTTGAGAGCATCCAACGCATAACGCGAAATGGCCAGGTCAATGTGCCCGTCCCCCTTCACCTGCGCGAAATCCCTCACACGACGCAGGAGTGCATTCGCAATACGCGGCGTACCACGGCTTCGCAATGCGATTTCACGTGCTGCATCTTCCTCGATGCCTACCCCCAGAAGAGCGCTGCTGCGCTTTATAATATATATGAGGTCTTTCGAATCATAATACTCAAGAGCGAAGTCAATGCCGAACCTCGCACGCAACGGAGCAGTGAGAAGCCCCTTGCGGGTAGTGGCGCCGACAAGCGTGAAAGGGTCCAGTGCAATGCGGACGGACCTGGCACCAGGTCCCTTGTCTATAAGTATATCTATAGCAAACTGCTCCATAGCGGAGTAAAGATACTCTTCCACCACCGGAGACAAACGATGGATTTCATCTATAAAGAGGACATCGCCCTTCTGCAAAGAGGTCAGAAGACCTGCCAGGTCTCCAGGTTTGTCCAGCACCGGACCCGAGGTAATCTTGATGTTCACTCCGAGTTCATTTGCCACGATATTTGCAAGCGTAGTCTTTCCCAGTCCCGGAGGCCCGTGAAAGAGAACATGGTCGAGAGGCTCCCCTCTCATTTTCGCTGCTTGGATGAAGATTTTCAGATTAGTCACGATCTTGTCCTGACCGGTGAAATCTCCAAGTTCATGTGGTCTTATAATTCCGTCTAAATCCTTATCTTTGTCCGTACCGGAAGAATACGGTGAAAAATCATCAGGCATTCTCAAAAAACATTAATAATACAAATTTATATATTTTTATTTTAATGTTGTTTTATATATCGCTGTTGATATGTTGATAAACGCTTGCCATGTATTGATTATCAATTAGTTGTAGTGGTGAATAATTGTTGATATCACTGAAGATGGTCCGGTGAAAAATTGTTTGGAAAAATATTTGCAAGTTTGCCCGGACGTCTGCATAACATTTGAAACCGGAAAAGAAAGAACGAGTTTTCAATAGATGTCAACAGGCTTATCAACGGGTTATCAACAGAAAATAGGGGGTATATGTTAATAAGTTCGAAAACTTCAGCCGAACTGTCAGAACTGATAAAAAAACAGCTCAATACTTACTGCAGCGGCTTGTTCCTGTCCGCCAGATGGTTCGTAGTTTCCCAATGCGCTTCCACGGGTGTAAACCTTGTTGTGCTTCCTGATAAGGATTCCGCAGAGTATTGTGCATCAGACCTTTATACATTGGTGAAAGGCGACAGGGTGTTCTTCCTTCCGGACTCCGGAAAGAATGTCGAGAGAAGCAATTACAAGTCTTCACTGGGAGTTCAGAGAACATCCGCCGTCGGCAGCATCCTTGCTGATCAGGACAATGCTTCACAACTTTTCATAGTTACATATCCGGAAGCGCTCGAAGAACCTGTGCCGGAGAAGAAGCGCATTGCCGATTCCCTGCTGACTCTCCGCAAAGGCGACACCATAAGTCACGAAAGCATTGCGGCAGCATTGTACGAAAAGAAATTCTCGCGCGTGGACTTCGTTTCCGCACCGGGGCAGTTCGCGATCAGAGGCGCCGTCGTAGATATCTTCTCTTACTCGTTCAATGATCCTTTCCGAATTTCATTCTTCGGCGACGAGGTCGAGAAGATAAACGTATTCGATTGCAACACACAGCTTTCCAAGGAAGAAAGAGACAGTGCGGACATCTTTCCCGACATTGTGGCTGACGACGGCCCGGGCGTAAGCATTGCGGAAATATTGCCGAAAGAAACACTGGTATGGATGGACTCTTCGGACATGTACAAGGAAAAGCCATTCTACAGCGGATTGGAAAATTTCCGTAAAGTTTACATTGACACTCCCCTTTCGCTTCAGGGCGAAGAGCAGGTCAAGTTCCGCATATCTCCCCAGCCGGTATTCAACAAGAATTTTGAACTTCTTTCAGCCGACATCCGCAGCCGCATGGAAAGCGGTTACAAGGTATTCATCTACACCGAGAAAGAGTCTCAGGTAGAGCGCCTCAGGTCCATATTGTACCAGAACGAGGGCATCATGCCGGAGTTCATTCCTGAGCAGAATATCCATAAGGGATTCATTGACAATGAAGACAAACTCTGCTGCTATACGGATCATGAGATTTTCGACAGGTTCCATAGGGTAAGCATCAGGAGAACCGTCGAGAAAAGCGAGCAGCTGACATTGAACGACCTCAATTCTTTCAATATCGGTGATTATGTGGTGCACATCGACCACGGCGTCGGCGTGTTCGGCGGTCTTGTCCGCATGAAAGATGACAAGGGCAGGATCCATGAGGTCGTGAAGCTGATGTACAAGGACAATGACGTCGTGTTCGTATCCGTACATGCATTGCACAAGATTTCGCGATACAAGTCCAAGGATGCCATGCCGCCGAAAATCAACAAACTCGGCTCCAAGACGTGGCAGACGCTCAAGTCCAATGCCAAGGCGAAGGTAAAGGATATTGCCAAGGAACTTATCAATCTTTATGCGAAAAGAAAGGCAGCCGACGGCTTCGCGTACTCCCCCGACACTTATCTTCAGGAGGAATTGGAATCGAGTTTCATGTATGAAGATACTCCGGACCAGGAAACGGCCACACAGGCTATCAAGAGAGATATGGAGGACAAGAGTCCTATGGACAGGCTCGTGTGCGGCGATGTGGGTTTCGGCAAGACTGAACTTGCCATAAGGGCTGCTTTCAAGGCAGTTACGGACAGCAAGCAGGTGGCGGTGCTTGTGCCTACTACCATTCTTGCGTTCCAGCATTACAATACTTTCAAGTCCCGTCTGAAGAATTTTCCTTGTAACATAGAGTATGTCAGCAGGATGCGTACTGCCAAGGAACTCACGGACATCAAGGCTAGACTTAAAAGCGGGGCCATTGACATAGTCATCGGAACTCACAAGATTCTCGGCGGAACATTTGAATTCAAGGACCTTGGCCTGCTGATCATTGACGAGGAACAGAAGTTCGGCGTGGGCGCGAAGGAGAAATTGCGTCAGCTGAAACTTTCCGTGGATACATTGACATTGACGGCTACTCCTATTCCGAGGACATTGCAGTTTTCGCTTCTGGGCGCGCGCGACCTTTCGATTATCAGCACTCCCCCGCCGAACAGGATTCCGACCCAGACGGAGATCATTCTTTTCGACGAGGAGGAAATCAGGAACATCATCACGTATGAGCTGAATCGCGGCGGGCAGATTTTCTTCCTCCACAACAAAGTGCAGGAACTTCCGGCAGTGTATGACATCCTTCACAGGATCGTGCCGGACATGAAGATATGTGTCGCGCATGGACAGATGGAGGCTAAAGTGCTGGAAGATAAGATGATGGATTTTATTCAGGGAGATTATGACCTGCTTCTGAGCACAACCATCATCGAAAGCGGACTGGATATTCCGAATGCCAATACCATCATCATAAACCAGGCGCAGAATTTCGGATTGAGCGACCTGCACCAGTTGCGCGGACGTGTAGGAAGGTCGAACAGGAAGGCATTCTGCTATCTCATTGTGCCGCCGCTGATGACATTGTCAGAGGATTCCAGGCGCAGGCTCAAGGCTATCGAGGAGTTTTCCGACCTGGGCAGCGGTTTCAATATCGCCATGCAGGACTTGGATATCCGTGGTGCCGGCAATCTTCTCGGGGCGGAACAGAGCGGCTATATTGCCGATATGGGTTATGAGACATATCAGAAGATTCTGGCGGAGGCGATGGACGAACTTGGACTCGAAATCGGACTTTCCAGCAAGAATGTCAATGATTCTTATGTGGAGGATTGTACCATAGAGACTGACCAGGTTGCGCTCATTCCTGACAGTTATATCGACGTGCAGGCTGAAAAGATGCGTATCTACAAGGAACTGGATTCCCTGGACAAGGATAGTGAACTGGACAAGATGGCTGCGCGTCTGGCTGACAGGTTCGGTCCCATACCGGATGAAGTCTCCCGGCTTTTCGATATCGTGCGTATCCGCCATCTTGGTGAAAAGCTTGGTTTCGAGAAGATTATCATAAAGAACGGCATATTGATAGCATTCTTCATAAACAACCAGATGGCGGCGTATTACAAGTCAGGAGTGTTTACCAAGATATTGGAGAAAGTATCTGAATACAGCCGTCTTTTCGAACTGAAGCAGAACGATTCGAAACTCAGGATAATATCCAGGAAGGTGAATACCCTCTCAGATGCGTATAATATTCTGTGCAAACTCCGTTAATTGTAGAAAAGTTATAACTTTGCAGGTAAATACAACAGGTTTTGCAGAATCTTATCATTGACATAGGAAATACGGCTGTCAAGGCGGCCTGGGCAGAGGGCCCGACTATAGGGAAGACTTTCCGGTATCAGGGTGAAAGGGTGAGGAATTTCATACTTTCATTGACTGAAAAGGAGAAGCCTTCGGTCATGATAATTTCTTCTGTCAATGAGATTTCCGCTCATGATGAGGCGGCTTATTCCAATGAATGTGAACGTCTGATAATTATGGATGGCGCTCATACTCAAGTACTTGCCGATAATGGCATACCTGAGTGGGTATCATGCGACAGGGCAGCGTCCGTGATTGCCGTAAGGCATCTGTTCAGAGGAAACGGCTGCACGGTAATGGATTTCGGAACTACTTTCAGCATTGATTTCATAGATAAGGACGGAGGGTATGCGGGCGGCAATATTTCGCTTGGATGCCGTACCCGTTTCAAGGCATTGAACCGATATTCGAGGGCCCTTCCGCTTGTCGATACACCGTCAGAAATCGAGTTCCCCGGCGATTCTTTCTTATCATCCGTAACGTCCGGAATCATATCGGGCATAATGTTTGAAATAGAGGGGTATGTTTCGAGTTATCCTGAAAATGTCATCGTTTTCACAGGCGGTGATGCGAATTATTTCGGCAATCAATGCCGAACTCTTGTAAATCGGCACGGTAAACATGAAGTCGTAGATATTGAAAATATTGTTGGCGGACTTCACATTTCCCTGTTCGTACATCTTTCCTTCTCCGGAAACGCCGAAATCCAGCATGAATGACAATGTATCCCTGGCAGTGACAGCCGCAGGGTTAAGGTAATTGATCATCCCCGCCGGAGCGTCCCCCAGCAGCGGAGCGGCGGCGGTCTGGTTCACCTCCTGCAGGGCGAACACCTCCGGCTGCTCCGCTGCGATGAAGTTTACAAAGATCTCCCGCTTGGCCTCATAGTCCGGCTCGATGAGGCTGTGGGTATTCAAAGTCAGCAGTTTCATAGTTTTTTACAGAATATCATTGATGTCAGATTTCAGAACGTCTGCCTTGGGGCCGTACACGGCCTGAATGCCGTCGCCCTTCACCAGCAGGCTCAGAGCGCCCTCGGCCTTCCATGCGGCAAGGTCGGCCACCTTGGCGGGGTCTTTCACGGTAACGCGCAGACGGGTCATGCAGGCGTCCACCAGCACGATGTTCTCCCGGCCGCCCA
>OQVS01002366.1_pt1 | contig 12085 bp, 8 predicted proteins | sample 1691601 | NCBI WGS metagenome assembly OQVS01 (sample SAMN03418268, study PRJEB22391) | human gut metagenome | biome: human-gut; feature: organic feature; material: feces | host: Homo sapiens | place: Tanzania | collected 2013-01 | reverse complement strand
AAGCCATAAAGGCAGCTCTATCAGACATCAATTCAGAGCAAAACAAAAATCTCGCTGACAATGAAGCAAATGGCAAGGTTACCGGCCTGACCTATACAATCACTCAGACTGTAAGCAATACGCAGACTCTCACTGTAGAGCTTGATATCAACTATCCGGTTCACAGGCAGGATGCTTTTTATAAAATAAAAAAATGGAAGCTCAATACTGACACAGCTTTCGAAGAAAATGATACACTAAACTTAATTGGAGGAAACTAAAATGGATGTTAAAAAGATATTAAAGGAAGCGACTGACAACGGAGCATCGGATATTTTCATAGTGGCCGGCCGCCCTCTCACATACAAATCAAAGGGAGTGATGGAGTGTCTCAATGAAATCAGAATGATTCCAAAAGAAACCTTTGAATTTGTCACATCAATCTATGCCCTTGCAGAGAGAGATATTTCAAAATTTGAGGAAACCGGAGATGATGATTTTTCCTTCGCCATACCGGGAGTATCTCGTTACAGAGTAAGCACCTTCAAACAGCGTGGCTCTTACTCTGCTGTCATCCGTGTTATCTCATTCACACTGCCAAAGCCAAGTGATTTACATATACCTGACTCTGTTATGGAGCTTGCGGAAACAAACAACGGCATGGTGCTGGTGACCGGACCTGCCGGAAGCGGCAAATCCACCACACTGGCATGTATTATCGATCAGATCAACCATGAGAAGGAGGAGCATATCATCACACTCGAGGATCCGCTTGAGTTCTTACATCGCCATGACAAATGTATTGTGTCACAGCGTGAAATCAACACAGATACCGAAAGCTACCTCACTGCGCTCCGCGCTGCACTCCGCCAGAGTCCTGACGTCATACTGCTTGGAGAAATGCGAGACTATGAAACCATCAATACAGCTGTCACAGCCGCCGAAACCGGTCATCTCATATTTTCATCACTCCACACGATCGGTGCCGCAAATACCATCGACCGAATAATTGATGCTTTCCCTGCTTCACAGCAGCACCAGATAGCCATCCAGCTTGCCTCTGTGCTGCAGGCTGTTGTCTGTCAGAAGCTTTTACCTGCAACAAACGGCGAAATGGTTCCTGCTTTCGAGATTATGGTACTCACACCTGCAATAAGAAACCTAATCCGTGAGGGAAAGGTACACCAGATTGATGGTATCATCTACACCTCCGCCGCCGAAAATATGATTGCAATGGATACAAGTATATTCAATCTGTACAAGGCCGGTGTAATCAGCAAGCAGGTGGCAATCAGTGAAGCTACCAATCCTGAGATGATGTCAAAGAGAATTAATTTGAACTAGCTTTGACTAAATCACCTTTGAGCGAAGTTTACAGCATCGTATCTGACTGCTATATAAAAATCCCCGGCATATAAACCTGTTTAACGGTCTATACGCCGGGGATTTTGTCTTAGATAAATATATAATATTATACGTTAATCTCTGCCTTTACTCCACTCTCGTCCTTATGTGCTTCAAGCACAGGATTAACTACATCACGCAGATATACCTCTACCTGGCGTGGTGCACGTCCCACATAAAGCTCAGGCTTAAGGTTCTTTTCGATATCAGCCTTTGTCAGTCCGAATGCAGGGTCTGCAGCTATTAAGTCTACGAGGTTATTCTCTTTTCCCTCTTCCTTTACTGTCTTTCCGGCCTGCATTGAGAGCTGTCTGATCTTCTCATGAAGCTCCTGACGATTTCCGCCGTTCTTTACAGCATCCATCATGATATTCTCTGTTGCCATGAATGGAATCTCTGCCATAAAATGCTTTTCAATAACCTTTGGATATACAACCAATCCATCTACCACGTTGAGACAGAGGTCAAGTATTCCGTCTATTGCAAGGAAGCCCTCAGGTATTGAAAGACGCTTGTTTGCTGAATCGTCAAGTGTTCTCTCAAACCACTGTGTAGCTGAGGTGATTGCAGGGTTCATAACATCTGCAAGGACATATCTTGAAAGAGATGCAATTCTCTCACTTCTCATAGGATTTCTCTTGTATGCCATGGCTGATGAGCCTATCTGGTTCTTCTCAAACGGCTCCTCTACTTCCTTAAGATGCTGGAGTAGTCTGATATCGTTTGACATCTTTGTAGCTGATGCAGCAATGCCTGCAAGCACATTTACCACTCTTGTATCTACCTTACGCGAATATGTCTGGCCTGACACCGGATAACAATCCTTAAAGCCCATCTTCTTTGCAATCATCGGATCAATTTTGTCTATTGTCTCATTGTCTCCGTTGAAGAGCTCAAGGAAGCTGGCCTGTGTTCCTGTGGTACCCTTTGAGCCAAGGAGCTTTAATGTGCCCTGCACATACTCTAAATCCTCGAGATCAAGCATAAACTCGTTGAGCCAGAGTGTGGCACGCTTTCCGACTGTTGTAGGCTGTGCCGGCTGGAAATGTGTAAATGCAAGTGTCGGCTGGTTTTTATACTTATCAGCAAAGTTTGCAAGCTCTGCAATAACACTTATAAGCTTTTTGTGAACGAGCTTTAATGCTTCATTCATGATGATGATGTCTGTATTGTCACCAACATAGCACGAGGTTGCTCCAAGATGGATGATTCCCGCAGCCTTAGGACACTGCTGTCCATATGCATAGACATGGCTCATTACATCGTGACGCACAAGCTTCTCACGCTCCTTTGCCACATCATAATTGATATCGTCCACATGTGCCTTTAATTCATCAATCTGCTCCTGTGTGATAACCGGCTTGCCATCCTGTGAAAGTCCAAGCTCCATCTCTGTCTCTGCAAGAGCAATCCAGAGCTTTCTCCAAGTGGTGAATTTCATATCCTGTGAAAAAATATACTGCATCTCTTTGCTGGCATAGCGCTCAGAAAGAGGACTTGTGTATCTGTCTGTACTCATAATCTCTCCTTTATTAGCGATTAAGCATTTTTCTCTCGAGGTCGATTTCTTTATCAAAATACTCGCCTCTGATATCATCCTTCGGTGGCTCCATCGGATACTTTCCTGTGAAGCAGCCCATGCAGATTGGCAGTCCCTCTACCATCTCATCAAGTCTGTCAAGTCCAAGGTAGCCCAAAGAATCCGCACCTATAATCTGTCTGATATCCTCAATAGTCCTGTTGTAAGCGATAAGCTGCTCTCTTGCAGGAATATCTGTACCGAAATAGCAAGGCCATAAGAATGGCGGTGAACTGATGCGCACATGTACCTCTGTTGCACCAGCATCTCTTAACATACGCACAATCCTGTCTGAGGTTGTTCCCCTGACAATTGAATCGTCGATCATGACAACCCTCTTGCCCTTTACAGCCTCCTTTAATACATTGAGCTTTATCTGCACGCTTGACTCACGGCTTGACTGCTTAGGCTTGATAAATGTCCTGCCGACATAGCCGTTCTTGACAAAGGCTGTGCCATACGGAATGCCTGACTCAAGTGAATAACCAAGAGCAGCGGCATTTCCCGACTCAGGAACACCTGTCACAATATCTGCATCAACCGGCGAATCCATGGCAAGGAACCTTCCTGCCTTGATACGGCTGCCATACACACTTACTCCGTCAATATGGCTGTCTGGTCTTGCAAAATAAATGTATTCAAACACGCATCTGGCCTGTTTTTCAGGTGCAAGTGCCATTGTCATATCTGACTCAATGCCCTTTTCAGGAGTGATGGTGATAACCTCTCCCGGCTTTACATCCCTGACAAACTCTGCGCCGATTGTATCAAGTGCACAGGTCTCTGATGTAACGATATAAGCATTGTCTCTCTTTCCGATGCAAAGAGGCTTGAAGCCAAACGGATCTCTGGCTGCTATAAGCTTTCTAGGGCTCTCAACCACAAGTGCATAGGCTCCCTTAAGCTTCTGGCATGCACGTCTGACTGCTTCCTCAGCTGTTTTGGAGTTGAGACGCTCTCTGGCGATATGATAAGCTATAACCTCTGAGTCAATTGTTGTCTGGAAAATAGCTCCTGTATACTCAAGCTCCTTGCGAAGCTCCTTTGCATTAATGAGGTTTCCGTTGTGTGCCATGGCAAGTGTGCCCTTGACATAGTTTAACACGAGCGGCTGTGCATTCTCACGTGTTGATGAGCCTGCTGTTGAATAGCGCACATGTCCCACTCCGATATCACCCTTCATAGGCTCTAGGATATCAGGAGTAAATACCTCATTTACCAGACCCATACCCTTGTGTGTAGTCACCTTTCCCTTTGGTCCGCGTGTATCACTCACGGCAATACCACAGCTCTCCTGTCCTCTGTGCTGAAGCGCAAAAAGACCATAGTAGATAGTGGATGCTACATTTCCTCCGTCAAAATCATACATGCCGAACACACCACACTCCTCGTGAAGCTCATCAAATACACGGTTGTGCTCGTCTATATCAGAACACCTTTTTAATTCAGTGCCGGTATGACTTTTTGTATCTATACTAGTATTTATATACTGATTTATGTTATTGTCCTGGTTCATAATATCTCCGTTTATAATCGCGAAATAGTAACTATTCGAGCCACCTTGAATAGTTAAAATAATATATATTAGCGGCTGAATTTGCTTCCTGTAAGAAGCTCAAATGCCTCTTTATATTTCTCTACAGTCTTCACAACAACCTCATCAGGTAAAAGAAGGTCATTGTCCGGGTTTGCCTTGAGCCAGTCTCTTACATACTGCTTATCAAATGAAGGCTGTCCCTGTCCCGGCTTATATCCATCGAGTGGCCAGAAGCGTGAGCTGTCAGGTGTGAGCATCTCATCGGCAAGTACAACCTCTCCCTGCTCATTTAAGCCAAACTCAAACTTGGTATCTGCGATGATGATACCCTTTGTAAGAGCGTACTCTGCACATTTCTTGTAGAGAGCAATTGTGTAATCGCGAATCTTCTCTGCGTACTCTCTGCCCTTCTCTGGATAAATCTTCTCTAATACTTCGACTGATTTCTCAAAAGAAATATTCTCATCATGATCTCCAAGATCAGCCTTGGTAGACGGTGTATAGATAGGCTCAGGGAGCTTATCAGACTCAACAAGTCCCTCAGGAAGCTTGATTCCACAGACTGTACCATTCTCCTGGTAGCTTGCCCAGCCGCTTCCTGTGATGTATCCACGAACTATACACTCGATTGGAAGCATCTCAAGCTTCTTGCAGAGCATGCTGTTTCCGTTGAATCTGTCCTGACCGAAGAACTCCGGCATATCCTTTGCATCTACTGAAATCATATGGTTAGGAACAACATCCTTTGTGAATTCAAACCAGAACTTAGACATCTGTGTGAGGATGGCTCCCTTGTCTGTAATCTTATTCTTTAAAATATGGTCAAAAGCGGAAATACGATCTGTTGCGACCATAATAAGGCTGTCCCCGTTATCATATACTTCTCTTACTTTTCCTTCTTTAAATGGTTTAAATTCCTGCATGATTGTCCTCCATCTTATGCGTAATTTTATTTAGCAAATCAAATGCTACGTTTAAATTATATACCAGCTCATTTTGTAAAGTCAACGTATATTATAAGTTTTTTTAAATAATTTTATCTCACTTATTAGTAATTCTTATATTTATTATTATATCTTTAATATATCAAAACAAAAGCTCCGGTTCAAACCCTTTGTCTGCGCCGGAGCCTATATAATACAGATTTTATTTAACTATAAGTGACTTTCCTGTCATCTCTTTAGGCTGTGGGAGTCCCATAATCTCAAGCAGTGTTGGAGCGATATCTGCAAGACATCCACCCTCACGAAGCTTGTAAGAAGGGTCAGCGTTTACAAGAATGAAAGGAACAGGATTGGTTGTATGAGCTGTATGAGGCTTTCCTGTCTCATAATCAATCATCTTCTCTGCGTTTCCGTGGTCGGCACAGATGAATAATACTCCATCCACATCCTTGATTGCCTGCACTGCATCACCTACGAGTGAATCCACTCTCTCAACAGCCTTTACAGCAGCCGGGATCACACCTGTATGTCCAACCATGTCAGGGTTAGCAAAGTTGATGATAATAACATCATACTTATCTGACTTGATAGCCTCAACAAGATCCACTCCAACCTCAGGAGCACTCATCTCAGGCTTTAAGTCATATGTTGCAACGTCCTTAGGACTGTTTACAAGAAGACGAGCCTCATCAATATTCGGCTCCTCAACTCCACCGTTAAAGAAGAACGTTACGTGTGCATACTTCTCTGTCTCTGCGAGACGAAGCTGCTTCTTGCCATTTGCTGCAAGATACTCACCAAATGTATTCTTGATTTCTTCCTTCTCAAAAGCGATAAGCTTGTTAGGAATTGACTCATCATAATCCTTGAAGCATACAAATGTTGTCTTAAGGAATGGACGCTCAAAGCCTGTAAACTTGTCATCACAGAATGCTCTTGTCATCTCACGGGCACGATCCGGACGGAAGTTAAAGAAGATAACAGAATCATTGTCCTTGACAACCGATACAGGTGTGCCATCCTCGTTTGTAATAACTGTAGGAAGCACAAACTCATCTGTAACATCGTTTGCATATGACTCCTCCATAGCCTTTACAGGACATGTAGCTTTTACGCCCTCGCCCTTAGTGAGTGAATCATAAGCCTTCTGCACACGATCCCAGTTGTTATCTCTGTCCATTGCATAGTAACGTCCTGAAAGAGATGCAATCTTTCCTACACCGATTTCCTTCATCTTTGCGAGAAGCTGCTCGATATAGTCCTTGCCTGATGCAGGAGGTGTATCACGTCCATCAAGGAAGGCATGTACATATACTCTGTCAAAATTCTCCTTCTTGCAAAGCTCAAGAAGTCCGTAAAGATGCTCGATATGACTGTGTACTCCACCATCTGAGAGAAGTCCCCAGAGATGAAGATCCGAGTTATTCTTCTTGCAGTTTTCGATTGCAGAAAGTAATACCTTGTTCTTGAAGAAATCACCATCGGCAATTGCCTTTGTGATTCTTGTAAGATCCTGATATATGATACGGCCTGCGCCGATATTCATATGTCCTACCTCAGAGTTTCCCATCTGTCCGTCAGGAAGTCCAACTGCAAGACCTGAAGCTGCACCCTTTACAAAAGGACACTCTGCCATCAATTTATCCATAACAGGGGTATTTGCCATAGCGATGGCATTTCCCTCTTTGTGGTCACTTAAGCCGTAACCATCAAGTACCATTAATACTACCGGTTTCTTACTCATTTATATTTCCTCTATTATTTCATTAATATAATAAATGCCACTAAATGCAGCTAAGCTGGTGAATTTAGTGACATTTAGTTATTGTGATTGTCAAATCAAATATTAAATTATGATTTAATAATTACTTGTAGTTTACAATCTTTCCAAAATCAGCCTTGAGTGAAGCGCCACCAACTAATCCACCGTCGATGTCAGGCTTTGCAAAAAGCTCTGCTGCGTTTCCTGCATTTACAGATCCGCCGTACTGGATACGAACTGAATCTGCTGTAGCCTGATCATAAATCTCAGCTACGCACTCACGGATTGCACCGCAAACCTCCTGAGCCTGGTCAGAAGTAGCTGTCTTTCCTGTTCCGATTGCCCAGATTGGCTCGTAAGCGATAACCATGTTTGCAACATCTGCTGCTGCAACACCTGCTAGGTCTGACTTAATCTGAAGTCTGATCCAGTCAAGTGTAACACCGCTCTCTCTCTGCTCAAGTGTCTCACCACAGCAAAGGATTGGTGTAAGTCCGGCCTCGATAGCCTTCTTAACCTTCTTGTTGAGGAGTGCATCATCCTCCTTGAAGTAATCTCTTCTCTCTGAATGTCCGATGATGACATACTTAACACCGGCATCAAGAAGCATCTCTGCTGAGATTTCTCCTGTGTAAGCACCCTTCTCCTCGAAGTACATGTTCTCTGCTCCAACAGCAACATTTGTACCCTTTAATGCCTCTACAACAGGTACGATGTCGATTGCAGGTACGCAGTAAACAACCTCAACATCATCTGAAACTACGAGTGGTTTTAACTCTTCTACTAATTTAACAGCCTGGCTTGGAGTCATGTTCATCTTCCAGTTGCCGGCTACAATTTTCTTTCTTGCCATTTTTATATCTCCTTGTAATTATATACAAATTTCAATCATCGCCTGCGGCTCGATTTCATTAAGTTGCTTCTGGCTTATTTATCATCAGCACAAGCTACGCCAGGAAGCTCCTTACCCTCAAGGAACTCAAGGGAAGCACCGCCACCTGTTGAGATGTGGCTCATCTTGTCGCCAAGTCCCATCTGGTTAACTGCTGCTGCTGAATCTCCACCACCGATGATTGTGATAGCATCAGATTTAGCAAGTGCCTCTGCTACTGCAAGTGTACCTGCTGCAAGTGTTGGGTTCTCGAATACACCCATTGGTCCGTTCCATACAACTGTCTTAGCAGATGCAACAGCGTCAGCGAAAAGCTCACGTGTCTTAGGTCCGATATCACAGCCCTCACGGTCTGCAGGCATCTTGTCATAATCATATGTCTCTGTCTCTACAGGAGCATCGATTGGATTAGGGAAATCCTTGATTGTAACTGCATCTACAGGAAGAAGAATCTTCTTTCCAAGCTTCTCTGCTTTTGCAAGCATCTCTTTACAGTAATCAATCTTTGTCTCATCAAGCATTGAGATACCGATCTCATAGCCCTGTGCCTTAAGGAATGTATATGCCATTCCACCACCGATGATAAGTGTATCAGCCTTCTCAAGGAGGTTGTCGATAACATTGAGCTTATCAGCTACTTTAGCTCCACCAAGAATAGCTACGAATGGACGTACAGGATTCTCTACTGCCTTGCCAAGGAAGTCAATTTCCTTCTGCATAAGGTATCCAACAACATTCTCTCCACCCTTAGCTGTGATGAACTTTGTAACACCTGCTACAGAAGCGTGTGCTCTGTGAGCAGAACCGAAAGCATCACATACGTATACGTCAGCAAGGTCAGCAAGCTCTTTTGCAAATGCATCTCCGGCTTCCTGTGGCTTTGTCTCCTCTTTGCCTCTGAAACGTGTATTCTGAAGAAGAACTACATCTCCCTCGTTCATCTCTGAAACAGCCTTTGTTGCTGCCTCGCCTGTTACGTTGTAATCAGCTACGAATGTAACCTTCTGTCCAAGCTTAGCCTCAAGAGCTGCAGCTACAGGAGCAAGTGACTCACCCTCGTTTGGTCCGTTTTTAACTTTTCCAAGGTGTGAGCAAAGGATAACCTTTCCACCGTCCTTGATTAATTTCTGGATTGTTGGAAGAGCTCCGTTGATACGGTTCTCATCTGTGATTTTTCCGTCCTTAAGTGGCACGTTGAAGTCACATCTAACGAGAACTCTCTTGCCTTTTACGTTGATATCATCAATTGATTTCTTGTTTAATGACATAATATGTCCTCCCTTATTTCAAGGCATAAGCCATGCGGCCACGCCATATTGTGCATATTAAAAAATATAATTTAATTCTACAATTCACGGATATTCATAAGAAATAGCCATGCTTTAAAAAAGAGGCGCGGTTCAATTAAGACCGCGCCTCTTGAGTAGTCTTGAGATATACTGTTCTTGTGGGTACAAGAATTAAGCTAACTCAGAGAAGTACTTGATTGTACGAACCATCTGAGATGTGTAGCTGTTCTCGTTATCATACCAAGAAACAACCTGTACCTCGTACTGATCGTCAGAAACCTGGTTAACCATTGTCTGTGTTGCATCGAATAATGAACCAAATCTCATTCCAACGATATCTGAAGATACGATCTCATCCTCGTTGTAACCGAATGACTCGTTAGCTGCTGCCTTCATAGCTGCGTTGATATCCTCTTTTGTAACGCCGGCTTTCTTAACAACTGCTGTAAGGATTGTTGTAGATCCTGTTGGTGTAGGAACACGCTGTGCAGATCCGATTAACTTTCCGTTTAACTCTGGGATAACAAGACCGATTGCCTTAGCTGCTCCTGTTGAGTTAGGAACGATATTAACTGCTGCTGCACGTGAACGACGAAGGTCACCCTTTCTCTGTGGTCCGTCAAGAGTCATCTGATCTCCTGTGTAAGCATGGATTGTTACCATGATACCAGACTGGATTGGAGCGTACTTGTTAAGTGCGTCTGCCATTGGTGCTAAGCAGTTTGTTGTACAAGAAGCTGCTGAGATAATTGTATCAGAAGCCTTAAGTGTCTCATGGTTTGTATTGTAAACGATTGTAGGAAGGTCGTTTCCTGCTGGTGCAGAGATAACTACCTTACGAGCTCCAGCATTGATATGAGCCTGAGCCTTCTCTTTTGATGTATAGAATCCAGAGCACTCAAGTACAACGTCAACCTTTAACTCTCCCCATGGGCAATTGTTTGCATCTGGGAATGCGTAGATTTTGATTTCCTTACCACAAACTGTGATAGAATCATCGCTTGCAGAAACCTCATCTGCATGCTCGTATTTACCCTGTGATGAATCATACTTTAATAAGTGTGCTAACATTTTTGGGCTTGTTAAGTCGTTGATAGCTACTACCTCGTATCCCTCAGCTCCAAACATCTGTCTGAAAGCAAGACGTCCGATACGACCAAATCCGTTGATTGCTACTCTTACTGCCATTTTAATTCCTCCTAGAATTGTAAAAAGTATTTTTAGGGACATGCCCTAAGATGTTTTTATTATAGCGAATAATTCTCAAAGGTTCAAGTACTTTATTTGTGTTTGTTAAAATTTTCACTAAATATTTTCATTTACATATATTTTTTATCATTCTTCACAATTTTTCTTTTTACATATTGCACTTTGTTTCAATGTCGGCTACACTTAACTAATTGCTGCAATTCGCACTTTCCGGCAACCGGCAGCAGACAATTATAAATCACGCAGCTTTTAGAGTTGTTTAAAACAACAATACATCAGTTTACGGAGGTATTTATATGTGGGATCAGCACATGCACTGCATGTTTTCGGGTGACAGCGATGCCGACCCGGTATTGATGATAAACTCAGCAATCAGTAAAGGGCTGGACGGCATCTGCTTTACAGACCATCTGGACTATGACTATAAAGAGGAGCCAGGACTTTTTGACCTTGATATAGCAGCATATGAAAAGCGCATAAAAAGACTTGCACTGGTTCTTAAAGAAAAGGGCTGCCCGGTAAATATCCACTGGGGCATTGAAATCGGTTTACAGCCTCATATTACAGAAAAAAATAATGAGGTCACGAAAAAATATCCGTTTGACCTTGTGATAGGTTCAAGCCATGTGGTAAACGGCATCGACCCATACTATCCTGCCTTCTACAAAGGCAAGACTGAGCACGAAGCCTACACCGAATACTTTGAATCGATACTGGATAATCTGCACAGTGGTGCTGATTTTGATGTGTACGGTCACCTCGACTACGTGGTCAGATACGGTCCTGACAAAAACAAATACTACTCATATGAAAAGTATGCCGACATAATTGATGCTATTTTAAAGGAGATTATCTCACAGGGAAAAGGCATTGAGCTCAATACCGCAGGCTTTAAATACGGACTTGGCCACCCAAATCCGACCGAGGCGGTGTTAAAGCGCTATCACGAGCTTGGCGGTGAAATTATCACAGTCGGTGCGGATGCCCACAAGCCTGAGCATGTGGCGTACGATTTTGACAGGGTTTCAGATATTCTCAAGGATGCCGGGTTTATGTACTATACAGTATTTGAAAACCGCGTTCCTTCTTTTATCAAATTATAACAATGTTTTAAGGACTTACGGTTATCATTTTATATAGCTATTCAGTCACCATATGCAGCCATAAAAGAAAAATATAGGAGCCACCTGATCTACATTTTACATCAAGTGGCTCCTAAAGCATTGGTTCCGTAAGCTTCACTGTATAACCTCCAAGTTCCGCTTTCGCTATATGAATTTTTTACGTTTTACATCATCTATGTAAACTCTTATGAGAGATTCTATCTTTCACTTTTAATCTACAAGAACTTTTTCAACGATATTATTTATTTGCTAATATATCTGTGCGATTACTGCTCTTCGGCTCGCCCTACAGATTTAAATATTCCGTTCAATCATCCTTATAGTACTTTGACTTAAATTATGTAATCCCCATTGGACTGTACCTCC
>OQVS01002365.1_pt1 | contig 12088 bp, 9 predicted proteins | sample 1691601 | NCBI WGS metagenome assembly OQVS01 (sample SAMN03418268, study PRJEB22391) | human gut metagenome | biome: human-gut; feature: organic feature; material: feces | host: Homo sapiens | place: Tanzania | collected 2013-01 | reverse complement strand
GAGTGTGAAGAAACGGTTGATCCAGCGGATGATAGGCCATCCCAGATAAACGAGTCTCTGGAACTCCAGGTCTTTGCCGAAGGTGCTTTCCTTCTCGGTATTTTTGAGAATCTGGAAATCGTTAGGGCCAAAGTAGAACTCAAACTCAGAGGCTTTCTTGCCGGTTGGGTCAAAAGCAGTTTTCATCTTAGCTTGGAACTGCTTCAGATAGCCAGAACCCTTCTCCTGTGGGATAGAGGTCATGAAGGCATCCTTATCGAAGTTGTCTTTAGCTACGATGATGGCAGAGAAGAACTGGTTCTTGAAAGATACCCAGTCGGTGGTCTCTTCGATTTTCTCATCGATCTTCTCGCTTCCCTCATTGAGATAGTCAGTGCCACCTTCTGCATTGTGATAGGTGAGCGTGGTGTAGCGGTTTTCGAACATGAAACCACGTTCCTGCTGGCGTGCCTTATCACTCCAGTCGATGTCCATCTTATTATAATTAGGTGAGAACAGACCTTCCATACCCTGAGCAGCGAAGCTCATGTGGAGCATGTAGTCCTTACCTAATTTATAAGTCATGGAGAGCGTCTTTCCTTCTCCAGCCACAGCCGTCATGGTAACCGTAGAATCCGTAACGTTTGATGGAGTGAAGTAGAGGTCGCTGGTGATGATGTTAGCTTCCTTTGCCTCAAGCATAAACTTAAGACTCTGGTCTTTGCCATCGAAGAGCGTTACATCCTTCTGGTCGGCAGAACCGTCCTTTACCTGGATGTTGTGACCTACATAACCCTTGATTACTGCCTTCTCGACAGTACCACCCTTGGTGTTGAGGGTTAATTCAACTTTCTCATTTTTCAAAACGATCTTCTTCTCCTGACCCTTCAAAGCAGAATAGAAGAGGGCTGTAGAGTCTGCCTCAATCTTAGCCTTGGCATTTGCCTGGCGCTTGGCTGCGGCAGCCTTGCTGGCCTTTTCTATCTCAGCATGCTTAGCCTTGGCAATGGAATCCTGTACGAAAGCCGCTCTCTGCTCTTCTGCAGATGGCTGGGTGTACCAGCTGAATCCGATAAGTACTAAGGCAATGAGAAGAAAGCCAATAATGTTGTTCTTGTTCATTGTTATTTTAGAAATTTATATTATTTCTTGTTTGAGATAGCCGTCTTGACGAAATCCATGAACAGAGGATGAGGTTTTAATACGGTACTTTGGTATTCTGGATGATACTGTGTACCGATGTACCATTTCAATCCTGGTATTTCAACGATTTCTACCAAGTCGCTCTCTGGGTTGCGTCCCACGCACATCATGCCGTTCTTCTCGTATTCCTTCTGGAACTCATTGTTGAATTCATAGCGATGGCGATGACGCTCCTGAATGTGCTCCTTCTTATATATAGAGAAGACGCGAGAACCTTGTTTCAGTACACATTCGTATGCACCGAGGCGCATGGTTCCACCCATGTTGGAGATGTTTTTCTGTTCCTCCATGATGTCGATGACATTGTGTGGAGTCTTTTCATCCATCTCTCTTGAATTGGCATCTTTGTAGCCCAATACGTTACGGGCAAACTCGATGACCATCATCTGCATACCCAGGCAGATACCGAAGGTAGGAATGTCGTGGGTGCGGGTATAATGGGCTGCTATGATCTTGCCCTCAATGCCGCGCTGGCCGAATCCCGGACAGATGACGATGCCATCCTGACCCTTCAACTGCTCTGCCACATTCTCTTCTGTGAGATATTCAGAATTGATGAATGTAATCTTCACCTTGTGGTCGTTGTAGGTGCCGGCATGTGAAAGACTTTCGCGGATACTCTTGTAGGCATCCTGCAGATCGTACTTTCCTACCAGTCCGATGTTTACCACCTCTGTAGCCTTGCTTCTGCGGTCGAGGAATGTTCTCCAAGGACCCAATGCAGGCTTTTCGCCGATAGGCTCGCCCATCTTGCGGAGAATGGCGGTATCGAGACCCTGGTTCTGCATGTTTACAGGCACTTCGTAGATACTGGCGAGGTCTTCGCTTTGTATCACGCAGTCCAAATCAACATTACAGAAGCTGGCTACTTTTTTCATGATTCCCTCTTCGAGATGTTTCTCTGTGCGGAGGATCAGAATATCTGGCTGAATACCTACACTTTGCAATTCCTTCACAGAGTGCTGGGTAGGTTTGGTTTTCAACTCTCCTGCAGCCTTCAGGTAAGGCACATAGGTGAGGTGCACATTGACGGCGTTCTTGCCCAATTCCCATTTCAGCTGTCTGATAGCTTCCATGTAAGGAGCACTTTCGATGTCGCCGATGGTTCCGCCTATCTCGGTGATCACAAAGTCATAGTGATACTTCTTGCCGAGCAGCTTCACATTGCGCTTGATCTCGTCGGTGATGTGAGGCACCACCTGGATGGTCTTTCCGAGATAATCGCCACGACGTTCCTTGTCAATGACTGCCTTGTAGATACGACCAGTGGTGAGAGAATTCGCTTTTGTAGTCTGAATGCCGGTGAATCGCTCGTAGTGTCCGAGGTCCAGGTCGGTCTCCATACCATCTACCGTTACGTAGCACTCACCATGCTCGTACGGGTTCAGTGTACCCGGGTCGATGTTGATGTATGGGTCAAACTTTTGGATAGTAATGTTGTAACCTCTTGCTTGAAGAAGTTTACCGATGGATGAAGATATGATTCCTTTACCCAAAGAAGAAACCACACCACCAGTAACGAAGATGTACTTAGTTTCAGCCACGATATATATATTTTAAATTAGAATAATCGCGTGCAAAGTTACTATAAATTTATGAAATAGCCAAAATTATTGCAAATAATGCCGTTGTTTTATGAATTATTTATTACCTTTGCGCCTAAATTATATCATTGTGTAGTTTTTAATGATTATGAAATTGAGATTTAATATATTGATGGCTGCTCTTTTGGTTTGTTTTTCTTCATGGGCACAACCAAAGAGTCATAAGCACACCAAGGGGGTGCTGGAACCAGAAACGGCTGAATGGGTGAAGAATTATATGGATTCTTTATCCGCAGCTCGTGCTCATATCGATTCCTGCTATTATGCTGCGAAAGATATCCGCTATTCCCGACTTTTCACTCCGCTTACTTTTTATCATTCTCCTGCTAATCATTTTCTCAGATTGAATCCGGCTGGCTATTCTGATTCTCTTGAATGTATGCTGGATAAGTCTTTGATGTTCATCTATTTAAACCGTCCTGATCTTGTCAGAAGTAATGAGTCCAGACTGGATGTGGTTGGTGCTCCTATTCCTGAGGGTGCTCCGAGAAAGACGGAGGTGGATATCGTGGAGGAGGTGGCTCCAAAGGCTATTGAATTAGAGGCTTCGCCGATGAAAATCTATGTGGCGAAACCTAATTTCTGGACGATCAGGGGAGATTATTACCTGCAGTTCCTTCAGAATTATGTGAGTGATAACTGGTATAAAGGTGGCGAGAGCAACTACTCGATGTTGGGTAGTGTCACGATGCAGGCTAATTATAACAATAAGCAGAAGGTGAAGTGGGAAAACAAGTTGGAAATGCGCTTGGGTTACCAGACTTCCAAGGGGGATACCTTGCATAAATATAAGACCTCTGAGGATTTGCTGCGTTATACCGGAAAGTTTGGTTTGCAAGCTACCAAGAGATGGTATTATACCTTGCAGCTGATCGGGCAGACTCAGTTTACGAAAGGTCTTCGTAGCAATGATAAGTTTGTTTACTCAGACTTCATGTCACCTTTCAAGTTGAATCTTTCTGTCGGTATGGATTATTCCATCGACTGGTGCAATCATCGCCTGAAGGGTAGCACGCATATCGCTCCTTTGGCTCTTAACTGGAAATATGTGGGCCGCAGTTCGCTTGCCACCCGATATGGTTTGGAAGAAGGACAGCATGGGCTTGTTGATTATGGTTCTGAATTTACGGTTGACTTTACGTGGCAGATGGCGGAAAACCTGAGATGGAAGACCCGCCTCTATGGATATACTACTTATGAGCGTGCTGAGTTGGAGTGGGAGAATACTTTCTCTTTCCAGTTTAATAAGTATATTTCTTCGAATATATTCCTTTACCCTCGTTTTGATGATGGCACCAAGCGCAAGGAGGGTGAGAGCTATTGGCAGTTTAAGGAATATGCATCCGTAGGTTTCTCCTATTCTTTTTAATGTAAAAAGCCAAGTTGATGTAAAAAGCCAAGTCAGTATTCTTGTTGTGAACTGCTGACTTGGCTTTTTTTATGAATAGCTTTTTATCTCATGAAATGCCTTAAAATGCCCCGAAATAATGGTCATAAATGATGAAAAGAATGATGGCAAGAGCTATCAGACAAAGAAAAGTGAATAGGAGTCTTCCTATGATTCTTCTCCTAATCTGTGATCTCGTATGACGATTGTGTCCTGCTCTGCGACTGTAATGTTCCTTGTGTCCACTACTTCTTTGTTCACTTCCATCTCTGTGATGGTGGTGATGATGTCTTTCCTCTGTTTCCATGAGTATCTCTCCTTATGCTTAGTATATATTAGAATCTGAAACAAACTTCCACGTCTGCCATAGAATAATTGTGGTCTGCGCTTGCGCGGTCGTTGACAAACGCATATTCTGACAGAATGGTGAAGTTCTTGTTGATATGATAGTTCAGACCGACTTCGTATTGGGTTCTCATCATGTCAGTCTTGCCGTTAGCCTCGTACATATCGTAGCGAGCCTTTGCATAGAGTTTCTTGCTCACGATAGGGGCGATGACAAGACCATATACACCCTGTGCCTTATTGCCGATTTTTTGGTTGAGACTGCAATCCTTGGAGGCTTCATCCCCATGATTGGTGATGCTCTTGTTGAATGCCATACCTGTAGAATGAATATATTCAGAACGGACGGTCCAGTCGTTTGCCTTGTATTCGAATGAGAAAGCATATCGGTTCTGGGCAAGCTTGCGATAGTCGGGATGAGTAATCTTTCTATCTTCGTAGAAATTCGTTCCAGATGGTACTCTTACTATTTCCGTCCGCTCTCCCTTTCTTGCATAAGACCCCGTCCAGCCGAAAGCACCGATGCGCATTCCTGCTACAGGCATTACCCATACACCACCGATTACATTCTTCTGGTTATCCACGTCCTTGGTATTGATGCCCTGTCCGTTGAATACACCTATCTGATAGTGCAGCAGGTTGCGGCCATTGGCGTTTTTGAGGAAATCGCCTTGCAGCTGCAGACCGATATCACGGCCGTTGGATGCATGCTTGCCAGAGCGGTCGCTAAAGCCAGCCAACTTGCTTACGTTCTGAGAATATCCCATGAATCCCTGATCGATAGGGTGCATCGGATTTTCAAAGGTAAATGGATTCTTGAACTGACCAATTTTTACCTTGAAATAACTGTATTTCTGCCATTCGGCAAACAAATCTACCATTCTTGGACTGCTGCCCAGGTCGGAAGTGTTGCCATTAAACTGGATTTGCGTTTTCCAGTAGAAATCGTTGGCGATACGTCCTTCAAGGGCGATACGTCCCATGCGGATGTTGAAGGAATTGGATTCCTTTCCCTTCTGTCCGCTATACTGATATTGAGTCATGCCATAGCCCGACAACTTGACGTTGTTGAGCCATGCTGGCAACTCGATGGTTTTCTTCTCTTGTGCGCCCGCTGTGGTTACCGCCATAGTCATCAGCGCCATGATGATACTATTCTTCATCTTCATTTTCTATTATGTTTTAAGGTTTATTTCTTAGCTGCGAGTTCCTCTGCAGTCAGGTCCTCAGCTTGAGCTGCCTGGAGGGCGAGCTTCTCAGCTTCCTTGGCAGCTTTGGCTTCAGCAGCAGCCTTCTCGCGTTCTTTGCGTTCCTTCAATTTCTGCTTGATCTCCGTTTCGCAGCGCTTTTCGAGAAGCACTACGTTTTCTACGTGAGGAGTGTGAGGGAACATATCCACAGGCTGAACCGCTGCCACTTTGTAGTAATCGTCCATCAGCTGGAGGTCGCGTGCCTGTGTGGCAGGATTGCAACTTACATATACGATGCGACATGGTGCTGCATTCAGAATCACGTTGATGACATCTGGATGCATACCGGCACGTGGAGGGTCGGTGATGATGACATCAGGACGGCCATGCTGTCTGATGAAATCATTGGTCAGTATATCCTTCATGTCTCCAGCATAGAATAATGTGTTTTCTATCTGGTTTACCTGAGAGTTCACCTTTGCATCCTCGATAGCTTCTGGCACGTATTCGATACCGATCACTTTCTTTGCCTTGTGCGCCACGAAATTGGCAATGGTTCCAGTACCGGTATAGAGGTCGTAAACCAGTTCGTTGCCTGTTAGATTGGCAAATTCACGCGCTACACAGTAGAGGTGGTAAGCCTGCTCGGTATTGGTCTGATAGAAACTCTTAGGACCTACCTTGAACTTCAGGTCTTCCATCAATTCAAAGATATGGTCGTTGCCCTTGAAAAGACTCAGTTCCAAATCATTGAAGGTATCGTTGCCCTTCTGGTTATTTACATACATGAGCGATGTAATTTGCGGGAATCTGTCAGCCACTTGCTGCATCAATTCCTGCGCTCTCTGCTCGTCACCTTCTTCGTCGTAATGGAATTGGAATACAAGCATCCATTCGCCTGTGTTGGAGTTACGTATCATCATGTCTCTCAACAATCCATGTTGCTCACGCAGATCGTAGAAAGTATAGTCGTGAGAATCTGCATACTCGAATACGAAGTTGCGAATCTCATTGCAGAGGTCGTCCATCAGCCAGCATTTCTTGATAGGATATATCTTGTCGAAGGCTCCGGTGATATGAAAGCCGATGGCGTTCTGTGCGTGGCGTTCCTTTAATGAAGATACCGTATCATCTTCTTTCTGAGGAAGTTGTGCGAGTTCTTCTGCAGTAAACCATCGCTTGTTGCTGCATCCGAATTCTATCTTGTTACGATACTCCTGTGTCTTCACGCTGCCCATGATAGGACGGAACTCAGGAAGCTCAATCTTGCCGATGCGGGTGAGCTGGTCTTCCACCTGTTTCTGCTTTGCCTTGATTTGCTCTTCGTATGGCAGGTTCTGCCATTTGCAACCGCCGCAGATACCGAAATGCTCGCACATCGGTTCCTGGCGAACGTCGCTCTTCTTGATGAATCTGACAACTTTCGCCTCGCAGTATTTATGCTTCTTCTTAACTACTTGTAAATCTACCACATCTCCAGGTACACAGAAAGGTACGAAGATGACTTGATCATCGACGCGTGTGATGCATTTTCCTTCAGCAGCCACAGCTTCGATGGTAACATTTTCTATGAATGGTAACGGTTTACGTTTTCTTCCCATGATTGATATTTAAATTTTTGAGTGCAAAGATACTACTTTTTTGTAAAAAATGAAAATTTTTCCAAAGTAATTTGTAAGATGTATGAAAACTGGAATGAAAAAGAATCATCTGTGGTAGCGATTCTCTGTTTTTTTGATAAAGAAGTGCTTCTTTTCTATATATCATCAAGTTTCTCCTTTATATATAATAAGGTATATGTTGATTTGTAAAAATAATAGCAAATTTGCTTATAAATTATTATCGGCAGATGGTGTGTACGTGAACAATTAAAAATGTAATGTCGAGATTGCAAAAAGATGGTAAAAAGTTTGGTGGAACCGATTTTTAATCGTATTTTTGCATCACAAAATTTAATAACAATAACTGATAAATTAGAACCTATTCGATTATGGACGAAAAAAGAGTTTATACTTTCGGTAATGGTAAGGCTGAGGGCAAAGCCGACATGAGAAACTTGCTCGGTGGTAAGGGTGCCAACTTGGCGGAAATGAATCTTATTGGTGTACCTGTACCTCCAGGATTTACAATTACCACAGATGTGTGCAACGAATACTTTGAAAAAGGCAAGGAAGATGTAGTAGCGCTTCTCAAAGATGAAGTTGAGAAAGCTGTTCAGCATATTGAGGCTTTGATGAACTCAAAGTTTGGAGATGTGGAAAATCCTCTTTTAGTTAGTGTACGTTCCGGTGCTCGTGCTTCTATGCCAGGTATGATGGATACCATCCTCAACCTCGGTTTGAATGATGAAGTAGTAGAGGGCTTGGCTCGTAAAACGGGTAATGAGCGCTTTGCTTATGACAGCTATCGTCGTTTTGTACAGATGTATGGCGACGTGGTACTCGGCATGAAGCCTGTCAACAAGGAAGATATCGACCCATTCGAGGCTATCATCATGGAGGTGAAGAAGCAGCGCGGTATCACACTGGACAATGAAATGTCTGTAGATGAATTGAAGCAACTTGTCAAGGCATTCAAGTCGGCTATCAAGCAGCAGACTGGCAAGGATTTCCCTGACAATCCTATGGATCAGCTTTGGGGTGCCATTTGCGCAGTATTCGATAGTTGGATGAATGAGCGTGCTATTCTCTATCGCAAGATGGAAGGCATTCCTGCAGAGTGGGGTACAGCCGTGTCTGTGATGGCGATGGTATTCGGTAATATGGGTGATACTTCAGCTACTGGTGTTTGCTTCTCTCGCGATGCTGGTAATGGCGAGAATCTCTTCAATGGTGAGTATCTCATCAATGCACAGGGTGAGGACGTAGTGGCTGGTATCCGTACGCCACAGCAGATTACTAAGATTGGTTCTCAGCGCTGGGCTGAGCGTGCAGGCATCTCTGAGGAGGAGCGTGTTGCTAAATATCCTTCTATGGAAGAGGCTATGCCTGAACTTTACAAGGAACTGGATGCGCTGCAGAATAAGTTGGAGAACCACTATCATGATATGCAGGATATGGAGTTCACCGTACAGGAAGGTAAACTCTGGTTCCTCCAGACTCGTAACGGTAAGCGTACTGGTACCGCAATGGTGAAGATTGCTATGGATCTTCTTCACGAGGGTATGATCGACGAGAAGACTGCTATCCTCCGTTGCGAACCACAGAAACTTGATGAATTATTGCACCCTGTATTCGATAAGTTGGCTCTCTCTAAGGCTAAGGTCATCACACAGGGACTCCCTGCTTCTCCAGGTGCTGCTTGTGGTCAGATTGTATTCCATGCAGACGATGCTCAGGAGTGGCATGAGGATGGCAAGAAGGTTATCATGGTTCGTATCGAGACATCTCCTGAAGACCTCGCTGGTATGTCTGCTGCCGAGGGTATTCTTACCGCTCGTGGTGGTATGACTTCTCACGCTGCCGTAGTTGCTCGTGGTATGGGTAAGTGCTGTGTATCTGGTGCTGGCTCTATCAATGTAGATTATAAGGCAAAGACCGTGGAGATTGAAGGTGTAGTTTACAAGGAGGGTGATTTCATCTCTTTGAACGGTACTACAGGTCAGGTTTATGCTGGCCAGATTGAGACCAAGGCTGCAGAGCTTTCTGGTGACTTCAAGGAGTTGATGGATCTCTGTGATAAATATACCAAGATGGAAATCCGTACCAATGCAGATACTCCACACGATGCTGAGGTAGCTCGTGCATTCGGTGCCAAGGGTATCGGTTTGACACGTACAGAGCACATGTTCTTCGATGATCAGAAGATTGTTGCGATGCGTGAGATGATTTTGGCTGACTCTGTTGAGGGTCGTGAGAAGGCTCTTGCCAAGCTCCTCCCATATCAGAAGGCTGACTTCTACGGAATTCTGAAGGCTATGGACGGTTGCCACGTGAACATCCGCTTGCTCGACCCACCTCTCCACGAGTTCGTACCACACGATTTGGCTGGTCAGGAGACTATGGCTAAGGAGATGGGCGTTAGCGTAGAGGAAATCAAGAAGCGCGTGAACTCTCTGGCAGAGAACAACCCTATGCTCGGTCATCGTGGTTGCCGTCTCGGTATTACATTCCCTGAGATCACAGCCATGCAGACTCGCGCCATCCTTGGTGCAGCTTGCGAGTTGAAGAAGGAAGGATTCCATCCATGCCCAGAAATCATGGTTCCTCTCATCGGTACAGTTCAGGAGCTCAAGCAGCAGAAGGCCATTATCCTCGCAACTTCTAAGGAGGTATTCGTTGAATACGGCGTAGAGGTTGATTTTGAGATTGGTACCATGATTGAGATTCCTCGTGCAGCCCTTACTGCAGGTCAGATTGCAGAGGAGGCTCAGTACTTCTCATTCGGTACTAACGACTTGACACAGATGACCTTCGGTTATTCTCGTGATGACATCGCTTCTTTCCTTCCTGCATACATGGAGAAGAAGATCTTGAAGGTGGATCCATTCCAGGTTCTCGACCAGGAGGGTGTAGGTCAGCTCATCAAGATGGCTGTTGAGAATGGTCGTGCTACCCGTCCTAACCTCCGTACTGGTATCTGCGGTGAGCATGGTGGTGAGCCTTCATCAGTTAAGTTCTGTGCAAAGGTTGGCATGAACTATGCTTCATGCTCTCCATTCCGCGTGCCTATCGCACGTTTGGCTGCGGCGCAGGCTGCTGTAGAGGAATAATAGCAAATATTTGACTCTCAATAAATTAAGTGGAAAGTCCTTGTAATAGCTGACTTTCCACTTAATTCGTTTTAGCGGAAGTACCACAGGTAGAGTTTTCAAGGCTATGAATATTTCTGTGCATTTTAGTATGGCAGGAATAGGGAATGTAGCTTTGTGGTAATTTTTGAAAAAGTAATATGTCAGTTGGGTAAATTTCTTTATTTTTAAGGAAATTTCCTCTTTTTTGAAAAAAAATGATGATTTATTTTGTTTTATATTAATTTTATTGTATCTTTGCGACAGTTTTTAGTATAACAACATAACAATCATGAAAAAATTATTAATTGCATTGGCAATGTTTACTTCATTGTCAGCGAGCGCAAAACAGGATGCCGAGGTTTTAGGTGTAGCATTCGGCTCTACTTGTGAAGAGACTGTTCAAAAGCTTAGTAAAGATTATGGTACACCAAAAACTCAGAGTGCTGATAAACTTGTTTATCTCAACGAGATGTTTGAAGGTTTCAAGGCAGACCGTGTAGAACTCGGTTTTCAGGAGGTTCAGGGAACAACCAAACTGAATCAGGCTCGTTTCTATTTTGTTTGTCCAAGCAAGGCTGCAGCTATTGCAAAGATGAAATCTTTGGCCAAGAAGATGGAAACCCACTATTCTGTTTCTTATGATGAGGAAGATGGTGGCACAGCTTTCTATAAGGGAGGTAGTTCTCCATTGGGCATTGGCAGTTTGTTTACGATTTTCGTTTCTCCTTATCAGGGAAAATGGACTTGCCAGTTGCGTTATGGTAAATTCCAGTATTAATAAATTCCTGTAGGGGACCTGTCTTGATTGGTTTCTGTAGGAAATAAGATAAAAGCCTCGTACACGTCTTGATAGTAAAGTGAGTCGGTGTATGAGGCTTATTTAATGAATATATATATAGATTATGAAGAAACTTTTTGTTTTTCTGTGGGTGGTATTGTTGGTGACTTCCGTTCAGGCTAAGTCGCTGAAAGATTTGTGGGTATCTATGCCAGACTCTCTTCTTCCAACCTTAGACCGGAATCTCCGTCTGGAGTTGGTGGAATTAGAGGAAATGGACGTGAAGCCTAATGTGAAGAATCTTTTGGGTGAGGAGTGTGATATGGATACGCTGACGAATGATTATCTGGAGTGTACTACCAGTAAGGCGGCTCGTTTGCAAATGATATATCTGCCTTCTTCGGCAGGTGATTCTGTTCTTTGCGTAATCAAGACCTTTTGTGCTCCATCCAAGGAAAGTGAAATTCGCTTCTATGATCAGGGTTGGCGCCAACTGCCAATTTCCTCCTACTTGGCCAAGGATCAGTATATGTTAGGTAGTTATATAAAACCTAAGTCTGATACGATGCGTGTAGAAGAGTATGAGGAATTGAAGAGCAAGCTTGAGCCAGTGATGTATGTGACGGAGTATCTCCCAACTGCGCAAGCCTTTCGTGTTCAGGTATCCCTGCCATTACTGTCGAATGAAGATAAAATGAAGGTGCAGTCCATTTTAATGCAAAGAAAGTTTAAATGGATTCTTGGAAGATTTAACGAAATATAAATATAATACATATTTTATGCAAAACACTTGCAGGTTGCAGTTTTTTTTGTACCTTTGCAATGTGTTTTTCATGGTATTAGATTATTAAGGTTAATAAAAGATTGGTT
>OQVS01002364.1_pt1 | contig 12091 bp, 12 predicted proteins | sample 1691601 | NCBI WGS metagenome assembly OQVS01 (sample SAMN03418268, study PRJEB22391) | human gut metagenome | biome: human-gut; feature: organic feature; material: feces | host: Homo sapiens | place: Tanzania | collected 2013-01 | reverse complement strand
AAGAAGTAAAAGTAAAAGATATCGCCGGCATGTATCTTTTACCAGTTGCAAAATCAACGGAAATCATGATGATCAATCAGACCGACTGGGAGCCGTTTGCAGCGGAAAAATGAAACTGGTATCAGAACGGGTCAATCTGGCGAAGATGATACAGGGACTTGAGCCGCTGCTTGAATCAAAGGTTGCAGAAAAACAAATTCATTTTTCAAAAGAAGCGGTGGAAAAAGTGTGCGTTACTCAATATTAGGCTGATATTTTAGAATATTGGTTAAAATAGTTTAGAAAAACAGGGTAGTGAAAAGGAGAAGCAGAATGCAGACAGGAAAAGGTATTTCAATACCGTCAATTTTAAAAGTGGGAAAAGGTGCCTTGCTAAAAATCGGCAGTTATTTAAAGAATGAAGGAATCGAACAGGTTGTTATCTTTTTTGGAAACGGACTGATCGATATGTTTGGCACAGATGTCATGAATTCACTGAAACAGGAAGATATCAAAGTCTTAGAGTACAGTGAGTTAGATACGGTGGATATCGACGATATCATTACACTGGCGTTTGCAATGCCAAATAAAACACAGGCGGTCATTTCCATTGGTGGTGGAAAGGTTATTGATGCAGGAAAATATGCAGCGTTTTTACGGAATCTTCCATTTATCAGTGTGCCGACGTCAAGTTCGAGCGATGGGTTTTCCAGTGCAAGTGCATCCCTTCTTGTCCACGGAAAACGCACTTCTGTTCCGGCGAGACTCGCCTACGGCATTATTGTGGACACACAGGTCATAAGAACTGCACCGGAGAAGTTTATTTATTCCGGGATCGGTGATATGATCTCAAAGATCACAGCACTTTATGACTGGATCTATGAGGAAAAATGTGGTTACAGTGAAGTGAATGATTTTGCGGTCATGATCGCGAAAAAGGCGGTCAACAGTTTTGTGCGGACACCGTATGAGAGTATCAAAGATGAACTTTTCTTAAAGGAACTGGTGGATTCCCTTGCCATGAGCGGGATCGCCAATGAGATCGCGGGAAGCAGTGCGCCGACGAGCGGAAGCGAGCATCTGATCTCACATGCACTGGATAAAATTTTAGAGGTTCCGCAGCTGCATGGCATTCAGGTCGGAATTGCAACTTATATCATGAGTAAAGTGCAGGATCATCGGTATATCCGTGTTGAGACTGTTCTGCGGGAGACAGGGTTTTTTGATTATGCGGCAACATTAAAGATGAAACGGGATGACTTTATCAAGGCAATCGATATGGCACCATCGATCAAGCCGTTCCGTCATACTTACCTGCATGAGGAAAATTACCGCGAAGCGGCAAAGAAGCTGGTACTTGAGGATGAAGTTTTAAGTAAGATACTCGTATAAAACCGGAAATAACAGAGAAAACTAAATAAAAATACAAATGATAAAAAGTAAATGTTCGTGTGATGGGACATTTACTTTTTTTATTGGAAACAAAGTGAAAAACAGGGAGGATTTATGATCAAAGAAGATGGATTACCGGTAGGTCTTGGGTTTGGGTTAGCGATGAATGAGAAAGCATTAGGACAGTTTTCCATGATGACGGAGGATGAAAAGAGACAGGTCATCGATGCGGCGAGAGGCGCACAGACAAAGGAACAGATGGCGCAGATCGTAAAAGACATTGCGGATATGGAATTTTTTTGAAGCATAAAAACGATTTTATAAGATTGGAGATAATGATGGGAAATAACATGGATCTGAACTATGAGATGTTCTGCTATCAATGTGAGCAGACGGCAAACGGCAAGGGATGCACAAAGCTTGGTGTCTGCGGAAAGACACCGGAGATTGCCAATCTGCAGGATCTTTTGATTTTTCAGGTAAAGGGGATCAGCTGTTATGGAAAAGTATTGATGGAAAACGGTGCACATATGGATAAAACGGTGGTCAGTTTTATTGAAAATGTGCTGTTTACAACATTAACGAATGTGAATTTTGATGTGGATGCACACTTAGGGCTGCTTCGGGAATCACAGCGGATCAAAGAGCAGGTCAGGGAGATGGCGGGAAGGAGCAGCAATCCGACGGCACATGCCACCTATGATCTGCCGGAGAGCAAGAGCGATATGCTGCGCGATGCACCGCTTGCGGGGATCATGTATGATAATACGTTAGATCCGGATATCCGTTCCCTGCGTCAGACGATCATTTATGGATTAAAAGGCATCAGCGCATATGGGCATCAGGCAAGGGAACTGGGCTATTATAGCGATGAAGTGGATGACTTTTATGTGCTGGGGCTTGAGGCGACCACGGATGACAGCTTAACGGTAGAGGAACTGATCCGCATGACGATGCGTACGGGAGAGATGGCACTTGCGGTTATGAAAAAACTAGATGAGGCGAACACGGCAATCTATGGTGATCCGTATCCGCACAAGGTAGATGTAACGATCAAAAAGGGGCCGTTTATTATTGTTTCAGGGCACGATTTAAAAGACCTTGAGATGCTGTTAGAACAGACAAAGGATACGGGCATCAACATTTACACCCATGGTGAAATGCTGCCGTGTCATGGTTATGAGGGGTTAAAAAAATATCCGCATCTGATCGGGAATTTTGGCGGTGCATGGCAGGATCAGCAAAAGCAGTTTGACAACATTCCGGGCTGTATCCTGATGACGACAAACTGTCTGATGCGTCCGAGGGAAAGTTACAAAGACCGCATTTACAGCACGAATGTGGTTGGCTGGGAAGGTGTGAAACACATCGGAAAAAATGAAAAAGGGGAAAAAGATTTCAGTGAGATCATAAAACAGGCATTAGAACTTGGCGGGTTTAAAGAGGATCAGGAGAAAAAAGAGATTTTAGTCGGTTTTGGACATGCTGCAACCTTAAGCGTGGCAGATAAGATCGTGGAGGCGGTAAAAGACGGACAGATCCGGCACTTTTTCCTGATCGGGGGCTGTGATGGTGCCAGACCGGGTAGAAATTATTACACGGAATTTGCCCGGATGGTGCCGAAGGACTGCGTGATTTTAACACTCGCCTGCGGAAAATACCGGTTTAACAAGTTAGACTTTGGAGAGGTGGCAGGGCTGCCAAGACTTTTAGATATCGGACAGTGCAATGATGTGTATTCGGCGGTCAAGATCGCGACGGCACTTGCAGATGTATTTGAGTCTGATGTCAATGGGCTTCCGCTTTCCATGATCGTTTCCTGGTATGAACAGAAAGCGGTTGCAGATCTTTTAGCACTTTTAAGTCTCGGTGTCCACAATATCTATCTTGGACCGACACTGCCTGCATTTTTAAGTCCGAATGTATTGCAGTATCTGACCGATACGTTTCATTTGAGACAGATCAGTAATGCAGAGGATGACATTAAGACCTGTCTCAAACAAAATATTGCGTAAAATAAAAGATGATTGCTGATTTTTAAAAAGAGCAGCAGTTGTATTTTTAGGATTCGAAAAATCCAAGCTGCTCTAACGCGTAAGCGATACCGTCCTCGCTTGCGCGTTTGGTTACAAATGACACCTGATCAAACAGGGAAGCCGGGGAAGCATTTCCCATGGCGACGCTGTTTGGTACATAAGAGAGCATCGGCAGATCGTTGTTGCTGTCGCCGATCGCATAAGCGGCGTCAAGATCTAAATGGTAATAGTCGAGTACATACTGGATACCGGTCGCTTTGTTGTAACCGATTGGAACAAATTCGCGGAAAGTGCCACCGCGGTCGATGCAGGTAAAATAAGGATCGCTTACTTTCCGGAATTCTTCTAACTGGTCGGGAGTCTGATACCAGACCACAAACTTATCGCAGAAGAAATTTGGATTTTCCAGATTTTCCGGCATATTATAGTCACGGCTTAAAAACGCTTCATACTGGCGTATGGCATCCGGGTGTGTCAGTGGTCTGCTTTTATCAAAGGCAACTTCTTTTCTGGATTCAAAAAGAATGTCCACGTTGGTTTTGCGAGCTGCCTCTAACAGCTGCATGGTAATGCTGTGTGTCTGCGCAACGTGCAGTGCTTCCGTGCCGGAACAGAAAATATTTGTCCCGCATCCGCAGACATATCCATCAAAACCAATCCTTCTGAAACGAGGTTCCACGTTCTGGAAGCAGCGGCCGGTATTGATAAACATCAGATGGCCAAAGGTGCGTGCACGCCTTATGGCATTTATGGCACTCTCCGGCAGGAAACCGTCAATTTCAGAGGTTAAGGTTCCATCAATATCAAAAAAAGCAATTTTTTTCATAGGTTGTTCTCCATAAAATAATGATGATAAATATCTTTCATCGAAAGAATTGTACGGTATTTTTTTCGAATTGTCAAAATGAAATGAAAAATGGTATAATGACCAGGAAAATACTGTGAAAACAGCGTGGGAATGGAGGATTACCATGAAATATCATACAATAAATGAACTGGATCATTTTTGTTTTAAGGAGGCATACATTGCGCAGATCTGCGCGGTAAACGGGATGTTTGAAATCGTATTTGATAATGTGACGATTCTGCCGGAGAATTCCTGCAACCGCGACATCCGGGAGATGCGTGCAAATGAGCTGGTATTAAAGATCAGTGAGCCGGAAATTGAGGCACTGGTGGAGGAAGGTTATAAAGTCTATGATGCAAACGGCAATTTAAAACAGAAAAATGAGGATATCACGATCGCACCGGAGGCATATGCAGACAAATTCAAAGAGTTAGAGGGCTGTGAAGTGTATTCGATCGAGCAGGAAAACGGAAGTTATGTCCTTTCTATCGATACGGAGGATCATACCTTTTTACTTCGTGTCAGCGGTTCCGGGGATACGGAAGAGTGGGATCGTTTTTTGAATAAATAACCGGAGATAAAGGAGCAGGCGAATGAAAATATTAGTGACAGGTTTTGAGCCGTTTGGCGGAGCAGTGATCAATCCTGCCTACGAGGCGGTAAAACGCCTTCCGGATGTGATAGCAGGAGCGGAAGTAATCAAAATAGAGATCCCGACCGTGTTTGGAAAAGATGAGGAAGTGGTAAGGACTGCTGTGGAGAAACATCACCCGGATGCGATACTTTGTGTGGGACAGGCTGGTGGAAGATCCGGGATCACAGTGGAGAAAGTTGCAATCAATCTGATGGAAGCGCGTATCCCGGACAACGATGGAAAGCAGCCGATTGATGCAACGATCAAAGAAGACGGAGAGAATGCATATTTTTCATCGCTTCCGGTCAAGTGCATGGTACAGTATATCAAAGAAGCAAAGATCCCGGCACGCGTTTCCTATACAGCCGGAACTTTTGTCTGTAACGATATCATGTATCGTGTTCTCTACATGATCGATAAAGAATATCCGCATATGAGAGGCGGATTTGTCCATGTGCCGTACTTACCGGAGCAGACGCTTGACCTGCCGGAGGGAACACCGGGCATGCCGGTGGAGATGATAGCGAAGGCATTAGAGTGCAGTGTCCGGGCGATCGTTGAGAATGAGGAAGATGTGAAAACGATCAGCGGGGAGACGCACTGATCCGGGTGGATGTGAAGACGATCAGTGAGGAGACATACAGACCTTGTGCACGGGACAGTGTGAGTGTGTGACAACTGGAAATTACAAAAAAGAATACCGTGAAAAACGAAAAACGCCGGAGTGGCACATAACCTGAGTGCCATTCCGGTGTTTTTATATGACACAGATAATTAACGCTTTCTTCACATAACCATCACATTACAATCAGCTATCCTTTAAGTTGCAATGTTATCTTTGTACTGTCAAAAACGGAGCGCATGAGTAATGGAAAGTGAGGAAGACAATGAGAAAACCAGGAAAAAGAATGGCAAGTGTGATCGCCAGCATTGCAGCAGTCTGTGTGATGACCGGTGGAATTGGATATCAGGCAGCAGTATCCGGGGCACAAACGGATAGTGATAGTACAGAAAATAGTGTAAAAAATCAGGATATAGACCAGCAGGAGAGTGCGGATGGTTCTTTTTCGGAAGAGGGTACCACGCAGATCGGCACGGTCAGCCAGATGCCGGAATTTACAGTAAATGCAGCCACAATGACTGTGGAAGAGGTTTATGTTTCATCCGGTGATACCGTGAGCAAAGGGGATGCCCTGTTTAAACTGACAGATGAGAGTATGGAAGCGGCAAAAGCATATTACGAAGATGCCATCGGAGATGCCGAGAATGCATTAAAAACAGCCGAGGCAAATTTAGCAAGTGGAAAACTTTCTGCAGAGAGTACCAGGCAGGATGCCGATCTGACAGCGCAGACAGCGGCGGACAGCTATCAGGCACAGGTAGATACGTTAGATGCCGCTGTGGAAGAAAAAAAGGAAGCATATGATGAAGCAGTAAAGCAGATTTCGGAATATCAGACGAAGATCGATAACAATGATTATTATGTAGAATGTGGAATCGATGAAAAAAAGGCGGCAGTCGATGCGGCGACAACTGCCCTGACCCAGGCACAGGATACTCTGACCCAGGCGCAGAATTCGGATAATGGTGCAAGTCAGGCTGTGTCGACGGATTTAACCTATATCAAGACACAGATCGAGGCAGGAGCAGATTCGGATACACTGCTTTCCATTGTACAGCAGGCAATGGATGATTATACGACAAGAGAGCAGCAGTCGGATACACTGACTCAGGCACAGCAGTCTGCAGATGCAGCGCAGAGTGCACTTGAACAGGCACAGAAAGAATTTGACTCAGCGGTTGAGACTTACAATAAAAACGTGGAGGAGACCAATACCAAAATTACAGAGCTGACGGATAGTCTTGATGATTTGAAATCTGACTATGAACAGGCAGAGCGTGATGCAACAACACAGAAGGCAGAACTGCAAAATGAGTATGACACAGCAGTTGTGGAAGGAAAATATGCAGGAAGTACTTATCAGTCAACCGTTTCAGAACTGGAGAGTGCAGTGGAGTCCGCACAGGATACGCTTGATACATTAAAAGAGGAACAGACAGCACTCCTTGCATTAGAGAATGGTGTCGTTACGGCGGATGAAGATGGAACGATCGCGTCAGTGCCTTATGAGGCAGAAGATATATTAAAAACAGATACTGCGTTTGCATTGTATTGCGATACACAGACGATCATGATCTCGGTGGAAGTGCCACAGGAGAATATTGCACAGATTGGTGTCGGTGATGAGGTATCTGTCATGATAGCAGGAAACCGGAATGGAGCAGTGACAGGAACCGTTTCATCGATCGCGTCTTCGGCAACGACCGGGGGCAGTGTTTCGAATGTTACCTATGCAGTGATCATTTCAATTAATAATTCGGATGGAAGACTTGGTTCTGGTTCTTCCGCAACCGTTACATTCCAGGGAGAGCAGGAGGAAAAAACAGAATGAAAAAGAAAAAAGTGACAGTAGTTCTTTCATTGGGTGCAGCAGCATTTCTTTTGATCGGCGGAATCAGTGTATATGCACATCAGACTTCGGACAGTGGGGAATCAGAGACGGTCTATAAAGAGACGACAGCAGAATACGGAACGCTTACCGTTGGAATTACGGAGAGTGGAAGCGTGACGATCGGAAGCATTTCACAGGATATGGATGAAGATATCAGTACGTCTTCAAATTCTGGCAGCAGTCAGACAAGTGGAACAAAGACAACAGGAACATCCACCAATAATTCATCGGTGGCACTGGAGGTAGAGGAAGTGTATGTTTCGGTCGGACAGCAGGTAAAAGCAGGCGATGCGTTGTTGAAACTGACAGATGAGAGCGTTGAAAAATATCGGAAAAAATTAAAGGAAGCTGTGACGGAAGCTTCGGCAGATTATAACTCTGCAGCACTCAGTTCGGCAAAAGAAAAGGTAAGTGCGAGCTATTCCTATAATTTAAGTGTGGCGGAGGGAAGCGTGGCACAGGAAGAATATGAGGCAACCATCAGTGAACTGCAGGATGCGGTGGACGTGGCCCAGGAGGCAGTGGATGAATCTCAGGCACTTCTCACCTACTATCAGGAAATGATTGATAGTGGAATGGATTTAAGTGAGTCACTTGCAGATGAACAGGAAAATTATGACAAACTGTATAACAAATTAAAAGCGGCAAAAAGTGCATACACCACAAAATCCGTGGAGGCAGAGAAAAAATACAAAGAAGCAATGTTATCCTACGAAAATGCAGACAGCCAGTATTCAGCAGATGTGACAGGGGTAGATGTATCAGTGGATACGGCGCAGGACACTTTGACAGATGCCAAAGAGGCTTTATCTGAATTTGAAGCATTTGTCGGAGATGGAACGATTTATTCAGATTACGACGGCACGATTATGTCGGTCGGATATGAGGCAGGAGATGATCTGTCTGCAAGTACGAGCATTGTGACATTTGCAGACGCAGATGCAGTGACGATGACGGTATCTGTGTCTGAGGAGGATATCTCTGAGATTGCGATCGGGGATGAGGTCATGATCGAACTGAATGCTTACGAGGACCAGACGTTTTCCGGTGAGGTCGAAAGCATTGATACTTCCGTATCGAGCGGTTCTTCTACGGTTTCTTATAATGTGACCGTAAAAATAAATGGTGATGTGGACGGTATTTATACGGATATGACCGGAAATGTGACATTTATTGAAAAACAGGTAGCAGACGTTGTCTATGTTTCCAATAAAGCGATCATCAACGAGGGAACGGCATCTTATGTGAAAGTCAAAGACAGTGACAGAACCATTGAGAAAAAAGAAGTAACGACCGGATTTTCCGATGGTGTCAATGTGGAGATCACAGAGGGACTTTCCGAGGGAGAGACGGTTCTGATAGAAAGTCAGGTGACGGGCGAATGAAACCATCGGAATTATTAAGACTTGTCTGGATCAATATTACCCAGAATAAATTTAAAACAATCATGACGTCGATCGGCATCATTGTCGGCGCGGCAACGATCGTGATGGTGATCGCCATAGGAAAAGGCGGTCAGGAGGATGTGGCAGATCAGTTTAAAAACTTAAATGCAGGTGCAATCGATATTTCTTATGACGGCGGTGATAAAAACCGCGGTGGAAATCAAAACTCGGATGATTCCTCAGACTCAGGAATGATGATGATGCCATCCGGCGGTGGTGCACCATCCGGCAGCAGTCCTGCGGGAGGTTCTGGAGGTTCATCGGGAGGATTCCCGGGCGGCGGTGATTCCGGTGGATTTCCGGGTGGAGGCGAATCTTCCGGTGGCGGACCGGGTGGTGGTGACGGAGGCGGCATGCCGGGTGACATGGGAGATCTTTTTGGCGGCGGCAGTGATATGGAAGACCGCATGAACCAGGAAAACATCACGTTAGATGAGGATGATGTGGACGATATTGAAACCTTTGTCTCCGGGATCTCGGCGGCAACGATCTCCTATACGACAAGATCTTCTGTGGATGGCGGTGATCTCGACGAGGCACAGACCTACTCGATCGCAGGAGTCAAGGACAACTATGCAGCCATCAGTAATTTAAGCCTTGCAGTCGGAGATTTTATCACGGAATCCGATGATGAAAATAAAGAAAAAGTCTGCGTGCTCGGGGCTTCCGTCGCAGAAGAGATTTTTGGAAGTGCGATCGATGCATATGGCAGTGTGATCTATATTGATGACCGCTCTTATGTAGTAAACGGGGTGCTTTCCTCGATGGGTACGGTGGCATCCGGCATCAGTCCGGATGATTCCATTTTCATTCCATATGCGACCGGAGTCAAATATTTAGTGGGAACAAATGTAAGTCCGACCATCACCGTGATCGCTGAGGACATAAACAATGTGTCCGGTGTCACGGAGGAGATCACGGAAGTGCTTGCGACTTCCTATCCAAATGCAGAATTTACCTTTGAGGATGCGGGAAGCAAGATGGAAGCCGCATCGGCATCCAATGAGATATTGACGATGCTTCTGATCGCCATGGCGGCTATTGTATTTGTGGTCGGTGGTATCGGTATTATGAACGTACTGTTTGTCTCGGTCAAAGAGCGCACCAATGAGATCGGTATCTTAAAAGCGATCGGCTGTTCCCAGAGTAATATTTTGTTTGAGTTCTTAGCGGAGGCGGCTGCAATCAGCCTGATCGGTGGTGTGCTTGGCATTGTGGCAAGCCTGCTTGTCACTCCGGTGGCGCAGTATCTTGGCGTGCGTGTCGAACTGACACCGGCAGCGTTTTTAATTGCTCTGTTGTTTGCTCTTATTACAGGAACATTGTTTGGATTTTATCCGGCGTATAAGGCGTCGAAACTGGTGCCGGTGGAGGCGCTGGGAGCGGAGTAAAAGTTTTGAAAAGGCTTGCAAAACTCTGGTTTAGGCTGTGAGCATTGTGACAGACCAACAACTGAAACGAAGGCACGCTTGCGCTGCGTGTCGCTCGTAGCGGATACTAAGCGCATAAAATACATGCGCTAAGTACCGACGGCTTCCCAGCACCTTCTTTTTCAGTCGTTGGTCTGTCACAATGAATTTACGTTATAGAGAGTTTTGCAGGGGTTTCGAAAGGCTTTTGGAAGGAAAGGTTTAAGGCGGTTGATGAAGAAGAAAGTAACGATTGTGGTTGTAATTTTATTAGTGATTGTACTTATTGCTGCATGTGTAATGTGGAAGATGGGTGGAGTTGAGGCGGAAAGTGCGCTTAGGGATAATCAGAAATATGTATATGCGTATGTTTCGTCAATTGAAGGGAATGAGGTCACTTACACGGAAGTGGATGAGTCGGTGGCGAAGGCGGCGGAAGAACGGGCGAAGGAGAAGGCTGAGGCGGAAGATGGCGCCGGTTCGGACAGCACTGAGATGCCGCAGGGCGCACCGGGCGGCATGTCCGATATGACAGGCGAGACAGTCACAACCATGATCCCTGTCGGAGTAACCGTACATACAACATCTGACACTACGACCACCTTCTCACGTCTTGCTGCAGGTGATCTTCTGAAAATATTGGTAGAAACAGACACTGACGGCAACGAAGTGATCGAAGAAATCTGGATGTTACAGTAACATAACGGTAGCATGGCTGATCGTAAAGCTGAGTTTTACAATCAGCCATACGAGTCATTCGATCCACACACACAGAAAGGAGCACAAATGGACGCAGCACAAATCCTAAAACCATTTTCAAATGAAAATATTCCGGCAGACACTGAAAAAGCTGCCACAGCAGAACATACAGCCGAGATCATCACAATGAAAAATGTCAACAAATCCTACAAGATGGGATCCGGTTCCCTGCATGTATTAAAAGACATCTCACTGACCGTCGAACAGGGAGAATATCTTGCAATCTTAGGACCATCCGGTTCCGGAAAAAGTACCCTGATGAACATTATTGGCTGCATGGATGTCTTAGACGAGGGGACATACAATCTTGACGGTGTGGAGATTGAAAAGGCAAAAGAAAAAGAGCTGACTAATATCCGTAACCAGAAGATTGGGTTTATTTTCCAGAAATATCATCTGATCCCAACTTACAATGTGCTTCAGAATATCGTTATGCCGCTTCTGATGCGCGGAATGAATTTAAAAGAAGCAAGAGATGCAAGTATGGATACAATTGCAATGTTAGGGCTTGCAGAGCGTATCGACCATAAACCGAATGAGCTCTCCGGTGGACAGCAGCAGCGTGTTGCAATCGCGCGGGCTTTGGTCGGACAGCCGGCAATCCTCTTAGCAGATGAGCCGACCGGAGCCTTAGACCGCAACAGTGGAAAAGAAGTGCTGAAACTATTTCAGCGTCTGAGTGATATGGGAAATACGATCGTCATGATCACACATGACTTAAGTGTTGCCGAACATGCGAAGAGAGTAGTTCGTATTGTGGATGGAGAATTTTATGAAAATTAAAGGTGGTTTTCAACAGTCCCGTGTGGTATTGTAATATAACAGACTTTCATGAATAAAAAGTTCAAAGGCATTTGGTTTATAATAAGAACGAGGAGAACCACACATGACAAACGAAGAGATCCGTGCATGGTTAGAGGCAGAGGCAGAACCCAAATTTCAGAAGTTTACATCCGGTCTGATTCCCGGAACAGATCCGATCATAGGTGTACGTATCCCGAAATTGCGTACACTTGCAAAAAAGATTGTAAAGGAAGACTGGCGAGGGTATTTCGAGCATGCAGTCTGTGATACTTA